>OGCI01000032.1_pt1 | contig 151919 bp, 134 predicted proteins | sample 1570021 | NCBI WGS metagenome assembly OGCI01 (sample SAMN06264664, study PRJEB24512) | hot springs metagenome | isolation source: Hot spring water | place: South Africa: Tshipise | collected 2015-06-21 | reverse complement strand
CAATATCATCTCTCCCTCGAGGGGCGAAGATTCACCGCGGAGAGGAGCCGTATATGGAGGTCATTCATCCCACACCCTCACCCTCCCCTCTCCCCTCATCGGGAGAGGGTTCTACCATCCATGCAAAAGCCGGATAGTGATATGCAACTTCCCTCTTCCCTCTTCCCTCTTCCCTCTTCCCTTTCCTCGTCATCCTCTGACGTGATCCTGGTGCACCTGCGGCCGAGCATCCATGGTTCGACATGCCTTCGGCGTGAGCTCAGTCGAACCCTCACCATGATACCTCTTATTTTCCTCCGTGTAACGCTATCACAATGTCATCCTGAGCCGTGAGCTTGTCGAACGGTCGAAGGATGACCCGCTGCCAAGCCGACCAACTTCTCGATATGTCCAGAGATCAAAGCCTCTTTCCTTCTTCGCGTCCACCCCTTAATATGTTTTTCCCTCGAAATCGCCGCGACGATATCGGGAAACGCCTCAGTATACGCCAATACGACCGGTCTTCTCTTATGAGTATAGCACCCTCTGATCAGGCCTTCTTGATATTCGTAAACGCGTTTTCCCACGTTATTAGTAACACCGGTATAATAACTGCCGTCGGAGCAACGCAATATGGAGACATAATAGCTTTTCATTTCGAACGACCGTCATGGTTCGACACGCCTTCGACGTGAGCTCAGCCGAACGCCCACCATGACACTCTATTTCTCTTTTCACCGCAATGCTATCACATAGTCATCCTGAGCCCGTCGAAGGATAACATCCTCATTGCTCCACAACATCATGCTTCGACACGTTCACCATGACAGCTCTTATTTCCTTTTAGACGTGGCCCCATTCTACGCTCGATGGCTTTATTATTCGTCATCCTCCGACGTTCCCGCCCATCGGTCCTTTTGAAAGGTTCGGGGATCCTGAGTCTTCATATGTCTCCATTGCGAACCTCGGGCATGACAAAAAAGGCGCGTCATATTATTATGGGACGGTCACTAAAACTTACGGTGATCCCGAGTCATGGATGAGCACGCGATTCGATCGATAGAGACGGCGTTCGACACGTTCGCGGAAGAACTGGAAAACGTGAGGACGCTCGCGCGGAAAATAAGGGACGGCATCGAACGAATCGACCCCTTTCTCCAGGACGCGAACCAGCATATTTGCCCCGGCTGCAGGAACGTCTGCTGCATCAGCAAACACGGCGTGTACTCTCGCGAAGATCGCGTGTACCTCCGCGCGCTCGACGTCACGCCGCCCGCCGCCGTTGCCGCGTCCCATGAAACGGATCCCTGTCCTTATCTTGGCGCGGACGGCTGTTCCATAGAGCGATGGCGGAGACCCTCCGGTTGCACATGGTACTTCTGCGATCCTCTGCTCGACTACATCGAGGCGAGACCGGGATACAGGGAGTTCGACGAGGCGCTCAGGGAAGTCGCGGAGCTGTGGCTCGCGATGGTCGAGGAGTTCGAGCGAATTTCGACACGCGGTCCAAAAAGGGGACAGGCTACTCCATTTTCTGCATCATAACCTTCACGCCCTAATATACGCCGCACGCAATTCAAGACTTTGCCTGATTATGTGACGAGCCTCTCCTGAGCAATGTCTCATGGTGAGCGTGTCGAACCATGACGAGGCAGGTGTATCGTTGTCCGGCATGGCAACAAAAGAGAGAAAACATTTTCAAGGCTGTCATTCCGGTGAAAACCGGAATCCAGTGACTTTGTCGGGCGCACAAAGTGGACAGGCTACTTTTTATGATTCTTTTTTCACGCAATGAGGGAAAGTCTGTCTTTGCATGCCGCATATCGTGGAGCGTAAAGGTTGCGACGCTGAAAAAAGGTGCCTGTCCCTTTTAGGTTCCCTCTTTCAGGTACAATTAATCCATGCCGAAACCGATCGTCGTCATCGTGGGCAGACCGAACGTCGGTAAATCGACCCTCTTCAACCGCATCACGGAATCTGCGTCGGCCATCATCGAGGACATCCCGGGCGTCACGCGCGACCGGAACTACCGTGACGCGGAGTGGGACGGGAAACACTTCATCGTGGTCGACACGGGCGGATTCTATCCTGAACCGTCGGACGACATATTCGCTCAGATCAGGGAACAGGCGCTCTTCGCTATCGACGAAGCCGACGTCATCATCCACCTTCTCGACGGAAAACAGGGGCTCGTGCCCTCCGACGTCGAGATCTCCCGCACCCTGAGAGCGTCCGGGAAAAAGGTCATCTCGGCGGTGAACAAGATCGACGGACCGACGCGGGACGACAGGCTCTACGATTTCTACCCTCTCGGCGTCGAGGAACTGATCCCCGTCTCCGCCGCGACAGGCTACGGATACGACGATCTCATGGAAAAGCTCGTCTCGCTTCTTCCACCCTACGCGGGAGAATCCGTCGAATACCCGAAACTCGCCGTCGTCGGGAGGCCGAACGTCGGGAAATCGACCCTCGTGAACACCCTCCTCGGCAAAAAGAGAATGATCGTGAGCCCGCTGCCCGGGACGACGAGGGACGCGATAGACAGCGTGTGTGCGCACTACGGGAAAAAATATCTTCTCATCGATACGGCGGGCCTAAGGAGAAAGAGCGCCTCCGGCTACTCTCTCGAACGATTCGCCGCCGTCCGGGCGATTCGGAGCATCGAACGGTGCGACGTGGCGCTCATCGTTCTCGATGCGACGAGCGGTATCGTCGATCAGGACCAGAGGATCGCGGGCATCGTGGACCGCTACGGAAAAGGCGCCATCCTCCTCCTCAACAAGTGGGATCTCCTCCAAAAGTCCGAAGAAACCCGCGATGCGCTCCTCGAAAGCGCGCGGAGAAACATGTGGTTCATGCCGTACGCTCCGGTCCTCACCATTTCGGCTATCGAGAAAAAGCGGATCACGAAGATCTTCCCGCTCGTCGACGCGATCATCAGCGAGCGGAAGAAAAGAATACCGACCGCCGAACTGAACAGAGCCTTCGAGGAGATGCGGTCGTCGATAACGATGCCCTCCTACAGAGGCAAACCGGTGAAGATGCACTTCGTCACGCAGGTCGCGACGGAGCCGCCCTCTTTCGCGCTTTTCGTGAATCACGCTGGCGCCGTGAAAGATATTCACAAACGCCACATCGAAAAGATCATCAGAAGCCGTTTTTCGTTCATGGGCACCCCCGTAAGAATCTTCATCAGGCAGAAGACGGACCGGAAATGACGGAGCGAGCTCAGCACGCGCGCGAAAGGAGAGACGGAACGCCCTTCCCGTCCCACCCATTCTCCCATAGGACGAGAACGGGTCGTCGCACGATCGCATGAGGTACGTCCAGATTCTCGCGAGAAGCTTCAGGGACTTCTTCAGGGACGGAGGACCGATGCTGGCCGGCGCCATCTCCTACTTCGCCATGATGGCGCTCGTGCCCCTCTGCCTTTTCCTCGCGACTATTTTCGGCTACCTGCTCGGCCGTTACGAGAGCTTCTACGAGTTCTTCGCCACCCGCCTCGTCAGTTTTTTCCCCGCGATCACGAAAGGGATCACGAAGGAATTGAGCAAATTGATCGACTTCCACGGCATCGGCATCCTGAGCCTCGTCCTCTATGGCGTGCTGTCGTACCAGGTGTTTTTATCGATCGAAAACGCGCTCCACGTCATTTTCAAGGTGGAAAAGAAGCGATCGCTCGTCTGGTCGATCCTCGTTTCCCTGCTCATCAAGTCCTTTCTCATCCTCGTCATCTTCGTCTCGTTCGCGGCGACGTCCCTGGTCACCATCCTAAAGAGCGTCCGTCACCTCTTCCCGGAAATACGCATCGGTCTCGTGACGGCCGCCACGATACAGTACGTCATCCCTTTTCTCATGGTCTTCTGCACGATCACCGTCATGTATGTCTTTTTCCCGAAGACGAAAGTAAAGCTCTCGTACGCCCTTGCCGGGGCGTTCTTCTCAACGACGCTCCTCGAGGTCGCGAAGCACCTCTTCACATGGTACATCGGCGCGATTCTGAAATTCGGGACGATCTACGGGCCGCTCACCGCCTTCGTCGTCTTCCTCCTCTGGGTCTTCTACTCCTCCTGCATTTTTCTGATCGGCGCGGAGATGGTGCATAATTTCATCGCGTACAAGAAGAGGTGAAGGGGCCCACCGGACTTAAAAGGGGAGGCTGTCATGCTTCGACAGGCTCACCACGACACGTTGCTCAGGACGGGCTCGTCACATAATCAGGTAAAGTCTTGAATTGCGTGCGGCATACAGTGCGGCGTGAAGGCTGTGATGCTGAAAAAAAGGTGCCTGTCCCCTTTTTATCCATTGTCCATGTTACAACGCCTTTTCGCCCCGCTCGCCCGTTCGAATCCTGACGACGTCCTCGAGGTCATAGACGAATATCTTCCCGTCGCCGATCTCTCCGGTTCGCGCGGCATCCTGAACGCGCCGGACGACCTCCTCGACCTTCTCATCCTGTACCGCGATTTCGAGCTTGAGTTTCGGAATGAACCGCACTTCGTAACTCGATCCCCTGTAAATTTCGACATGGCCTCTCTGCCTCCCAAATCCCTTCACCTCCGTGAGCGTCATGCCCTGAACGCCGACATCAGAGAGCGCGTCTTTGACGTCGTCCAACTTGAAATGCTTGATGACCGCAACCACCATCTTCATCGAGCCACCTCCTCACCGGACTCCTGTCCGATGTGATATTCCCGTCGCGCGGGTCAGCGCCAAGCCGTTTGCTATACTATCAAAAGACGGATGACGATGCATACGATGATACGAGACGCCTCCGCCGCGACGCCGGATCCGGCGCGGTCTCAGAAGAATCTCGAGCGGCTCCTCGACGCGTCACCCGATCTCATCGAGGGCCATTCGCACCAGCTCCCCACAATCGCACGCCTGTGCGCGTACAGCCAGTTTCTCTCCGACTACTGCGTCAATCAACCCCGGAAACTGGCATGGGCCCTCGAACAGGTTTCAGAATGCCCGTCGAAGCCCCGCATCCTCGCGGAGATCGAAGGGATGAAGGGTTCGTTCGGGGACGAGATAAACCCCGATCGCTACCGCCATAGCGCGATGAAGCTCCTCCGCACCGTGAAGAAGGATTTCCTCCTCGCGATCACGCTGAGGGATATTTCGGGTATGGCCGACCTCCGGCAGAGCATGCGGGAACTGAGCACGCTCGCCGAAGCGCTGCTCGAAGGAGCGCTCGATGTGGCATCGACCATCGTGCGGCGGCGGTTCGGTCTGCTCAGACAGAACGCGTTCTGCGTCATCGGCATGGGCAAGTTGGGGGCGTCGGAACTGAACTACAGCTCGGACGTCGACATCATGACCGTATACAGGACGGCGGAGGGCTCATCGACCGGCACCCTGAATCCCTTCGGCATCCGGCAGAATACGATCTCCGCCCACGAGTACCAGTGCGCGCTCACCGAGACATTGTCCGCGCTCCTCCATGCCGCGACGGAAGACGGCATTGCGTACCGCGTCGATCTCCGCCTTCGTCCGAACGGTCAAAAGGGAGCGCTCTCCCTCGATCTCGACTCGTACCGCGCCTACTACGAGGCGTGGGGGAAAACGTGGGAGCGACTCGCACTCATTCGGGCGCGGCCGGTGGCGGGAGATATCCCTCTTGGCGACGCTCTCCTGCGCGTGATCGAGCCCTTCGTCTGGAAACGCTCCGCGGACTACGACGACATCGAGGAGATCAAATCGCTCAAGAAAAAGATCGATTCGATTGCGGACGTCAACGATCTCAAACGCGGCTACGGCGGCATACGGGAGATCGAGTTCTTCCTGCAGACCTTCCAGCTCCTCTACGGCGGCGAAAAGAAGAATTTGCGGGAACGGTCGGTCTTCGCCATGATCGAGGAACTGAAAAAGGAACGCTTTCTGTCAGCGGATGAAGCAACGATGCTCTCCGACAGTTACCGGATGCTTAGGCGGATCGAACACGTGCTCCAGATGAGAGACGACCTCCAGACCTGTTCTCTGCCGACGGATGAGGCGGAAGTAATGACGCTCGCCGCGAAGATGCACTTTCCGGGCGCCCGGGAATTTCTGACGAAACTGAAAATCATGCGCCTCGCGGTCAGGGATATGTACCACGCGCTCCTCGGAGGAACGGACGCCATGCCGGAGATCCTCCTCTCCGCGATCGACGAGCTGCCGGATAACGCCCTGGAAGAATACCTCGCGTTTAAAGGGTTTCGGGACCCATTTTCCGCGCTCAAGGAAGTCCGCGCACTCGGCGAACAGGTCGTCACGTGCAAAACCCTCCGCGAGAGGACGCTCCTCAGAAAAACGATCCCGCTCCTCCTCGAACAGACGATGCAGAGCGCGCGAAAGGACAGGGGTCTCGTCACTCTCCTCTCCTTCATCGAGAAGATCGGCCATCACGCATCCTATCTGGAACTCCTCCTCCAGAGCGGGGACAGCTTGAAGGCGCTCGCGGGCGTCTTCTCCTCGAGCACGTATCTATCCCACCTCCTCCTCAGCCTCGACAACCTGGAGGCCGTGTTCGAATACCCCGACGCGCGCGCACACGTCGCGTCGTCCCAGGAACGGCTGGTCAGGACACTCGGCGGATCCGCCGATCCCGTCTCGGTTGTCCGGGACTTCAAAAACACGGAAGAGATGAAACTGGGAATGCTCTTCCTGCGGGAATCGCTCGACGTTTCTTCCTTCCAGCATAGACTGAGCATGCTCGCCGACGTCATCATCAGGGCGATCGTCGAACACCTCGCAGCGAAAAGAGGATTCGCCGTTGTCGGGCTTGGCGGATACGGGGCGCGCAGTCTGAACATCGGTTCGGACCTCGATCTCCTCTTCATCAGCGAAGACAGCCACGGGTCGGAGGAAGAAGCGACTTCCCCGAAAGGCGCCGGCTTCGCTGAGGACGTGATCAGATTTCTCGCGGAGTACACCGCGAAAGGTTACGCCTACCGGATCGACATGCGTTTGAGGCCCGACGGCTCCCGCGGCATTCTCGTCCGGGACATCCGGGGATACGCCGCCTACTACGCGTCCGCCGCGCGACCATGGGAGGTCCAATCCCTCCTCAGGGCCCGCCCCGTCGCCGGGGACATGAACCTCCTCCGGTCGTTCATGCGGTTGAGGAGGGAGTGCCTCGTCGCGCGGGGAAACGAACTGCGCGGTACCGACATGCGGCAGATGCGGGCGCGGATCGTCGCGGAGATCGCGAAGGAATCCGCGGGACTCGACCTGAAGAACGGACCCGGCGGGATCAAGGAAGTCGAGTTCTTCGTCCAGTACCTTCAGATGAAGCACGCCGCGCGCGGGGCGGACCTCATCGTGCACGACACGGAATCCGCCTTTCAAAGGCTCGTGAAATATGCTATCCTTGATGGCAAAACCGCTTCATCCCTCGTTCATTCATACCGCTTCCTGAAAACTGTGGACACGCTTCTGCGATTGAATGAAGAAGACGTGGTGAGGAGCGACGCAGAGCTGTTGGGAGTCATAGCAAGCTTCCTCCGGATACCGTCGCACGACCTGCTCCTGAGGAAGATCGGAGAAACGCGGCAGAAGATCGCCGAGATAACCAATTCGTTGTACGAGGAGACGACGTGAACAAGGCTTCGCGCTTCGGCGCCCCGAATCCGCATCGCGCGGTTGAAGCGTAGGGGAACGACGTGGCTGTCCTCATCCTCAAGAATACGCGGACCGAAGGCCCCGGGACGATAGGGGAGTTCCTCTCGAGGGAGGGAATCCCGTTCCACGTCGCTGAACTGGAACTCGGCGACTCCCCGCCGCCGCTCGAGGCTTTCTCCACCTTAGTCATGCTGGGCGGGCCGATGGGCGTCTACGAAATGGCGAGCTATCCGCATCTCCAGATCTCCTCCCGGGTCGCGAGGGAAGCGATAAACAGGGAGATGAAGATCCTCGGCATCTGTCTGGGCGCCCAGGTACTCGCGCATTGCCTCGGGGCAGACGTGTATCCCGGGCACGAAAAGGAGATTGGCTGGCACCACATCGAACTGACCGGCGACGGGCTGAAAGACCATCGCATGAGAAAGCTCGCGGTCCATCCAGCCGTGAGAGACTTCTGGAGAAAGTTCAGGATGTTCCACTGGCACGGCGACACGTTCGATCTTCCGCTCGGCGCGACACGGCTCGCGCGCTCCGCCCTCTACGATAACCAGGCATTCCGGTACGGGGACAGAGTCTATGGCTTCCAGTTTCATCCTGAGGTCACCAGGGAGATGATCTCCGCGTGGATTGACGGCTTGCCGGAGGCCGATCGCATGCGTCGGGCGACAGAACAATTCTACGATGAATACGCAGGGAGGGCGTTGAATTTTTACAGGAGTTTCTTCCGGGAACCGTAACAGACCCCACATAGATCAAAGGAGGAACACATGCCAAAAGCCACGACCAAGAAAAATGCGGCGAAAGCGCGCGACAAGAAAGACGTGATGGAACTCGTGAAAAAACACGATGTGAAATTCATCCGGCTTTGGTTTTCCGACATCCACGGGCAGCTCAAGAGTTTCGCGGTGCCGGTCGACGAGCTGGAATTCGCCTTCAACGAGGGCATGGGATTCGACGGTTCATCCATCAAGGGATTCGCGAGAATCGACGAGAGCGACATGATCGCCCGTCCCGACCCGACCACGTTCGTCATCCTCCCGTGGCGGCCGAAGGAACGCGCCGTCGCGCGAATGTTCTGCGACATCTACGAACCGGACGGATCGCCGTACAGGGGCGACCCGAGGTATATCCTGAAAGTGAACCTCGAGAGAGCGAAACAGAAAGGCTTCACCTTCTACGTCGGCCCCGAACTCGAGTACTTTTACTTCAAATCGGACAAGGGCACCGAGCCGCTCGACGAAGGGGGGTACTTCGACTATCCGCTCGACGCCGCGGAAGATCTCCGCCGCGACACGATCCTCGCGCTCGAAACCATGGGGATCCAGGTCGAATACTCGCACCACGAAGTCGCCCACTCCCAGCACGAGATCGACCTGCGCTACGCCGACGCCCTGACGATGGCGGACACGGTCATGACGCACCGGATCATCGTCAAGGAGATCGCGAAGCAGTACAACGTGTACGCCACCTTCATGCCGAAACCGATCTACGGCCAGAACGGGAGCGGCATGCACACCCACCAGTCGCTCTTCAGGGGAGAACGGAACGCTTTTTTCGATCCGAAAGACCAGTACTTCCTCTCGGAGACAGGGAAGCGGTACATCGCCGGCCTCCTCACGCACATTAAGGAGATCACCGTCGTCCTGAACCAGTGGGTGAACTCCTACAAACGCCTCGTGCCGGGGTACGAGGCGCCCGTGTACATCTGCTGGGCGCGGAGAAACCGTTCGACGCTCGTTCGCGTTCCCCTCTATAAGCCCGGCAAAGAGAAAGCCACGCGCGTCGAGCTGCGATCGCCGGACCCTGCGTGCAATCCGTACCTCGCGTTCGCATGCATGCTGAACGCGGGGCTGAAAGGCATCGAGAAAGGCTACAAGCTACCCGAACCGATGGAAATGGACGTCTACCACCTTTCGGAAGCCGAACGGGAGAAGTACAACATCGACACGCTCCCCGGGAGCCTCAATCGGGCGATTGAGTACGCGGAGAGCAGCGAACTGCTCCGCGAGACGCTCGGCGACCACATTCACGAACAGTTCATCATGAGCAAAAAAGTGGAGTGGGACGATTACCGGATCAGGATCCACCCGTACGAAATAGAGAAGTACTTGCCGATCCTGTAAAAAATAGGGCTTCAGGACAAAGGGTGCACGGTTCGAGAAGTCGAGGTGACCCTTCGGCAAGCCCGTCCCGAGCACTATGTCATCCTTCGACAAGCTCAGGATGACAATTATGAAGAGCGTCATGGTGAGCTTGTCGAACCATGCCAAAGCAGGCTTATCGGTGTCCCGCTTGACGGAAAAAAGGGTACGTTGTTCGGAGGCCGTCATTCCGGTGAACACTAAAATCCAGTGCCTTTGGTAGTATGGCAGGAGTCGCTGGATGCTCGCCTCAGGCGAGTCGCGGGCTGACCGGATTACGAACTTCCGGCATGACGACAAAAGGGAGATAACATTTTCAAGGCCGTCATTCCGGTGAAAACCGGAATCCAGTGGCTTTGTCGGGTATAAAAAGGGCAGGCACCTTGATTTTCAGAATCATAACCTTCACTCCCCATTCTAGGCCGCGCGCAATCCACGACTTTAGCTGATTGTGTGACAAGGCCGTCCTTAGTTGTGTGTCATGGTAAGCCCGTCGAACCATGGCAGTCTCACCTCGGTTCTCCTCGGCATCTCCTCGGCAACCCGTTTACGGTTCGCGGAAATGACAAGACGTGGTCAATCAATCTCAACAAGGTCTCAATCAGTCTCGGTATCTTTTTCGCGTCCCTGCCCTCTCGACCCCTCGGACCCGTATATTATTTTTCCGCCTCCGGTTCGACATGCACGACGATATCGACGACGGACGGGAACGCGTCCCTGACGGCCTGTTCGATTCGATCCGCGATGCCGTGGCTCACTTCGGTGGGGAGGCGGCCGTCAACGCACACGTGGAGGTCGAGGTAGATGGCGTTCTGCGACCCTCGGGTGCGGATATCGTGGCAACCCTGAACGCCTTCCACACCACAGACGACCGACTCGATCGCCTTCGTGTTGATGCAGACGGTGTCGACGAGGATCGAAGAGGCGTCCCTCACAATCTGGTAGCCGATCCGGGCGATAAAAAAGGTGATGACGAGGCTGACGACAGCATCCGCCTGGGTATACCCCATCCGCGACAGAACGAGGCTCGCGATGACGGCGACGGATGCGAGGATGTCGCTCTTCGTGTGCTTCGCGTCAGCGATGAGGAACTCGCTCCCAAGCTGCCTTCCCTTTTTCATCTCGTACCTCGCGACCGCCGTGTTGACCGCCAGCGTCAGGATCATGATCGCAAAGCTGACGGTCGTGACTTCGACCTCGTGGGAACTCGTCAGCGAACGGTACACTTTCTTCAGTATCTCGATGCACGTGAGAAAGAGCATGACCGCGATGATGACGGTGAACATCGTCTCGTACTTCTTGTGCCCGTAGGGATGACGCTCGTCGGGCGGATGCGACGCGATCCAGATCCCGACGAGCCCGACGACGTTCGACGTCCCGTCGAAGAAGGAGTGAAACCCGTCCGAGAGCATCGCGACGGAATTCGTGGCGAAACCGTAGGCCACCTTCGAGAGCGCAACGGCGACGTTGAGGAAGAGCGTGACGACGAGAACTCTCCGAACCTGAGCGCCGTAGTCGATGCTTATTCCGTGATCTTTTCCCATTTCTCCCTGAATGACCCGAAGGTGCCGTCCTCGATAGATTCCCGCATCCCGCGGAAAAAACGCAAGTAGAAGGAGAGATTGTGTATCGTATTGAGCCGCATCGAGAGGATCTCCCTCGAGAGGAAAAGGTGCCTGAGATAGCCGCGCGAGTAGTTCCGGCACGTGTAGCAGTCGCAGTCGGGATCGAGCGGCGATCGGTCCGCCTTGAACTCCTCCCGCTTGATGCTCACCCTCCCCCTGCTCGTGAAGAGCGTGCCGTTCCTCGCGTTGCGCGTCGGCATGACGCAGTCGAAGAGATCAAACCCTGCTCCGACCGCCTTCAGAACATCGCCGAGGTCGCCGATCCCCATAAGATAGCGCGGCTTGTCTTCCGGGAGCAGCGGCGCGGTAAATCGGATCATTCGGTGCATCTCTTCTTTGGGTTCGCCGACGCTTATCCCTCCCACCGCGTAGCCGTCGAACCCGATGGCGCGGAGTTCCTCGATGCTCTTTCGTCGGAGATCCTCATAGAAACCGCCCTGCGCGATGCCGAAGAGTGCCTGGCCCGCCCGCTTCATCTCCGCGCACCGGGCGGCCCATTTGATCGTCCGGAAAACGGACGTCATGGCGTATTCGTACGAGGCCGGATACGGAGGGCAATCGTCGAGCACCATCGCGATATCGGAACCGAGCGCCCACTGGATACGCATCGCTTCATCGGGCCCGAGGAAGTGCGTCGAACCGTCGAGGTGAGACCTGAAAAACACGCCGTCGTCCTCGACCTTTCTGAGGGCGGCCAGGCTATAGACTTGGAACCCACCGCTGTCCGTCAGTATCGGTCCCGGCCAGTTCATGAAGGCGTGGAGACCGCCGAGCGACTCGATAACCTCGTGCCCCGGACGTAGGGAGAGGTGATACGTATTGCAGAGAATGATCTCGGCGCCGATCCCCCTCAGTTCTTCGGGGGACATCGCCTTCACGGTACCGGCCGTTCCGACCGGCATAAAGGCGGGGGTATGGATCACCCCCCGGCCGGTCTCGACGGTGCCGGAACGAGCGCTACCGTTCGTCGCGCGGAGACTGAATCTGATCATTGGATGTCTCAAGCCATCATCGGCATAACGTCGCTGAATTCTTTGAATAATAATACCGCCCTTCGTGTAATATAGACAATCATGCGCGTCATCATCGTCGGAGCAGGCGAAGTCGGTTACCAGATCGCCAAATTCCTGTCTCTCGAATCCGTCGACGTCGTCGTCATCGATAAGGACAGGGAAAAGACGAACCGGATCGCCGAAGAGATCGACATCGCGGTCGTCGACGGCGAAGGAGGATCGCCCGCTTCCCTGAAGGAGGCGGAGGCGGACAAGGCGGACATGCTCCTCGCCGTGACCGATCAAGACGAGACCAATATGATCGCCTGCCTCCTCGCGAAGGCGATGTTCGGGATACCGAGAAAGATCGCGCGCATCCGGAATCCGGATTATTTCTCGAACGAGCGCCTCCTCAAAGCGCTCGACATCGACCCGGCGATCAATCCCGAGCTCGAGATCGCGAAGGCGATCGTGCGCATTCTCGAAGCCCCCTTCGCGTCGGAGATAGAGGACTTCGAGCGCGGTCTCGTGAAGGTGATCGGGTTCAAGATCCCCGAGACATCCCCGCTCATCGGCAGACCGCTCAAGGCGGTCGGCGTCGGCCTCGGCAGCAAATTGCTCATCGGCCTCGTCGTCCGGGACGAGAAGACGTTCGTCCCTACCGGCGACGACAGCATCATGCTCGGCGACATCGTCTATATGCCGGTCATCCCCGGCGCGCTGCACGAAACGGCCGCTCTCCTCGGCATCCCGGTCAGCCCCGTCAAAAAGGTCATGATACTCGGCGGGGGACGAACGGGGTACCACATCGCTGCGCGCATCGAGCACAAGGCCGACGTGAAGGTTCTCGAGAAGAGCGAGGAGCGGTGCAAGTTCCTCAGCAAGAACCTCAGCCGATCCCTCATCCTCCACGCGGACGGCACCGAGCAGAAGATCCTGCTCGAGGAGAACATCGGCAACATGGACGCCTTCGTCTCCGTATCCAACAACGACGAACTCAATATCATGGTGTCGCTCCTCGCGAAGAAGCTCGGCGTCAAGAAGACGGTTACCTTGGTGAACAAGACCGACTACATCACGCTCGCACACGGTCTCGGCATTCAGTCGGTGCTGAGTCCGCGGCTCATCACCGCGGGGACGATCCTCCGCTACGTGCGGAGGGGCGACATCCTCAGCCTCACCGCGATCGCTGACGCGAAAGCGGAAATCCTCGAAGGGAGGATCGGCAGGACGTCGCCCCTCATCGGAAAGAGTCTCCAGAAGGCGCAGCCAAAAGCGTCCATCGTCGGCGCCATTATCAGGGGCGACACGGTCATTATCCCCTCGGGACAGGATATCCTCCGGGAGGAGGACAAACTGATCATCTTCACCATGCGCGAGTCCATAAAACACGTCGAAAAGATGCTCAGGTGAAGACCGTCCAGACAGGATGAACGTCCGCTCGATCCTCCATTTTCTGGGCCTCGTACTGCTCTTCCTCTCACTCTTCATGGTGATCCCCGTCGGCGTCTCGTTCATCAGGGCGAGCGGCGACCTCGTCCCCCTTGCGCAATCGCTCGGTATCACATTCGCCGCGGGGATCTCGCTGTTTCTTGCGACGAGGAAGAGCGAAAAGGAGGACATCAGGCACCGTGAGGCCTTCCTCATCGTGACGCTCACGTGGCTGACGATCTCCCTGAGCGGGGCGCTTCCCTACCTCCTCGCCGGCACGTTCAGCTCCTTCACAGACGCTTACTTCGAATCCATGGCGGGGTTCACGACGACCGGCTCATCCGTCATGACCGATATAGAGTCGGTACCGGACGGCATCCTGTTCTGGAGGAGCATGACGCAGTGGATCGGGGGGATGGGCATCATCGTGTTCGCCATCGCGATTCTCCCTTTTCTCGGAACCGGCGGCATGCAGCTCTTCAAAGCGGAGGTCCCCGAAATCAGCATCGACAAACTGAGGCCGCGGATCATCGACACCGCGAAGGCTCTCTGGTACATCTACCTCGCCCTCACCACGCTCAACGCGGTCCTCCTCGCCCTGGCCGGAATGAGCGCCTTCGACGCGGTATGCCACGCCTTCACCACCATGGCGACAGGCGGCTTTTCGACGAAGAATGCGAGCATAGCCGCGTTCCAAAGGCCAGCGATCGAGTACATCACGAGTGTGTTCATGTTCATGGCGGGCGTCAATTACTCCCTCTATTTCGCCGTCAGCAAAGGGCATATCGGCAGGCTCTGGCACAGTTCCGAGTTCCGGTTCTACGCGGGGGTGACCATCGTCGCAACCCTCATCGTCACGGTGAACGTCTATCGCCTTCCCTATGCCTCGCTCTCCGACGCGACGCGTCACGCACTCTTTCAGGTCACCTCGATCATGACCACGACCGGTTATTCGACCGCGGATTACGAGCGATGGGCCCCGCTCTCCCAGGCGGTGCTCATCGTGCTCATGTTCTTCGGCGGTATGATCGGCTCGACGGGCGGCGGCATCAAACAGGTGAGGATACTCCTCAGCCTGAAACAGGGATACCGGGAGATCTATCAGCTCATACATCCCCGCGCCGTCACGACCGTGAAACTCGATAACAGGATCCTGAACAAAGAAGTGCTCGGCAGCATATGGGGGATGATCTTTCTCTTCCTCGGCGTTTGCACGGTAGCGATCATCGGGATGGCAGCGACCGGAGAAGATATCGTGACGTCCACGACGACGGTGATATCGGCGATGTGCAACGTCGGCCCGGCAATGGGCTCGGCGGGCCCGGCCGAAAACTACGCCGGCATACCGACCGCCGGGAAGTGGATCCTCATATTCTGCATGCTGACCGGAAGGCTCGAGGTCTATACCGTCCTCATCCTTCTCGTGCCCCACTACTGGAAGAAATGACGGGCGGTCCCCCTGCGACGAGAGTCGCGGGCGGCAATCAAAACCGCATCCTGACCCGATAGGCAAGCACCGTCTCCCCGTCCCTTTTCACCGGTACCGCAAACTCGGCCGCGTATGCTTCCGTTTTCCTGTGCGGATGAGATGCGCTGAGCATCGTCCAATCGCCCGGAATCGGTTCGATCACCTTCACCACGACGTCCTCTCTCTTATGGTTGCTCAGGACGATCTCGAAGCCGGCTTCGTACGTATCGGACGCGATCTTTTTCCAATCCGTCTGGGTTCTCTTCCCCGTCACGTCGAACGCGGACCCAAGCCTGATCCTCACTTTCTGGTCTTTCGGCGTGTGGTTCACCAGATCCTCGCCGATGAACTGCACTCCTCCATCGCCGCCGCGCTTGTATACCCGCATCGTCCCCTTCGGCAAGGGGATGCCAAGACGAGACTCCCTCCTGTTTTCCATTTCAACGAACACGCCTACTTTTTGTTCTCCCGCCGCGTCAGCGACGCGGTTATAGTAGTAGTGGGCGGCGCCCGCGAAGACGAATTCCGTGTGAACCGGCACGCCGTCGGCGCTCAGAAATCCGATCTGCTTCATCTCGTTCTCCTCGATCGTCGCCGCCCGGTCGAGCGTGTACCTGTGATACTCGAACAATTCCTCCTCCCTGAACTGAGGCTCGGCTTTCGCCGCCACGTCCGCGGTCCGGAGCAGTCTCTGCTGGTACTCGGGCGCGCCGGGTGCCCTGTGCACGTCTCCCGCGATGAGCGCGAGCCGTGCATCCCTGTAGGTCGCTCCGCTCCTGTTGTCGATCGTGACCCAACCGGAGATGTCTGCGCGATCGCCTCCTTCGCCCACCGTCACGGTGTAATCCGCCCGCCAGGTGATCCCGTTCGTGAGATACGATGCCTCGATCTCCTGTTCACCCTCGCGACCGTTCCGCACTGTCCAGACGAGCGTCGGCTTGCCCACGAGATTGTCGGGAAGTCCCGTGAAAATGATCCGGCCCGTATGCCCGATCACGATCGAATCGCCGATCCTGAAAATCGGCCCGCTATTGTTCGAAAGGAGCGTCGCGCGCACGAACTCTTCCCGCTCCGTGTAAGGATTCTTCTCGTAGAGCGTCACCTCTTTCCCAACGTACGTATCGAGAAGTTTCTGCGGATTCAGAAGATCGTACGCATAATTTTGCTCAATAACGCGAAACGACCCCGGATCGGTGAGAGATCCAACGTGGACGCTCGCCGGAATGATCTCCGAAGCGACGCCCAAAAAACGCACTTCGTGCTCGCCGGCCGGGAGTATGACCTTCCGCCGATCTCTGACTAAGCCGAGATTGACGTTGTAAATCGTGACGGCGATCCCGGTCTGCTCTTCCGTGCCGATCGAAAACGCCCCTCTGTCACGAGACCCGCTTTCGGCGGCCACCGTCCTGCCGGGGATCCCCGCGAACACCACGATCACCGCCACCAGGCACACAATACGCAACGTTCTCATGGAATCCCTCCTCTCGCTTCCGCGCAGCGCGGCGTTGTTCCGCCCGGACGCCCAGCGACATCGCACTTCGTTTCCCGATAGCGGGACAGGCGAGACGGTCAGGTACGCATTCCGACGAATACCTTTCAAAGGGACGGAACGTTTCAGGTCACGAGCGAATCTTGTACTGTTTGATCTTCGAACGCAGCGTGTTCCTGTTGATCCCGAGCGTCTTCGCGGCCCTCACCTGATTCCCCCCTGTTTCGCGCAGGAGAATCCCGATGAGAGCGCGCTCGGCTTCCGAAATGATCGTATCGTATAGGTGACACGTTTCGAGCTTTATCATCTCTTTGAGATAGCGCTTCAACTTTTCCTCGAGGAACTCCCGCATCGAGCATGACCCGATGTCCGCGATCATGAGGTCCTTTTTTTCGATCCGCCGGCCCGAGGACAGAATCGTCGCCCGTTTGACCATCTGCTCGAGTTCCCGGACATTACCGGGCCAATCGTAGCCCAGGAGGTACTCCTTCGCCTCTTTCGAGAGTTCTTTCGGACCGGTGTCGAACTTGCGCACGGTCTCCTCCACCACATAGTGGACGAGCGGCAAAATGTCGTCCTTCCTCTCGCGAAGCGGCGGTATCCTGATCAGCACGGCGCCCAACTCCTTCAGCACACCACCCGGCGTCCGTCCCTGCATCGCGATACCCGGGCGGTCCAATGCCGTACCGATGAGCCGCACATCAACGCGGATCGCGGTATGGGCGTTCAGCCGAACCTCCTTCTCCCGAACGATTCCGGTCAGGTCATTGACGAGCGAAGCATCGAGACCGGCGATGTTCTCGATGAAGAGCGTCCCTCCATCCGCGTCGAAGATCTTGCCTCGCTGTCCGGATGACGCGCCGACGGGCGACGCGCCGGTGCCGAACAATTCGGCCCTGGCAAGCTCAGCGGGAATTGTGCTGCAGTTGACGGGGACGAACGGCCCGCCGTGTCGCGGGCTGTGCTCGTGAATCGCACGCGCGACCACCTCGCGGTACGTCCCGGCCTCCCCGACAATGAGAACGGGCACGTCCTTCGCCGCGATCTTCCGGACCCGGTCGAAGACCTTCAGGATCACGGCGCTTCTCCCCATGATCTGCGGCGGCTGTATCGTATCGTGTCTGCTCACGCTCACATCGCTCGTTTCGACTACAAAAATGGGTAAATAATCGGTGGTTAGAGGATCGCTCCCGTGACACGTCCCCCCGCGTCAAGACGTGCTACACTGTAGCATAAGAAATCGCTTTTTTGCAAGAACTTACATTGACAGACGGAACGCCTTACTGTTAGACTAAACTTCAATTTTTGAATAGGGAGGAGGGGTATATGGATGCCCTATGTGAGGGTAAGGGAGAGCGACTCTTTCGAAAATGCTCTGAAGAAATTCAAGAAGCAGTGCGAGAAAGAAGGTATCCTTTCGGAAATTAAGAAAAGAGAGCATTACGAAAAGCCGAGCGTCAAGAGAAAGAAAAAGGCGATCGCGGCGAGAAAGAAAGCTGTCAGAAAAGTGAGAATGGCGGTCAGGTAATGGTTTCCCGGGATCCGATGGTTCCGCATGCCGCGTTTGCCGCTCGCAAGAGAGGCGATCCTGACGCGAGGCATTCGCTGCCCGAACGATCGGCGCAACAAACCATGTGCCAGCCCGGCGACACGGGACCGGTCTGTCGTTGACTTCATGAAACTTGGCGACCTCTACACGCGTGCAATCGAGACCGGGGTCGCGCACGACCCCAGGGGTAAAGACGCGGTCGCCAAAGAGTTGGAGCGGACCCGGAAAGAGTTTGACGCACTCAGCCCCGGCGACCGCGAGTTCTTCGACCCCGAAACATTGAAAAACCCCTATCCCGATTCGCGAATCCTCCACGGATCCTTGGATCACGATGTCGAGAGCATCCTCGTCGGTATCGATATCGATGTCGCCGAGATCCTCCTCGCCCATACGCTCAGATCGAGCGGAACCCGTATAGACGCGATCCTCTCTCACCATCCCTCCGGCAGGGCGCTCGCCGATCTCTTCTCGGTCATGAAGATGCAGTCCGACATCTTGAACCTCTACGGGGTCCCGATCAATATCGCGGAGGACCTCATGGATGCGAGGATCAAGGAGATCGAACGCAAACTGATGCCCATTAACCACGCCCGGGCGGTCGACGCCGCGCGTTTGCTCGACATCCCCTTCATCTGCCTCCACACGCCGGCGGACAACATGGTGGCCACCTATCTCCAGCGGCTCTTCGACCGGGAGAAACCGTATACGCTCGCCGACGTCGTCGACGTGCTCCGCGCGATCCCGGAGTACAAAGCCGCCGGTCTGAACGGCGCAGGCCCGAAGATCATGCTCGGCGCAAAGACGCGGAAAGCAGGCAAGGTCTTCGTCGATATGACGGGCGGCACGGAGGGAGCGCGGGAAATATTCGAGAGTTTGACCGCGGGCGGCGTCAGCACGATCGTCGCGATGCATCTGAGTGAAGAGCACCGCAAAGAAGCCGAGAAGCATCACCTCAATGTCGTCATCGCGGGCCATATATCGAGTGACAATCTCGGTTTGAATCTCCTCCTGGACGAAGTGCTGCGGGAGCAACCCGTCGAGATTCGGGAATGCTCCGGGTTCAGGAGGTTCCGTCGAAACGAAAAACGGGCTTGATGAAGTCCGGCCTGCTCGAAGAGATAAAAGCGCGCATCGACATCGTCGAGTTCATATCTGACTACGTCGCGCTGAAGAAATCGGGACAGAACTACAAGGGGCTCTGTCCCTTTCACTCGGAGAAGACGCCTTCCTTCATGGTGAGCCCTTCCAAGCAGATCTTCCACTGTTTCGGCTGTGGCGCGGGCGGCGACGTCATCACATTCTTCATGAAACATGACCACCTCTCCTTCGGTGAAGCGGTGCGGTACATCGCGAAGAAAGCGGGAATCGACGTTCCCGACACCGTCCTCGATAAAAATGCGGCAGCGCGGCGGGACGGCATTCTCAAAGCAAACGAGGCAGCTCTCCGCTATTTCGTCAGCGCACTCCGCGAGACGACATCGGCGCTCGCCTACCTCGCGGAGAGAGGCGTGAGCGATGCGATGAGAGACCTCTTCCGCATCGGGTACGCGCCGGATCGGAGGGACGGCCTCTACCGCGCTTTGAAGAAGAAGGGGTTTTCCGATCCGATATTGAAGAATGCCGGCCTCATCGCGGCCGACGGCGGTGGGCCCCGCGATTGGTTCAGGGGACGCATCATGTTTCCGATCCGGAATCTCCGGGACGAGATCATCGGTTTCGGGGGACGCGCGATCGGCAGCGGGATCCCGAAATATCTCAATACGCCGGAAACCGACGTCTTCAAAAAAGGGGAGGCGCTCTTCGCGCTCGATCTCGCAAAAGGGGAAATCCGGCGGAGAGGATACGCCATTGTCGTCGAGGGCTATCTCGATGCGATCATGTGTCATCAGCATGGGTTCTCGAATGCCGTCGCGCCTCTCGGAACGGCGCTCACCCACGGACAACTCAGGAAGCTGAAATCGTCGGCGAACACGGTCATCCTCGTCTTCGACGGTGACGATGCCGGGGTATCCGCGGCGAAGAGGGCTGTTTCGGGCTGTTGCGAACTGGACATCGCGGCGAAGGTCCTCCTTTTGCCGCGCGGCGAAGATCCCGACAGCATCCTACGGAAGTCAGGGGCGGCCTTTTTCGAAAAAGCCCTCTCGTCGGCGCGCTCGCCGGTCGATTTCCTCCTCGAGACCGCGAAGGGAGAACGGGTCGACGTCGTCCGCGAGGCGTTGACCATGATCGCGACGGTCAAAGACCTTCTCCGCGCCGATGAATTTGTCCGCGAACTGAGCGACCGGTCGAAAATGCATGAAACGGCTCTCAGGAGCGAACTGGAACTCCTGCGGAAGAAAGCGCGCGCGCCCGAGCGCCCGCCGCTTCCGCGCCCAGCCTCCACGACTCACCGCGAGGAGCTCCTCCTGCTGAGCATCCTCCTTTCGTTCCCCGAGAAATCGCGCGTCGTCCTTCCGCACGTGAATCTCGAAGACATTCGGAACGAGACGATCCGTAGGATTCTGCGGAAGATCTCGGAACGGAGCGAGCATGGGACCGTCGGTTCGCTCCTCAGCGAAGCGGACGAGGCGGAAGCGGCGCTCATCAGCAGCCTCACGCTGAACCCCGGCTTCGATCCCGAACACGTGGACGCCAACGTCGCGGACTGCCTCGCACGAATGCGGGAGAGGAGAACCGACAGAGAACGACGACTGGCGGAAGAGTCCGGCGATATCGTGCGTCTCGATTCCATCTTGAAAGAAAAGAGAAAACGCGCGCAGGGGACGCGGTCATGAAGCGATACTTCGACGAATTCGACGACGCCGCCTACGAAGAGGACGAGGCGGAACTGCTCCTCCGGGGAGAACCCGAAGAGAAGGTCTTCGACGAAGAGGAAAAACCACCCCCGATTGCCGAGATCGAGCGGGATCCCATCCGCATCTACCTCAAGGAAATGAGCAACGTGCCGCTCCTGACGAGGGAAGGCGAGATCGAGCTCGCACGGGAAATCGAGGAGGGGAAGGCCAGGATTTACCGCGCGTTGTTCTCCCTTCCCTTCGTGATCAACAAACTCGTGGTTCTCGGGAAGATGTGCAGGCGGGGGGAAGCCACGATCGCGGACATCGTGCAGTTCAACGGGGAAGAATCAGAGGACGATCTCCATCGGGAAGGCGAACGATTCTTCCGTCTCACGCAGAAACTCGAGAAACTCAACAGGAAGAGAAGAGCGTACGCGGCGATCGTCTCGGCATATCGCGGTTCCGCCTCGCGTGCGGAACGAGACGCCCGAACGAAATCCGTCCGAAGAGACGCCGAGGCGGCCCGGGGCGCCCTCGAACAGACGATGGAGCAGATTGTCGAGTGCGTTCGCGCACTCCGTCTGAAAGAGGACGTCGTCTCCGCATTCTCCGATGAATTCAGGAAATCGGCCGTCGAACTCGAGATGCTCCGGAAGCGGCTCGCGACGCTCGGGAGCGCCCGGACAAACGCAGGGGTGAAGAAGGACATCGCGGAGATTCGTCGCCGTATCGAAGCGAGGGAGAACGCCCTCGAAATGACGGGGAAAGAGATGAGGAAAATCCTCAGGGATTTGCGAGACGGCGAGCACCAGGCGCACGAGGCCCGGCGGAAAATGATCGAAGCGAATTTGCGCCTCGTCGTGAGCATCGCGAAGCGGTATCTCGGCAGGGGACTGAGCTTTTCGGATCTCATACAGGAAGGCAACAGTGGTCTCATGAAAGCGGTCGACAAGTTCGAATACCGGCGCGGGTACAAGTTCAGCACGTACGCGACGTGGTGGATCCGCCAGGCGATCACGAGGGCGCTCGCGGATCAGTCGCGCACCATACGGATACCCGTCCACATGGTCGAAACGATGAACAGGATCACGAAGACGGCACGGGAACTCGTGCAGGTCACCGGCAAAGAACCCCCGCCGGCCGAGATAGCGGAGCGCCTCAACATGCCGGTCGCCAAAGTCGATATGGTTCTGAAGATCGCGAGAGAACCGATGTCGCTCGAAATGCCGATCGGCGAAGAGGACAGTCACTTGAGAGATTTCATCGAGGATAAAGCGATTCAGTCTCCGCTCGAGTACGTCATACAGGACGATCTGAGGAGGAGGGTCGATCGGTTGCTCGGATCTCTCCCGCCGAAAGAGGAGAAGATCATCAGGAAGCGCTTTGGGATCGGGGAGGACATGCCACGCACGCTCGAGGAAGTCGGGACGGAATTCGACGTGACGCGCGAGCGGATCCGGCAGATAGAAGTGAAAGCGATCAGAAAGCTGAGACACCCGTCACGGAGCAGGTGGCTGAGAGAATTCCTCGAAAAGTCTTGACCTCTCTCTCGAGGGGCGTTTAAAGTAATAACTTACACGCTCTGGAGGGCCCATAGCTCAGCTGGTAGAGCTACCGGCTCATAACCGGTTGGTCCCAGGTTCGAGCCCTGGTGGGCCCACCAACACACTGTCCGCAACCAGACAGCGAGACGCACGATGGTGAACGCACAGCTCTCACATCTCATAGAATTGCAGGAGATCGACACGAGGATTCTGGAGATCGGACGCTCGATCAATGACATTCCGCGAAGACTCAGGGAAGCCGAATCGTCGCTCCAGAGCAGCCACGACGCACTGAAGAAAACCGAGCAGCAGCGGGACGCTCTCGAAAAGAAGAAACGGGAAAAAGAGAGAGCGCTCGACGACGCGAACGAGAAGATCGTGAAGCTGAAGTCCCGTACCGGCGAGATCAAAACGAACAAGGAATATCAGGCGCTCCTCAGGGAGATCGAAGCCGTCGAGCGCGAGCGCTCGCTCATCGAAGACGAGATCATCGCCCTCATGGTCGACGCCGATTCACTCCAGAGGCAGATCAGGGCGGCCGAAGACGACTTCAGGAAGAGGATGGAAGAGGTCGAAGCCCGGAAGAAACGAATTTCCGAAGAGCAGGAGCGGCTCGAGACGCACCTCCTCTCGCTCCAGGACACGAGGAAGAAGATTCGGAGCATGATCGACGGCGAGATCTACGACGAATACATCCAGCTGATCGAACTCCACCGCGGCTTTGCCGTCAGCGAGGTCAGGGGAGAGATTTGTCAGGGGTGCAACATGAATATCCCGCCGCAGCTGTTCGTCGAGATCAAGAAGAACGAAGAAATATACCACTGCCCGCACTGCCGCAGAATACTCTTCTACAGAGAACCCGCCGCCTGACGGAGCAGTCTCCGCCACCCGATCGTCCGGACCCTCAAAAAAAACTCTTTTCAATTTTTAGGTATTGTTATAAAATGATAAACGAATGTTATAGTCAGAGCAGGACGTGTGGTCGCCCGGACGTCTCCCATCTCGCGAGACGTTTCCGGGAGGAAAGTCCGAGCTCAGCAGGGCAAGGCGGTCGTTAACAGCGACTGGGGGTGACCCCAAGGAAAGTGCCACAGAAAGGGAAACCGTCCCGACATGCGTCGGGACAAGGGTGAAAAGGTGAGGTAAGAGCTCACCAGGCAGGGTGGCGACACCCTGCGCTTGGAAAACCCCGCCTTGAGCAAGGTCGAATAGGTTCCGCCTCGAGAGGTGCCCCTTCGAATCCCCGATGACGCGTCGCGTCCGGGGAGGCGGAACGGGTATTGACCGCATGAATCCGGTAGCAATACCGGATCGGAGATGAATGACCACGGAAACAGAACTCGGCTTACCGCCTGCTCTGACAACCGCCAAGGAACGGCGCGGAATGAGCGTGACGAACGGGAAAAGCGAGAATCCATGAGCGAAGAGCGGGGATGGACAGATCGCGCGCTGTCTCATTCGCCGTCGCTTCTGCCGCTTTTTGCCGGTCGCGCCCTTTTCCTTCGCGCCATCGGACTTGCAATTCGTCTCCTGGGGGGCTTCCATGGAAGATCATAAACTGAAAGTCTTCTGTACCGTAGCGGAAACGAAAAGCTTCTCGAAAACCTCCGAAATCATCCACCTCACGCAGCCTGCCGTCAGTCTCCAGATCCAGGCCCTGGAGGAAAAATACGAGACCAAGCTTTTCGATCGATCCTCGAGCGCCGTCACCCTCACACCTGCGGGCGAAATCCTCTACCGCTATGCGAAAGAAATCCTCTCCCTCTACACGTCTGCCGAGAAGGCGATCGGCCGGCAGACAGGCCTCGTGAAGGGAAGCCTCACGATCGGCGCCGGCTCGAATATCGGGAATTACATCCTGCCCGGGATCATTACGGAGTTCAAACGGACGCACCCGAAGAGCAAAATCTACCTTCTCGTCAATAATTCGAAGAGGGTCATCGAACTCCTCAACGCGGGGAATATCCATCTCGGCCTCGTCGAGGGAGATGTCTCCCGCCAGAAGATGGTGGTGAAAAAGCTCATCTCGGACGAACTCGTCATCATCGCACCGCCCTCCCACCACTGGACGAAGAAGAAGGAGGTCTCGATCACCGAACTCGGGAAGGAACCGTTCATCATAAGGGAACCGGGGTCGGGGACCAGGCAAATGATCGAAAAGATCCTCGGGCGGCACGGCATCACCCTTCACGACCTCAAGATATCCGCTATCCTCGGCAGCACGGAGGCCATCAAAGACGCGGTCGAGAACGGGCTCGGCATCTCGATCATCTCCCGGTGGGCGGCACGGAAGGAGAGCAGATACGGGACGCTCCATCTGCTCACGATCAAGGAAGAACGCATGACGCGGGACTTCTCTCTCGTCATGCACAAGAACTCGATTTCGTCGAACTCGCTCGAAGAATTCGTGGCCTTCCTGAAAGCCTATCCTTACGAGAGACTCCTCTCCTGAAGCTTCGGACAGCGGGGGGCGAACCCTTCGGGCTCCGCCGCACCGCTCCGAAACACCCGGTAATCGATCTCCGGAAAGATGCTGTCGCTCCGTTCCATGTCGGAGAGCGCCTTCTCCTGAATCCGGCCCGACTCAACGACGGCGGAGAGCTGAGAAAACCTTCCGATGTGGGTCGCGAATCGCATGCGCGCATAAGCGTCATGGGTAGCGTTCTTCATCATGAAGGCCCAGTCACTGTGCTGCGCGAGCAGCACTTCCCGCGCCGCCTGATCGAGTGCCCGCCGCTTCAGGCCCTGCGCGCACGGATGCCGATTCGCGAGGTCGATCATCTGTCCCGTCGCTCTGAGGAGATGGCGATACAGCGTATCGTTCCGATCATTGAGCCACACGTCGTGATACCCCTTCTCACCCCAGCTCGATTCGGAGGGCTGTGACGCCTGGACGATCGCGGCACCGGCACCCGCGCGCAGATATTCCGCAGGCGTCACCGTTCGAACTGCCCTGCCCCGGCGGTGCGCCTCCCGGAGGAGCGTCTCGAGCCATCGCGGCCCCTCGAACCACCAGTGTCCAAAGAGTTCCGCGTCGAACGACGCGGTGATCACAGGTCGTATGCCGTATCGCGCCGCGACATCCCTCGCCTGGTGCTCCCTGCTCATGAGATAGTGCACCGCGTGCTCATCCGCCTTCCGCACGGCGCGCGCCGCAACGTACGGCTCCTTCTTGTCCGTCCTCCCCGTGACCCGGAAATACTTGAGGCCCGTGAACGTTCTTGTCCCGTAGGGTTGGAGAAACTCCCTCACGTGCGCGTCGTCACTGTCGAATCCGATGTCCCGGTAAAAATCCCGGTAGTCACCATCGCCGGGATATCCCCCATGCGCCGACCACACCTGCCTCGAGGCGTCGGTGTCCCTGCCGAACGCGATCGCCCCTGACCGGCAGACGACCGGCAAAAAAGTCCCGTACCGCGGCGTCGGATCGCCTCGCACCACACCGTGGGACTCGAGGAAAAAGAAACGGAGGCCCAGGTTGCGAAGCTGCCCGTCGATTCCCGGCGCAAACCCGCACTCCGGCAGCCACAGCCCCTGCGGAACGCTCCCGAAATGCCGCCGGTACTGCTCCGCCCCGATCGAAAGCTGAGCGCGCACAGCGGCCGGATACGTCGCGAGGAGCGGAAGGTAGGCGTGCGTGGCTGCCGACGGTACGATGAGGATGTTCCCCTGATCCTGCAGTTGGCGGAACACCGGCATCAGGTTTTTTCCGTACACATCCTCGAAGAGTTCGCGAACCCGATTTAACCGCTCCTCGTACATCCGCACGATCGGCTCGATGCGGATATCCCGCCTGTGCCGTCTCTTCTCCGCTTCGGCAAGCGCCTGAAGCCTCAGGAGATGCGTCACGTACCGGTCCATGAGGAGCGGATCGATGAGCATCTCGACGAGGGAGGGGCTCAGAGAAAGGACGATCTTAAAATCGATCCCATCGTTCACGAGCCGCGAAAAAACATCGAGGAGCGGGAGGTAACACTCCGTCATCGCCTCGTAGAGCCAGTTCTCCTCGAGGAAAAAAGGGTGCTCCGGGTGTTTCACGAACGGCAGATGGGCGTGGAGGACGACGCAGAGATAACCGTCGGGCCTACCCACGCGTCACTCCGGTATCCTCGTGAAGAGGTAGGCGGCGAGGCATCCGAAGAGAACCGGCACCGCCCACGCCGCGACCACGGGGTGAACGACACGCGCATACCCCATCGAGAGCGTGAACGTGTAGAGGAGCCAATAGAGAAAACTGAAAAATATGCCGACGCCGGCGATAAAAAGGCCTCCCCCGCCTCTCCTCACGGGGGCGAGGGATAGACCGAGGAGCATCATGATGAGGTTCATGATGGGGTAGGATAGTTTGACGTGCGTGTCGACAGAGAGCTTCGGGTCCTTTATGCCGGCAGCGCTCAATGTCGCGCGATACCGCGAGAGTTCGACGATCCCCATCTCTTCCGGTTTCCTGATCCCGCGCTCGAAAACCGACGGGGCGGCGATGTGCGGGTAATCCATCGTCGGCATCTCCTGAACGGTTCCCTCCATGACATCGTATGCCCTCACCCGTGCGAGCCTCCACGTTCCCTGTCCCCCGGCGGGATCCAGCCACTGCGCTTCTTCCGCTTCGATGCGTCTGACGAGGGCATTTCCGCCCGGATAGAAAATGCTCAGTCCCCTCGCGCTCCGCGCATCGGGCAGGTAGAGCGCTATCCGCACCAGAGAACCGTCTGAACCCCGCAACCAGACCACGCCATCCACAACGGTGACTTTTTCCGTCTTCCCCATATAGGTCCTCCGGAAATCGATGAGGCGTTCCGTGTGGGCAGGCAGAACGAACTCGCCGAGGACAAAGGCGAGGACGCTGGCCCCGATGCCCATGAAGAGAAATGGAGAAAAGAGTCTCTTGAGTCTACCGCCCGACGCCTGCACGGCGATGAGTTCCCTGTTTCGCGACGCGAGCCCGAACACGAAGAGGCTCGAGAGGAGGAGAGACATCGGGAGGAGATAGAGGAGATATTTCGGCATGACGAGAGACACGTAGTAACCGATGCTCCCGATCGTCAGTCCGCCCGGGACAAAGTTATCGATCTTGTCGATGAGATCGAGAAGGCTGAAAATCAAGCCCAGCCCCGGACAGATGATGACGAGCAGTGCGAGGTACTCCCTCACATACAATGCCTGGAGAATGTTCACCTGAGGCTTTCCCTTCTGAAGAGGAGGAGAGCCGCGATGACCACGATCACCGTCGCTCCCCACCCTCCCACGACCGAAGGAACGCTCCCCGCCCGAGCAAGATTCTCACCGTAGATGAGCACCATGTAGTAAGCAGTGAAGACGATGAGGCCGACCGTCAGCCCGCCGAGCGTCCCTGTCCTTCCGGCGCGCACAGCGAGCGGAGGGCCCAAAAAAATGAGGATCAGTGACATGACCGGCAGTGAAAACCTGCGGTAGAGTTCGAGACAGAGCGCCGCCGGCGTGCACTTTCCCGCTTTTCGCGCCTCCTGCAGCAGCTCGGTCAGCGTCATTTCCGAATTCTTTCTCGTCCCGTGCCCGGGTTCCAGTTTGAGGCTCATGTGGTACCGGTCAAAAAAAACGTCCGTGCTCCTCCCGCCGCGCACCGTGTTGAGAGAGCCATCCCTCAGGAGAAGGCTGATCGTGAAGCCGTCGTGCACCTGGACGGTACCCTCTCTCGCGATCAGGACCCTCGGTTCCGCCTTGTTCCTGCTGTCGTAGAGAAAAAGATTCCTCACCGTGTGCTCAGTCGGCTTCTCCTTTACGAAGATGACGACATCGCGAAAGACGGTGGAAAACGTTCCCTCCTCGATCGCGACCGGCGTCCGCCTCTTGACGATATCCGCGGTCTCCTCCCTCACGGCGGTGGCACTCTTCGGACCCGCGTAGAAACTGACGAAGAGACTCAGGAAGAAGCACGCTATCCCGAGCACGACGACGGGGACGACAGTCCCGCTGAACGGCATGCCGCTCATGCGCATGATGATGAGTTCGTTGTCCATGTTCAGCTTCCCGTAGACGACCAGCGTCGCGAGCAGGAACGCCATGGGCACGGTGAGCAGCAACAATGGCGGCTGGACGTAGAGAATGAGTCTCGCCATGTCGAACACCGACGCGCCGACACTGGACAAAATCCTGCTCAACCGCAGGAGTTTCTCCGTCATGAGAATAAAATTGAGAGAGGCGAGGCTAATGAAGAAGGCGAGGACGAGTTCCCTGAGTATTGATCTGTGGAGTATCTTCATGGGACGGGATTCAGTGATTCAACCCTTTCCATTCATGCCTTCCGGCCGCTCGTGAGAGGCCATCGTGCTCGAGCGGGTTTATTGTGTCGATAGTCAAACACCGTGTAGTCGATTGGAACGAGGCGCGATCGCGCCGCAGACCTTCCGATCTCCACCGGGGGGGCGGAGAATAAGCGAGAATACTATGTCCTCTCATTGAACATACGATGAATCCGGGCGCGCCACCGCGATGGCCTGCGCATTGCGTATGAAGAGGGCGACGTTACTCTTCCGAAAGTACGCCCTTCCTGAACTCTTCTATGCCGATCCGTTCGATGAACCTCGGCATGCGCTCCTTTTGCCGCGCGTGCCGCGCGTAGTATTCGAGACACTTCTTCAGGAGGAGGAGCGCCTCTTCGTCGGTCAATTTCTCCGCGATGGGATTGCCGATGCGAGGTCTTCCACCGGAATTGCCCCCGACGACGACCGTCCACCCTTTCGGTGTCGCGAACGCTCCGAAGTCCCTGAGGTAACTCTCCGCGCAGTTCAACGTGCACCCCGATATGCCGAACTTCGTCTTCGCGGGAACCGTATCCTCCCTGCCGACGAACATCTCCTCGATCTTCGCGGCGAGCCCGAGCGAATCCCCCTGCCCGAATTTGCAGGTCTCGGTACCGGGGCACGCCTGCACGTAGTGGACGCAGGGACCTTCTGCAGGACCCACTTCGATGTCGAGTTCCTTCCAGACTTTTTCGATATCCTCGGCTTTGAATCCGACGAGCGCGATACGCTGGCCGGAGGTAATCTTTATGATGCGGACGCGGTACCTCCGCGCGATATCCGCGAGTTTCTCGAGAATTTCCGGGGTGAGAATCCCCATCGGGATTCTCGGCACGATCGCATACGTCTCTTTATCCCTCTGAAGGATCGCACCCTTTGGAACGTCCGCCATGTTGCTCCCTCCTTGTGATTGCTATCTCTTTTCGGTCCTGAACGGCACGATGATCGCGCCCGCGGCTTCCTTCACCGCTGTCCGCTCTCGTCGTCGACGGCGATGACCGTTTCTCCCGCCCTCGTCCTGTCCCCGACGTTTACCGTCACGCGCGCGCTCCTCGGAACGAGGACATCGAGCCTCGACCCGAACTTTATCATCCCGTACCGCTGCCCCCTTCGCAACAGATCCCCTTCCCCCACCCTGCACACCGCCCTTCTCGCGAGGAAGCCGGCGACCTGGCGAACGAGCACCTTTCCCTTCGCCTGCTCGATCACGAGGACGATGTTCTCGTTCCTCTCTGACGCGTCTTCACGATACGCCGCGAAGAACACACCGGGACGATGCCGCACGGCGACGACCCTCCCGTCACAGGGGGAGCGGTTCACGTGCACGTCGAGCGGCGACATGAAGATACTGATTTCCCGGGCTTCGGAAGCGAGGAACTCGTCTTCGTAGACGTCTCTCGTCCGTATCACCTTGCCGTCGGCGGGCGCGACATAGAGCCCCTCGCCCACGGGTGAAACCCTCTCCGGATCCCGAAAGAAGAACACCATGAAGATGCCCACGGCGCACGAGATGCCGAAAACGCCCAGCCCGGCCCACGTCGTGAGGGGACCGTGATGCTTTCCCGTCAGCCATACGGAAAAGAAGAAAGCGACAACGGCAACGAGAAGGGACCCTACGATGAAGGGATACCCTTCGGGGGCAACTTTCATGCCTTCGATTTGTCCACGAGTTTCCCTTTCGAGAGCCACGGCATCATCGCCCTGAGTTTCGCTCCAACCTCCTCGATCGGATGCTGCTCGCCCCTTTTCGTCAGGGCGTTGAACACCGGTTTATTCGCCCTGCACTCCAGGATCCACTCCCTCGCGAACGCCCCCGATTGGATCTCGTCCAGTATCTTCTTCATCTCATTCTTGGTCTCGCCCGTGATGATTCTCGGGCCCCTTGTGAGATCGCCGTACTGGGCGGTGTTGCTGATCGAGTAGCGCATCGTCGAAATGCCGCCCTCGTAAATGAGATCGACGATCAGCTTCACCTCGTGGAGACATTCGAAGTACGCCATCTCGGGCGAATACCCCGCCTCGACGAGCGTGTCGAACGCCGTCGTGATGAGCGCCGTCAGCCCACCGCAGAGGACAACCTGTTCACCGAAGAGATCCGTCTCGGTCTCCTCCCTGAAACTCGTCTCGATGATGCCCGCTCTCCCGCCCCCGATCGCCGACGCATACGCGAGCGCAACCTTCTTCGTGTCGGCTGAAGGATCCTGATGAACGGCGATCAAACAGGGCACCCCGCTCCCCTTCGAATACTCCGAACGCACGAGGTGTCCGGGTCCCTTCGGCGCCACCATGAACACGTTGATCTCAGCGGACGGGATGATCTGCCCGAAGTGGATGTTGAAGCCGTGCGCAAAACCGAGGTAAGCGCCGGATCTGACGCGCGGCGCGATCTCGGCCTTGTAGATATCGGCCATGTACTCGTCCGGCACGAGCATCATGATAACGTGCGCCTGCTCTGCAGCCTCCGACGGAACGAAGACGGGGAAGCCCGCCGCTTCCGCCTTCATCCATCCGGGACCGCCTTTCTTGACGCCGATGATCACGTCAGCGCCACTGTCCCGAAGGTTGTTGGCGTGCGCGTGCCCCTGACTCCCGTACCCCATGACCGCGATCCTCTTCCCCGCGAGATCCTGCAGATTCGCATCCCTGTCATAGTAAATATTCATCGTACCGACCTCCTTCGATTAACCGTTCGGTATCCGTTCCGACACCGTTTTCCAACTGCAATCCAACCTATGCGCAATTCTCCGAAACGTCGGTCACGGCCGACGATTATCTTACCCTTTCGCCGGCAAAAAAGGTCACGATGTCTCCCTCGCTGCCCGCGCTACCTGACACCGAGCCGTTCCTCTCCCGCCGATCGTATCGCATGCTGGTAGAACGTCAGGGCGTACTCTTTCACCATGCGCCGCGCGCTGAAGTGCGCCCCCGCGTGCTTGATCGCCTCCTTCATCACTTTCACCCAACCGGCGGGCACGCCCGCTTCGTCCAGCCGGTAGTACAGGGGGACGATCTCCTTTTCGATAAGATCGTATATGGCTGCCGCGTCCCGCTCATCGCCGTCGGCCGGGAACGCCCATCCGTTCGTCCCCCTATGTCCTTCGATCCACCACCCGTCGAGAATACTGAGGTGGGGAACCCCGTTCAGCGCCGCTTTCATGCCGCTCGTCCCGCACGCCTCCAGCGGTGCCCTCGGGTTGTTCAACCAGAGATCGACCCCGTGCACCATGTACTGTGCGAGCTGCTCGTCGTAGTTTTCGACAAACGCGATTCTGCCTCCCATGTCCGTATCGTGGGCGAGCGTAAAAATGCGCTGGAGAATCCGTTTCCCTTCGTCATCGGCGGGATGAGCCTTGCCGGCGAAGATTATCTGTACCGGGCGCCACCGATTATTGAGGATCCTCTTCAGCCTGTCCGGCTTCGAGAAAATCAGATCGGGCCTTTTGTAGGCCGTGAACCTCCTCGCGAAACCGATGGTGAGAGTGGTCGGATCGAGGAGAACGCCGTTCGAGATGATAGTGGCGGGGCTCGCCCTGTTTTCCATCCACCGTCTGCGCGCCTGCTCCCGTATAAAGTTGAGCAGTTTGATCTTCAGCCAAAGGTGGATCTTCCATAGTTCCTGATCCGGGATCGCGTCGACCGAATCCCACGTGGACGGATCGTCATGCCCTTCGAGCCACCCCGGACCGAGATACTTATTGAAGAGCATCTCCATTTTCGGCTCGACCCACGACGGCACGTGTATTCCGTTGGTAATCGCGGCGATGGGAACGGCGTCGTCGTTCGATCCCGGCCAGAGATGCGCCCACATCCTGCGCGTCACTTCACCGTGTCTTCTGCTCACGCCGTTACTGAAAGAAGAGAGGCGGAGAGACAGTACGGTCATGTTGAAGCCGGCGGCGGGAGCCGCCGGATCGGAGCCCATCTCCAAGAACTGCTCGCGCGTGAGCCCCAGTCTCCGGTAACAGTGCCCGAAATACTTATCCATGAGGTGGAAAGGGAAGACATCGTGGCCCGCGGGCACGGGAGTGTGAGTGGTGAAGACGGTCGTCGCGCGAACCCGCTCGATCGCGCGATCGAGGGAGTCGCCCGATTCGACCCTCCTCCTGATCCGTTCGAGAATCGCGAACGCAGAATGCCCCTCGTTGAGGTGAATGATCGAATGCCCGATGCGCAGCGCATCGAGCATCGCGATGCCCCCGAACCCCAGCACCATCTCCTGTCTGAGACGCTCTTCCATGTCGCCGATGTACAGACGGGCGCTGATCCCACGGTTCCATGGCTCATTTCGCTCGATGTCCGTATCCATCAGATATAAGGGGATCTTTCCGACGGCCACCTTCCAGACAGCCACATGGATAGGCGGTTCAACGAACGGGACCTGGACGATGAGGGGTTCTCCCGATCCATCGACGACTCTTTCGATGGGTGCGGCGGTCCCGTCGAGGACTTCATGGACGTCTTCCTGCCACCCGTCCATACGAATCTTCTGGCGGAGATAGCCCCCGGGATACGCAAACCCGACCGCGACCATCGGCACGCCGAGGTCGCTACACTCCTTCACGAAGTCGCCGGCGAGAAACCCAAGCCCCCCGGCGTAGAACGGAAGCGAGTGGTGGAGGCCGTACTCCGCCGAAAAGTAGGCGATGGGCTGACAGGCCGCCTCCCGAATATTCGCGGCAAACCAGCACACCCTCGTCTCCATATCTTCGTGAAAACGGGCCATGACCTGTTCATAGTGGTCGAGGTAGTCACGGTTCTCCGCCGCGGACTTCAAAACATCAGGCGGGAGATCCATCAGCATGCGCACGGGATTGTGCCTGCTCTCCTTCCAGGCGATTCGATCGAGACGCTTGAAGAGCATGCGGGCCGACGGATGCCAGCTCCACCAGAGATTGTACGCGATATCGGCGAGGCCGGAAATCCGTTCCGGGAGATACGGAAATTTCTCTCTCATGAAACCGCTCCCTCCGCGAGCCGCATATCCTCAGACACCCTTCTTTTCCGCGCCGAAGACATATTTGTGAAGCTGCACGTTGAGTCGCGCGGAGAGCCGGTCCGCGATCATCCAACGCGCGAGATCCTCCGGACGCACAATACCGAATGCCGGCGAAACGAGAATGTGGCATTTCCCCGCGAGGCGAAACTCCTCGATAATTTCCTTCGCCCAGTCGTAGTCGCGCCGGTCGGTGACGACGAATTTCACCTCGTCGCGGTCGCGCACCTGCTCCAGATTCGAAAAATTCATCTCCCCGCTCATCCCGCTGCCGGGCGTCTTCACATCGAGCACAATGACCGCGCGCCGGTCGACTTCCGTTATACTGCGGGATCCGTTCGTCTCGACCAAAACCGTCCGTCCGTCATCGAGCAGGCGCCGGATCAAACGGTAGACGTCGCCCTGGAGCAAAGGTTCTCCACCCGTAATCGCGACGAGCCCGAGCCCCGCCTGCTCGACCCTGTGGACGATCTCGTCTTCCGAACACTCAAAGCCTCCGCTATACGCATACGTCGTGTCGCAGTACGTGCATCTCAAATTGCAGCCGCTCAAACGGACGAAGGTGCACGGCATCCCCGCAAAGCGAGATTCTCCCTGGATACTCGCGAATAATTCGCTGACTTTCATGCGCTCAAACCGTGCTGCCGTATTATATAATGAGTGAGGAGTCGAAGAGAAATGGCCGCCCCCCCAGAGATCGCCGTTCCGCACCGTTACGAGGTCCTGCGGGATATCGTCAAGGATTATCCCGGAATTCTGAGCGCTTCGGAGCCGCTCTTCAGGGAGATGAGCCGACCGCAGCCGGACTGGGCTGCCGTCATTCGCGAACTCCGCGTGTACGCCCTCAAGAATTTCTATCTCCACGATCACCACGAGCGCGGCGCCGAAGCGATCGGACTCATTCTCGATATCTTCCTCGACGTCCTCGAGAACCACGACGGGGCCGCCCGGGAGACGGCATGCGAAAGTCTCGTCTTCTACCTCGAAAAAATTCTCGTGGACAGCCACGCCGACCTCGGTCGCTACGCGCCGTCCCTGGAGTCATGTTTCGCACGGCTCTATGGGCTCCGGGATAGAAATTTTGCCGTGCTCGTGAGGAACCCTCACCAGATCAAGAAGCTCGGTCAGATCATCGTGGGGAAGAAACCGGCCGCCCTCGATATCGCGCCGTTCACCGCACTCCTCTCACGGTACTTCTCCCAAACCTACGCATTCTGGCTCGCGCAAGAAGATCCGCGCGACTGGTTCCGCCGGGAAACAAAAACTATACTCGACAGGGAGCAGGCGTCCGTCCTCGACGACCTCGTGCGCGCGATATCCCACAGCCACCTGAGAGAGCTGACCGCCCTCCTCACGAAGTACAACGAGATCGGAGATCCCTTCGAGAAACTCCATCAGCTCCTCTCCCTCCCCGGCTTCGTGCAGATCGCCTCCCTCTACGGCGATATCGTCGACCGGCTCTCCATTACGGGCGACGCGATGAAAGACCTGACCCTGAAGATGCGCTATCTGCTCCACCTGATGGAGATCGACGGCCTCGAAGGCTCCCGCGAAAACACGCTTCGCGAACTCCAGCGCGTCGCGGCGAAGGCGATCCAGCTCGGCGACCAGGAGTTCATCAAAAAGAGTTTGGCGGAGTTGATGTCCGTCCTCAGGAGCGTCGCGGACACCTTTCCGGAAACCGTGCTCTACTGCGTCCGGATGATCGGCGGCGAGATCTACCGGAAGGGGACGAGCGGCCTCGTCGAGTGGTATCTCCAGCACGTGATCGCCATCGGATTCCAAAACCCCGATATCAGCGGTGTCACCGATGAGTGGCAGGTAAAGTCGAACCGGGCTCACCTGCGGAATATCCGCGTGTGGCTCGAACTCATCGAGCAGAACCCGAAATGGTCGAAGTCCCTCATCTCTGCCCTCATCATTAACCTCAGACTGTGCGGTGTGCATATCAGCGACACCGACATCTTCCAGAAAGACGTCACGGCGCTCCTCGACAGCGATATCGCTCCCGTTTACCACCTCGTCAAGACGTTGGCGAAGGAGTTCCCCGTCTACTTCAGCGACATCGGCGCAGAAGGCCCCTTGCGGGAGGTGTCGACCGAGATCGATGAATTGACGCACAGGGCCGATGCGCTCGTCCACTTCCTTCGCAAGCAGAGCCACGTGGAGAGCAGCGCGAGGGTCGTCGATTTCATCGAAGGCGTCATCTCTTTCTGGATGACCCGCGATAAGGCCCACCTCGCCGGATTCCTCCCGGAGGATGTCTATGAGAAGGTCAGGACATCAGGACCGTATATCGACGACCTGCACGCGATCTTTACGGACCTCTTCCGGCGAAAAGGGTTCTCGCGCGTGGCCGATCTCCTCCACCTCACGGAAGGGGACCTGCAGGCGCTCACGGAAACCGTCGAGGCGGTGTCACCGAGAGAAAAGCGGCGGGCGTTCCTCGCCGTTCGCTTCTACCAGCTCCTCCACCGCAAGTACCGGCTCGATCCCTTGGACATCGGCGATCATCTCTCGTATGCCGCCACGCTCGGTCTTCCCAATCCTGCGTCGCTGATCGAACGCCTCTCGAGCGAGAACGTTTCCGATCGTCTCGAAGGGATACTCCAGTACCTCGGTCGCCTGAAAGAGGTCATCCTCTCGCCGGAAAAGAACGAACCGGTCGAAAACATCTTCCGGAAGAGGCATATCGCAGCGGGCATCCCGTCTCTCTACGGGAAATACCACGAGAGGAAGTTCGACGCGCTCGCGCTCTCTTTCCGCCTCGAAAACCTCGCGAACGTTCTCTTCGAAGAGTTGATTCAGAAGATGAGCCTGAATTTTATCACGAGGGCCGCCCTCTTCCAGATCGACAAGTACCTGAACCTCTTCTACGCGGCGCTGCAGCTCGACGGCATCTCCTCTGTCAAGCTCGAAAACTACCTCGAGCTGCTCGCCGTCGCGCTCGAGGTCAGGAGATTCTCCTTCTCTCAGTATATCGATATCTTCAGGGGTTTTTCGGAGGCGGTGCAGGACGTTCTGAACACGCACTACAGCGACGTGTTCAAGCATAACCTGAAGCAGATTATCCCCACGATGAGAGTGGACCGTATCGTGCCAAAATACCGGCAGGCGGGGCAATGGCAGACGGAACACGAATTGGTCAATCAGATTTCGGAACAATTCCTCAGGGACATGGTCGCGGGATCGTTCGGTCTCCAGCAACTGGATACCTTCGTCAGCAGGGTGCTCAAGACGCTCTTCGAACAAGCAGAAGGCCTCGACGTGCAGAACCTCGATCTCCTGATGAGCTACGATCCCAAGAAGGCCCTCTCTGGAATTCACGCGCCGAACAGAGCAACGCAGGACCGCATCCACCTCGGCAACAAGGGCCACAACCTCATCAGGCTCGCGGCGCTCGGGATACCGGTGCCGCCGGGCTTCATCGTCACGACGGAAGTATTCCGCTGCAAGAGGGCGATCTCCAGTTTCCGGCGCGTCTACGAACATCTCACGGCGTGCGTCCGCAATCACCTCGCGCGGCTCGAGCGCCAGACGCGCAAAGCGTTCGGAGACAGGCGGAATCCGCTCCTCGTGTCGGTGCGGAGCGGCGGCGCGATTTCGATGCCGGGCATGATGATGTCTTTCCTCAACGTGGGGATGAACGAAGAGATCTGCGAAGGGCTCATAGAACGGACCGGGAAACCGTGGTTCGTATGGGATTGCTATCGACGATTCCTTCAGTGCTGGGGAATGTCCTACGGCATCGAGCGGGACCACTTCGACGCCATCATGAACGAGTTCAAGGACAGGTTCAGCGTCCCGAGGAAGATACTGTTCTCCCCCGAGCAGATGCGCGACGTTGCCCTTTCGTACCGTTCTTCGATCCTCGACCACGGCATCGAGATCGTCGAAGACCCGTACGCGCAGCTCGAGACCGCCATCGAGCAGGTTTTCCAGTCCTGGTACTCGCGAAAGGCCCAGGCATATCGCGAGATCATGGACATCTCTGAACACTGGGGGACGGCGGTCATCGTGCAGGCGATGGCGTACGGCAACCTCGACGTGAATTCCGGAACGGGCGTCCTCTTCACGCGGAACCCTCAGGAGCCGGGCGACCGGGTCACTCTCTGGGGCGATTTCGCGATCGGCGCCCAGGGCGAAGACATCGTATCGGGGCTGGTGAGAACGCTCGCGATCTCGAACGAGCAGAGGCGGTACGAAGACCGCGAAAGCGAGGTCACCTTCGAGGACACGTTCCCCGATCTGTACCAGAGGCTCCTTCTCATCAGCAAACAATTGATCTACGGGGAACGGTGGGGCGCCCAGGAGATCGAGTTTACGTTCGAGGGCAAGCAACCAGAAAACCTCTTCATCCTCCAGACCCGAGACATGGCAATCAAGCGGCAGGAGAAATTCACGGCGTTCGTGCCTTCGAGGAGACTGGCAACCACCTATCTTTCCCGGGGCATCGGCGTCGGCGGGGGCGCGCTGAGCGGCAGAGCGGTATTCGACCTCGACGAGATCAGGGAACTCAGGGAAAAGGATCCTTCCACGCCGCTCATCCTGATACGTTCCGACACCGTTCCGGATGATATCCGGCACATCTCTGCCGCGGACGGCTTGCTCACGGCGCGCGGCGGATCGACGTCGCACGCGTCGATCATCGCGAACCGACTGGGGAAGACGTGCGTCGTCGGATGCAACAACCTGACCGTCTGGGAACAGGAGAAGAGGTGCAGGATCAACAGGAAGATCGTCAAAGTGGGCGACTTTCTGAGCATCGACGGTCGGAACGGTTCGGTCTACCTCGGACGGCATCCGACGCAGGAAATCACGACACAGACGATATCGAAGGCGTGAGCGGAGTGCTATAATCCTTGAAAAGGGAATCGGTCACAGAACAGACAGACGGGTAACCAGGTTGAAAAGGGGGATGTGACATGGCAGCCAAGGGAAAACAGAAATCTCTCTCGGACAAACACGCCGTTCTCGGAATCAACGGTCTCGGCCGCATCGGAAAACTGACGTTGTGGGACCACATCGCCAGAAAGTATTTTTCCGGCATCGTCGTGAACATCGGCAGGAGGGCCGGCACGAAACTCGAAGACGTCGCGCACTACATAGAAAAAGACTCGACGTACGGCATGCTCCACCACTTTCTGTACGGCTACGCCGCCGAGCGGATCATCACCGACATAGACGAGCACAGCGGGACCATGAAGATAGACGGCGTGCCGGTGACGATCCTCAGAGAGTCGCGCAATCCGAGGAACATCCCGTGGAAGGAGCACGGGGTGAAGGTCGTCGTCGAGGCGACCGGAAAATTCACGAATCCAACGGTTCCCTTCGATGCCGCGGAAGGATCCGTGCGCGGTCACCTCGAGGCCGGAGCGGAAAAAGTGATCATCTCAGCGCCGTTCAAGGTGAAAGACAAGAATATCCCCATGCCGACGGACATCATCACGATCGTCATGGGAATCAACGAGGAGGAGTACGACCACGCGAAACACCAGATCATCTCGGGCGCATCGTGCACGACGACGTGCCTCGCCCACATGGTGAAACCGCTCCTCGACTACTTCGGTCCCGAGAAGATCATCAGCGCGTCCATGGACACGATCCACGCGTGCACCGGCACGCAGGAGGTGCTCGACCGCCTCCCGAAAGCGGGCGCGACCGATCTCAGGAAAACGCGGAGCGTGATGAATAACATCATCCTCACAACGACAGGCGCAGCGAAAACACTCGGATTGGTGATACCCGCAATGAACAAAATCGGTTTCATGGCCGAGTCGGTTCGTATTCCCGTCACGACCGGTTCTCTCATCATTCTGGTCATCACGCTGCGAGATGAAATCGATCGTCCGCCGGTCAATGCCGCCCTCATCAACTCGATTTACAAAGAAGCGGCGAAGAGGGAAAAGCGCGGATATATCAGGTACACGGACGAACAGAACGTATCGTCCGATATCATCGGGATCATCGGGCCTGCCGCCATCATCGAAGGACACGAAACGCACACGCGGACCGCTTACGTTACCCTCGACATCGGAAAGATGCTCAACCTGCCCGCTGAGGCGCTGTCGACCGTTCCGGCGGATCCCGAAATCCCCATTACGAACGCGGTCATCTACGGCTGGTACGACAACGAACTGGGGAGCTACACGCACATGCTCGGCGACCTTACCCTCAAGATCGCCTCGATGGTCTATCAGTAGGACAAAAGGGCGACCGCGTCATCGTCAACGCGCCCGCCGGTCCGCGGCGTCCGCGGGCCGCGATGCCGTGCGCGGAGCGGACGGGGGTACCCTCCATTGGGTGTATTCCGAAGAGATTATCTTTTTTGGAGTATTGCCCGCCTCACCGAAATTCGTTTCACTAATTCCATGACGTCAGCAGGATCGACCACAGCCAGAGCCCCCAAATACGAGACGAGGAGGCGACGCAATGCAGAGAGAAACGACTCCGACCAACTTTCGTGAGAAGAGGTCGAGCACGAGAATCGCTCACGAATGTCCTATCCCGTCCATTGACATGGGAGAAACGGGGCGCTATCCGGAAGAACTGTCGGGCAGCGTGACGCTGCTCGATCTGAGTGACGGCGGGATAAAACTTCGCGTCGAGGGAATGTTGCCGATGGAAGGCTCGATCGTACAGGTCAGGATACCTCTGCCTGAGCGGAGCGTCACCCTGCCGGTCATCGCACAGATCAAGTGGGCGAATAAGGTCCGGTATCGCCGTTACCACGTCGGCCTGCAGTTTCTCGTCTAACCATCGTCCAAGCGGAGAAAGAGCGGAAGACTCGGTTTTCGACCTCACAGGGAAGAGGGTTATCGCTCCCCGAATGCGGCGGATCCCTCGTCAATTTGGGGGGCAGGCTGCTTCGTGAGGACGCAGGACACGATGCCGGCCCGGCTCGACACCTTCAGCTTCCTCATCAGCATCTTTAAATACGCCTTCACCGTATTAACGCTCAACTCGAGGAGATGAGCGATCTCCTTGTTGCTGCGGTCCTCGAGCAGCAGACGCACGATGTCTCGTTCCCTCGGGCTCAACTGCCACTGCCGCGCGATCAACGGGATGTTGATCTTCTCGGGACTGATGCGGTCGAGGAGGAACAGGTAATTCTCCTCGCTCGTCTCCGATTTTTGTCCGAGGAGTACCATCCCGCGTACCACGTACCTCCGCCGTCCGCTCTTGATCATCTCGAGAAAAACGGGGGAAGACCTCTTTTCGCCTGGAGCGGACCGTCCCGATGTCTCCGCCTGATCCACTTTCTCCTTCAGCAGTTTTTTCCATTTCGCACAGAGGGAGACGATATCCGGAAACGCTTCTTTCCCTTTTCCGGTCGCAGGGGGGTACGTGAGAATACGGAGCGCCTCCGGATTCTGGAAAACCACTTCCTTCGTTATCTTCACCTCCGGACGATAAATGAGGAATGCGTTGGGAGCTGGGATCGTCGCCGGTCGGTAGATGGTGTCGTCCATTTCTGCCTTCTTTCATAGCATATCCACTGCCCAAATTCAAGTGCAGCGGCGACCACGATACGGGCAGCGGACACCTCCTTTCGGGTGTATCCTGCGGAGATTACCCCTTTTCAAGTATTGCCCGCGCGTCCGAAAATCCTTTCTATAAAACTCATGAGATGCCGTCGAGCACTCACGGAGAAAAGGCGCGTCACCTGGGAAAGTGAACGGGGCACCTTTTCTTTCAAAACATGCGAACAGGAGGTTTCGATGAAAAAGTATCTGGCAGCAATCTTTACCGTCATCTGTGTGTGTTTCGCCGCCCGGCAGTCCGGCGCCGAGATCCTCGGCTACCCGTGGGCGACGTGGGGGGAACTGTCGTATTCGACCTCAAACGACATCGAGAAAGGCGTCAAGCTCGACCTGTACGTCGAACAGGGCATCGATTGGACTCGGTTGGGCGGCACGCAGTGGATCGTGAACAACTTTGTCGGGCTCGGGTTGGTCGTATCGGATCACCGGGAGGATTTTTGGAACAACCGAATAAGGCCCGCGGTCGGTTTGAAACTCAAACACCCCGTTCACATGAGCGTGAACGATTGGGGGGAACTGGCAATCGGAATCCGCGGGGAATACTTCGGCTATTTTCATGAATCGGACAAGAGCACCCTGAGGGGGGTCGCATTCTTCCAGTGGTCGTTCGGCGGCGACTGGAAAAAGAGGAGGTAAGAACCGTGTACGCTGAACCGAAAGGGTTATGCAGTTTAGTGCTCCATACGCTCATCAAGTATCCCATACTCGTCATTGCCATGGGATTGATCGGCGCCGGCGCTTTCGTGACGAACACGATGAAAGGGTCCGATCCGGACGAAGCGATCGGGCGCAAAGTCGCGCGACTGGAGACGAATACCCACGCGGCCGCACTCGCGAAACAATCCCCGCCGGCGTTCGACGCGATCATGAAGGCGGAAAGCAGCCTCGACAAGTCAATCCTCGATGAAGCGAAGAAGTCTTTCGACGCGATGGTCTCCCTCGGCAAAGGGCCCGTCGGCGTCCATCCCGACGGCAAGTCGTACGGGCCGACCGGATTGACCGAAATGGCATTGCAGGACGTGCTCGAGAGACTTCCGACGTGCAAAGATATCGCCGGCACGGACGAGGTCCTGAACTCCGAAACCGCGAACATCCAATTCGCCTACCTGTATTTCCTGGACCTGGTCCATCGGTACAAATCCGTGGATACCGCCATCACCGCCTACCACTACGGGCCGACGAGACTCGACGCCTGGAAGCAGGCGGGGAGGAAAATACCCACGGATTACCTGAACAGAGTGAAGTCTCTCGTGAAAAAGGAGAGACCATGAACTGGCGATGGCTCTTTGGCCTCAAACCGAAAGTGCTCGCGCAACCTCCACATAGGCACTACTCCATTACCGTCGTTATCCCGGCTTACAACGAGGAAAAAACCATCGTGAGCACGATCAGAAGCGTCAAGAACCAATCCGTCGCGATCGATCGCATCATCGTCGTGGACGATTGTTCGACCGACCGGACCGGTGAGCTCGCCGCCGCCGAGGGCGTGACGGTCGTCCGCACGCACAGGAACCAGGGGACCAAGGCGTCAGCGCAAAACTATGTCCTCGACGGAATCGACACGGATCTGATGGTCACCATCGATGCCGATACGGTACTGCACCGAGATGCCATCCTGAAAACGCTCCCCTATTTCAATGACGAGCGCACGGCATCGGTCTGCGGATTCGTCATCCCGCAGAGAATCAAAACCCTGTGGGAGCGGGGACGGTTCATCGAGTACATGTTCGGGTTATCGGTCTTTAAATCCGCGCAAATGAACGCGGGCGCGATACTCGTGTCGTCCGGCTGCTTCTCCGTGTTCAGAATGCGACACCTGAAGGAGATGGGCGGATTCAAAGCGAGGACTATGGCGGAAGACATGGATCTGACCTGGGAATTCCTCATTCACGGCTACCACGTGCACTATTGTCCGGACGCGTACTGTTATCCTTTGGATCCCCCAACGTTCGCGATATTCAAGGCCCAGGTCGAGCGGTGGTATCGGAGCTTCTTCCAAAATATCTCCGTCCATCGGCTGCGCAAGAATGTGAAACTGGCGGGGTTTATTTACGGGTACCTGCTCGACAGCGTCTCGGCGCCGCTCCTCGCATTCGCGGTCTATGCCTTTACGCCCCATTTATTGTCGGTGCTCCTCGGAGCTCTCTTGATCGAGCTGTTCATTATCGTCCTGATCTGTTCCGTCACCGGTCTCAGGATTGGAATGCTCAGGGAAACCCTCTTGTCCATATGGGCATTCTTCGTGATCAGACCGTTTAACTTCTACCTGTTCTGGAAAGCCCTCTGGAAAGAATGGATCGTCAGGGACCGTTTGATGGTCTGGGAAAAAGGGCATTGACCCGGACCGTGCCCTTCGAAACGCTGCGGTTTTCACCCGTTCTGTAAGAGAGCCGAGGCTTCGACCGCCCCGCCTATCCACCCATAACGACGACACCGATCCGGTTTCCCTAACGAAGCACCTCTGACGATCGCCACAACAACGCCTCTCCTCCTTGGCAGGCCCCGACACGCATCTTCATCGATGGGTATCGATTCTCGATCGCGTCCCGCACGGTAATCGTTCCGTCGCCGGGCGAGAGTTTCACGCAAAGCCTCGCCTTCTGTGATTTCCGACACATTGCTCTCGCCGCTGTTTCCATAGACTTACCACAGATCCGACAAACGCGGACCGCCAGAGATTGAGCAAGGAGAACAGCACGCGAGCGTGATGGGGGACTTTACGGCAAGGGCAGGAACAAGAGAGCGCTATGCGCTGCGTTTTTTCGCCTGCTTATTTATCCTAGTGTCTCTCATGGCAACGCCTCTGAGCAGCACCGCGTCGGCAGGCACCGGCGCCATTGTCACGGAAGCCATTCCCGACCTCGCCGGCTCAGTAGAGGTCTCCCCGCTCGGATACGCGAGAAGTCGCACTCTCCTCATAAGGGCCGTTCCGAACCCATGCTATGAATTCGACCATTGGGAGGGCAATGTATCCGGAACGGCGAATCCCGTCACCTTTCGCACCAGCCGGAAACATTCTCGGGTGAAAGCGAGAGCGGTCTTCAGACAAACGTGCGACCCCTCCACCGATGCCTCCGGCGAGGGCAATCTTCGCATCGTGGGATACTTCCCCGAGTGGGGAATCTATCGACAGCCGCCATATCTTGTCAAAAATGTCGTGGCGAGCGGATCGGCGGAGAAGTTAGCCGTCCTCAATTACGCATTCGCGATCCCCAAGCCCGATTCGAAAGGGGTCGTGACGTGCCAGCTCGACGACCCATGGAGCGCTTTCCAGAGACCGTACTCGGCGCAAGAGAGCGTCGACGGAATCGCGGACGACCCACGCCAGCCATTGAGGGGACACTTCAACCAGCTCAGGAAACTCAAGAGGATGTATCCACATCTGAAAATCGTCGTTTCGATCGGTGGCTGGCTTGGCTCCACATATTTCTCGGATGCTGCATCGACGGATGCAACCCGCAGTGCATTCGTAACATCCTGCATCGACACCTACGTACGAGGCAACCTTCCACAGCAGAGCAATGCGGGTGGCCACGCGGTTGCAGCCGGCATTTTCGACGGATTCGACCTTGACTGGGAGTTCCCTGTGTCGGGAGGACACGAGGGAATACGCCACTCGATCGATGACGCAACGAATTTCGGCCTTTTGGTCGCCGAATTCCGCCGGCAGTTCAAGGCGATCGGCAGGGAAGATCTCCTCCTGACCGCGGCGGTGCCCGCCGGCGAACAGTATGCCGACAACTATCGGTTGAGCGACAATCACCCTTATCTCGACTACGTTCTGCTCATGTCATACGATTTCTACGGCGACTGGAGCGGCACCACCGGCCATCACACGAATCTCTGCCCCTCACCGGGGGATCCCGGGTATCCCGAATGGTCGTTGTCGGTCGATCAAACGGTGAAACTCTATCGGGATCGGTACAGGGTACCGGCCGAGAAGATACTCGTTGGCGCCGCCTTCTATGCGCGAGGCTGGACCGGCGTGGAGAGCGCCCAAAACGGTCTGTATCAGAGGAAAGGTGGCGGGGCTCCGGGTACCTATGAGAATGGATACGAGTTATACAGGGATTTAGAGCAAAACATGTCGAACGGGTACATCCCCTACTGGGACGACCGCGCCCGGGCCGCATGGCTCTACGACGGTGCCACCCGGACGTTCTGGACGTTCGATGAACCGCGTTCACTGGCGTTCAAAGCGCGCTACGTTACGTATCACAAACTCGGAGGAATGATGTTCTGGGAAATGAGCGGCGACACCGACGACGGGGTTCTCCTCTCCTCAATTCACGAAGGTCTGCAGTCGGATCCCCCTGCGACGGATCCGTGCTCAGGAATGTGACCGATTTCAGGAAAATCGATCAGCTTGGATAGTCTCATCGCAAACGCCCGAAATTGCACGGCGGCCTCTTCGTTGCCTCCCGAATTGTCTCCCGCCTTAGGCGTTGTATAGCCTCGGCAGATCAACCAAAAGAGGAGTATCTCGTCCAATCTCTAGCGGATTCCCGATCCCGGTAGGCCGCCGAGAAACCACCGATAAAAACCGGCCTCCATTGTGGAACCTTTAGATTCATCGTTTTATTTCACCATCACCGTAAACTATAATATTTAAAAATGCACAAGCAATTTTTAAAAAAACGGCAGGTACGATACACGATGAGCGCATCATTTTTTCTCAGATTTCTGCCGATTATGACTTTTTTCTCCGTCATTTTTGCATCCGTCATTTCGCACGGACTCACGCTCGACGAGGCGATCTCGCTCGCAAAGCGGAACCTCCCTTCGTACCGCGCTTCTCTGGAAAAGCAGAGAGCCTCGGAGGCCCTCTATCGCGCCTCTCTCTCTCCCTACCTCCCGTCGCTCGATGCGAGTTTTTCACAGGGGCGGTCTTTCACTTCGGGTGACGAGTCGAGGTTCCAGACAGCGGATCTCACCTTGAGCTACACCCTCTTCGATTGGGGGAAAAGAAAGGCGCAGAGAAATATAGCCCGGCTCAACCTCGACAGCAGCGGAGCGGACGTGGAGGAAACCCTCCTCGATCTCGAGTACGCCGTCAAGTCCGCTTTCTACACCGTTCAGGCGTACAAGGAAGCGGTCGAGCAGCGAACGATTCAGCTCGCGGACGCGGAAAAGGATCACGAGGTCGCCGCGGGACGCTATCAGTTCGGCGTCGCACGGCTCTCCGATGTGCTCCAGGCATCGGTGAGATTGGAGCAGGCGCGGTTTCACCTTGTCCAGGCTCAGGGAGACTTGAAGAAAGCCCTGTCGGAGCTGAACTCCCTCATCGGGTCCCCGCTCGAGACGGATCATGACACCGGTACCATCGTCGAACCGGTGGCGGCCCTTCCCGATTTCGAAACGCTCGTGCAACGTTCGCTCGAGCGGCCCGAAGTAAAGAGAGTGGAATACGCGATCCGCATCGAGGAGCAGTCCGCTTCCATCATCCGCAGCACATTCCTCCCCTCGTTTTCTGCCGACGCGTCGTACAGCACCATCGACGGCGATGTCAGCAGATCCCTTGCGCGGGAGGAGAAGACGGCGACCGTGAGGGCCGTCTGGAACATCTTCGAACTCGGGAAATTTTATACGTATCGCGCGACGGAGTTCCAGAAAAACGCATCCGTCGAAACACTGAACGAGTTGAAGAGGGCCGTTTCGCTCGACGTCAGGAAGGCGTACGAAGACATGGCGACCGCTCAGAAGGAACTCGAGGTCGCGAGAACGCAACTTCAGCAGGCAGAGCACAACTATTCGCAGGCGTTCGGTGAGTACAAAGTGGGAAAGGGAGACATTCTCGCGCTCATCCAGGCTGAAAGCTTCCTCGCCGCTTCCCGGGAACAGCTCGTACGCTCGAAACTCGGCGTGATGCTCTCCAAAGCGGTTCTCGAACGGGTCACCGGAATGAGGACATGCGAACCCCCCGTCCCTGACCGATGAAAAAACTGATCGTCATCGGCATCGGCATCGCCATCCTCGTTGCAGGATTGATCGCCGCCAGAGCCCTCACGAAACCGGCGACGAAGGTCCTCGATACGGCCCGCGTCGCTAAAGGCGATATTCGGGGCATTATCGTCCAAACGGGAATCATCAAGCCGCAAGTCGGCGCCGTCGTCAAGATCGGTGCGCGCGCAACGGGGACGATCACCAAGATGAACGTCAAGATAGGCGACAGAGTGAAGAGCGGGCAGCTCATCGCGCTCATCGACGACCGTGAGATCCAACGGGCGATCGAACAGCAGCGGGCGTCCCTCACCGCGGCGCGGAATACCCTCGCGCAGATCGAACTCACGTATCCGGAGCGGATCAGGGAAGCTGCCGCGAACGTGGACTACGCAAAACGCACCTACGAACGGGAAACCGAACTCCTGAAACGTGAATTCACGACGCAGGATGCCGTTGACCGCGCGAGGAGCCAGTACGACGCGACCGATGCCATCCTGAAAAGACTCCGGAGCGAATACGAAACGCAGCTCGCGATCGCGAAAGCGCACATCGAGGACATATCGGCCCAGCTCAGGCAGCAGGAAACGAAGCTCACCTACACGAAGATTTTTTCCCCCATTGACGGGATCGTCGCCGACGTGACGGCTCAGGAAGGGGAAACGATCGTCGCGGGACTCCAAGTTGCAAATCTCGTGACGGTGCTCGATCCGACGCTCCTCGAAATGTGGATATACGTCGACGAAACGGATATCGGGAACGTCCGTGTGGGGCAGCCGGTCGAATACACGGTCGATACGTTCACGGACAAGGTGTTCCACGGCTCCATCGAGAAAATCTATCCGCAACCGGTCGTGAAGGAGAACATCGTGTACTATCTCGCCATCGTTCGCGTCTCGAAAGAAGACAGCGCCTTCCTCAGGCCCGAGATGACGACGCACATCAAGATCATCACGGACCGGAAGGAGAATATCCTCGTTGCGCCGAATGCCGCGATAAAGTTCGAATTAGGGAAGCAGGTCGCGTACCGGGTCGTGGGACCGAACAAGGTCGAAAAGGTCGACGTGAAGACGGGAATCAGGGGTGAGGATATGACCGAAATCGTCTCCGGGCTCTCCGAGGGTGACGTGCTCGCCACGAAACTCGTCCTCCCCGTCTCCTCGAAGCCCGAATCTCAGTAGTCCCGGATCTTTCCCATGCCGATCTGTATCCTCGAGGACATCAAGAAAACGTACAGAATGGGAGATATCGACGTGATGGTCCTCAGGGGCGTCAATCTCCTCGTCGAACGGGGAGAGTTCATCGCGATCATGGGGGCCTCGGGTTCCGGCAAGACAACCCTCGTCAATATCATCGGCTGCCTCGACGTGCCCACGTCCGGACGGTACATTCTCGCGGACAGGGAAGTGTCACGCCTTTCCGACGATGAACTCTCCGTCATCAGGAACGAGCACATCGGATTCGTCTTCCAGAACTTCTACCTTCTCCCTTATGCGACCGTCCTCGAAAATGTGCTCCTCCCATCGCTCTACGTCGAAAAATCGAAAGACGATTTCGTGAAGAGGGCGCACGACCTGCTCGCGATCGTGGGGCTCCGGGAACGCACGAAATTCAAGCCGAGCCAGCTCTCGGGGGGGGAACAGCAGCGAGTCGCGATCGCGCGGGCCCTCATCAATGACCCCGACATTATCCTCACCGACGAGCCGACGGGCCAGCTCGACAGCAAGACCGCCGGGGAAATCATGGATCTCCTCGTTCAGATGCACGACCGGGGAAAAACGATCATCCTCATCACCCATGACCCGAATGTCGCGAAGTACGCGAACAGGATCGTCACGATGAAAGACGGCGTTATCGTGTGAGTGACGCGGGCCGGTTTCTCAGAATTCTCTCCCAATCCGCGAAAGCTGTCCGCTCCTACACGCTGAGGACCGTCTTCTGTCTCGTCAGCGTCGCCTTCGGCATCGCCTCGATCACCCTCATCGTCGCGGCGACGGAAGGGGCGTACCAGAAAGCGTTCGAAATCGTCGCCCGGTTCGGCCCCGATTCCCTCCTCGTCTTTGGCGGAGGGGAAGAAGCACGCGCGACGGGTCGCCGTCAGAAAACGATCACGCTCGACGACATCGACGCGGTCAGGGACGCCTTCTCGACCGCGTACCTCGTCGTCCCGATGACGGCGATGAGAGACGTCCCTGTCTCTTACAGAAACAGGAAATACCAGTCGCTCGTCATCGGATCGACGAGCGACTACAGCCGCGTCTGGACATGGCCTGTCGTCCAGGGATCGGACTTCACGGACGACGACGTGAGGGGTCTGCGCAATGTGGGTCTCATAGGGCAGTTTCTCGCCTCGGAGCTGTTCGGCGACGAAGATCCCGTTGGTAAAACGATCCTCATCAAGCGGATCCCCGTCAAGATCGTCGGGGTACTCTCCGAGAGAGGCACGACCCCCACGGGTGAGCGCCTCGATGACCGCGTCATCATTCCCATCTCGACGATCATGAGAAAACTCCAGAACGAAACGACGTACGTGTCGGCGATGAGGATACGTTTTCTCGATCGAGAAAACCTCTACGCGCACGTCGAGGAGCTGCGAACCTTTCTCCGTGCACGGCATAAACTCCCGACGGAAGAGCCGGACGACTTCACGACCGTGTCGCCGCGCGAAATTACGAAGTTTCTCGTTGCGCTCACGGGTTCTCTCGTCGCTTTCCTCGGCATTACGGGGGTCATCGCCCTCGTCGTCGCGGGGTTCGTGATCGCGAACCTCTTTCTCCTCTCCGTGAGGGAGAGGACGCAGGAAATAGGGATCCGCCGCGCGGCGGGCGCCAAGAGACGAGACATCATGTTCCAGTTCCTCGGTGAGTCCGTCCTCATCACGACACTCGGCGGTCTCGCGGGATTCGCGCTTGCGTTCGCTTCCTCGAAACTCCTCACGTCGGTCGCCGAGTTTCCGATCCACTTTTCTTCTAAAGCGTTCGTGGTCGGCATGGTCCTCTCATGGGCAGTCGGCATCGGCTTCGGCCTCCAGCCGGCGAACAGAGCCGCGAACCTCAAACCCATCGAAGCGATCAAAGGGTGATGCCATACGCGAATAGCATCCAGACCGCACACGCGCCAGTTTCGTATTTTACGGACACATGAAAAGGATCATCCTGAATCTTCGGATCGCCGTCCGCTCGCTGATGAACTTCAAGGTCAGATCCATCCTCGCCATTCTCGGTGTCCTTCTCGGAACTTTTTCCCTCATCGTCGTGTCGAACGTCTCCAAGGCGCTCACGATCAAAACCGAACGGGAGGCTGAGAGTTTCGGAAAAAACCTCCTCATCGTGAGGAGCGGAATCGTGAGGAGAGTCGGCACCGGCACCCGTCTCCTGAGCGAGGCGACGACGCTCACGGTGGGTGATGCCCGGGCGATTCGGGATGGGTCGCAGTTCGTGACCGATGTGTCGCCTTCGGGGAATACGTTCTTCCCCATCCGGTACGAGAATACCGTATTGAAGGCGGTTCTCGTCGCCGGTGTTACGCCGAATTACTCGCGAATCAGAAATTTCCCGGTCGGCGAAGGCCGTTTCTTGTCCGATGAGGACGACCGAACCCTCGGCAAGGTGGCCGTCCTCGGCACGAAGGTCGCGGAGCGGCTTTTCGGGCGAGAAAACCCTATCGGTAAATACATCCTCATCTGGCGCGTGCCGTGCCAGGTAATCGGCATCATGCAGGAAAAAGGCGTCGACATATCGGGGGTGGATCAGGACAACCAGATTTTCATCCCGCTTAATACCTACCTCAAGCGGTTCGTGAACAAGGAGTACATCAATGTGATCTCGGTGCAGGTGAGCGACGCGCAGGTTTTAGCGGCAACGAAGGAGCAGATCGAAAATATCCTTCGGACTCGACACAAGATCCGCCCCGGCCAGAACGACGACTTCACCGTGATCGACCTGAAGGATGTCATGGCATTGAAAACGCAGGCCGTCTCGATGATCACACTCCTCGGGCGGATTTCCGCCACCGTCTCTTTCCTTATCGGAGGTCTCGGGATTCTCTCGATCATGATCCTCATCGTGAACGAGAGAAGGCTCGAGATCGGTATCCGGCGGGCGGTCGGTTCGCGGAAGAAGGATATCGTCCTTCAGTTTCTCCTCGAGGCGTCGTTCATTTCGTTCAGCGGCGGCACCATCGGCGTGCTCCTGAGCAGCCTCGCCACGGTCCTCATCTTCTGGCTCGTGCACCTCCCCTTCACCATTTCGCCGTTCGGACACGCGCTCTCGTTCCTCGCGAGCGTCACCGTCGGCATTCTCGCCGGCATCTATCCGTCGCAGAAAGCCGTTCGCATCCAGCCGATCGACGTCATCCGCACATAGCTACTCCGTCCCCGACCTCCGGAGCGTCAGGTATCCCGACACGAGTATCAGCACTCCGCCGATCAGCGAATGAATCCCCGGTTTTTCCTGCAGGAACATCATGCCGAAGACAATCGCGCACACAGGTTCGATGTAGCCGAGAATCGCCGCCCTGTTGGCGGTCACCCCTTTGAAACCCCAGAAATAGAGGAGAGGCGCAATCGTCGAATGGATTATGCCGATAACGAGGTAGCTCCATGCAGCGTGCGCAGGGAAACTTCGGACAAAGGGGGCGAGGATGAGCATGACGGTGAGATTCGCGAAGAACGCGAGGAGGAGGGGATGATACCTCTGGGCGTGCATCTTCAGCAGAATGATGATGATCGCGTACGCGACGCCCGAGACGAGGCCGGCGACAATCCCCATCATCTGTTCTTCCGCGATCGAGAAGCCATCGAGCATAATCCAGAGCCCCGCCGTCGCGAGCGCGATCACGAAGAGGATCTTCGCCGTGAGCCGTTCCCTCAGGAAGAACGGCGCGAGAAATGCGACGATGACGGGCGCCGTGTAGTGCGTGAGGACGGCATTCGCGATCGTCGTGCGGGTGAACGCGAAGAAATAGGTGAAGGTATTGACGCAGGACACGATGCCGAGGACCACCGGGAATTGCACGTTTTCCCTCCGGAGCACGGCGCCGCGATAGCGCCGCCCGCAGAGGATGACCCCCTGCACGAGGGATGCGACAACCAGTGAGTAGAACATGAGGACGTGGATTTCGACGCCGGAGAGACGCACGACAACGCCGAGGGAACTCCAGAGGAAAATGGCGGCGAGAATGGCGATCGAAGCCATGCCGTCAGCAGACAAGTGAGAGGGATGGGCACACGCCGATCGTGTCAGGAGAGGGACGAACGAGAGGACCCATTATCTCAGCGGCAGATCCTTGATGTTCTGGAGAACGTATTTTCTGATTGCCGCGGGTTTTTCGACGTCCCTGAGGTAGGCTCCGTGATCGAGAACCGGCACGAGAACGTCTTCGTACTTTCCGCCGCACGGGCAGGCATCCCGCCCGTCTGCGCACGGCACGATCATCCTCTCCCCGCACAGGAGGCAGCGCAAGACTCTCTTGCTCCCCGACCACTTACCGCGCTTTGCGCGCGACTCCCCCTCGATTTCCATTATGTCCATCGCGTAATCGACGACGGGAGCGTCGCTGATCGACGTACCGATGCCGTAACCGTCCACCACCTGATTGAGCACCGGGATATCCTCTTCGCGAATCCCGCCGCTCACGTAGAACTTCACGTGTCGGTATCCCCGCATGTCCATCTCCCAGCGGCACTCCTCGAGGAGACGAAAGAAGTTACCCCTCCGTGACGAAGGGGTATCGAAACGCACCGCAAAGAGTTTCCCGCCCATCGCACTCGCGACATTCAGACACTCGAATTTTTCGTCGAGGAAGGTGTCGATGAGGGCCACCCGCTTCACCGCCGGTTCCAGAACCTCGTCGTACGCCCGGATCGCGTCGACCGTCGAGCCGAGGCAGAGAATGAGCGAATGGGGCATCGTCCCCATCGGATCTTCGCCGATCATCTCGCCCGACTTCACGACGGAGACGCCGTCGCAGCCGCCGATGAACGCGTTCCGTTCGATCATCGGGGCGAGCACCGGGTGCATCCTCCTCGCTCCGAAGCTGATGAGGAGACGCTCGCCGACCAACTTCCTGAACCGGGCCGCCTGCGTCGCGATTCCCGATGCCTGGCAGATCAACCCGAGGAGCGCCGTCTCGTACACGCAGAAATCCTGGTATCGTCCTTCGATCTCCATCACCGGCTCGTAGGGGAAAAAGACCGAGCCCTCCCGCATCGCCCTCACCTTCACCGGCAGGCGCTCGAGGAGAGACAGGGCTTCCTCGAGACCGGCGAAAACGGCCCACGGCCACTGATCCGGGAGACTCTTCGCGATGAATTCCGCTTTCACGGACGGATTGATCCCCTTCGCCTGGAGGATCCTCAGGGTTCTCTCGAAATAGACATCGGTGATGCGTCCACTGATGATATCTTCGGGATGCGCGGTATGGAACATGTTCACTCCCGGGAAACGTCTTTCCGGCGACCAGACATAGTATATCATGTTCCTTTGACGGGCAAGGTTCCATTCACTACCTGTCCCGAATAAGAGCACCGGTATGACTGACATACGTCGGACGGTAATGGTTCCATTGCAAATTTCCCGGCGTTTGAGAGAACATAAGAGCATGGGTCTCTTCGAGAACGATGCCAACGGTGCGATCGATCAGCCTTTAGCCTTCCGCATGTGTCCGAGGAGTCTCGATGAATACGTCGGGCAGACCCACATCCTCGGGCCCGGGAAACTGCTGCGGCGCGCGATCGAGTCGGACCGGATCAGCTCCATCATCCTCTACGGACCGCCCGGAACCGGCAAGACCGCCCTGGCGCGGATCATCGCCGCACAGACGCGCGCGCATTTCGAATGGATGAATGCCGCGACGGTTGGCCTCGATGAAATAAGAAAAGCTCTCAACCAGGCGCGATCGAGACGCTCGAGGGGCGTGAAGACGATCCTCTTCCTCGATGAGATTCACCGATTCAACAAGCTCCAGCAGGACGCTCTCCTCCCCGACGTCGAGGAAGGCGCGATCACCCTCATCTCGGCGACGGTCGAAAATCCTTTCTTTTACGTCAACGCGGCGCTCGTCTCGCGAAGTCAGATCTTCGAGCTTAAACCTCTGTCCGAGAGCGACATCGTCACGATCCTCCGCAGGTCGTTGGAGGATACGGAACGTGGCCTCGGCAAGCTCCCCCTCCGCGTCGACGAAGAAGCCCTCGCGCATCTCGCGCGCATGGCGGACGGGGATGCCCGGAGGGCCCTGACCGCGCTCGAGGTGGCCGCGCTCACGACGCTACCCGGAGACGGGCGCATCCACATCTCGCTCGCCGTCGCGGAAGATTCCATCCAAAAGAAGAGCGTCCTCTATGACCGCAAGGGCGACCAGCACTACGACACGATCTCCGCCTTCATAAAGAGTATGAGAGGTTCGGATCCCGATGCCGCCGTGTACTACCTCGCGAAGATGATCTACGCGGGAGAAGACCCCCGTTTCATCGCGAGGAGAATCGTGATCTGCGCCTCCGAGGATGTCGGCAACGCAGATCCGATGGCGCTGGTGCTTGCGATAGCGGCGCTCCGCGCGGTCGAATTTGTCGGCATGCCGGAAGCGCAGATCCCCCTCGCTCAGGCAGCACTGTACGTCGCGAAGGCCCCGAAGAGCAACGCGGCGTACCGGGCGATCGAAGCGGCGCTCCACGATGTAGAAACCGAAGGGATCATGGAAGTACCGGACCACCTCAAGGACAGCCACTACCCGGGAGCGAAGAAACTCGGCCGCGGGACCGGCTACCGGTATCCGCATGACTACGGCGGCCACGTCGAACAAGACTACCTGAAAAAGAAAAAGAAGTACGACGCTCCATGATCGCGGACAATACCATTGACGTGCTCGATTTCCCGAAAGTCCTCGCGCTGATCGCTGGCTACGCGCACAGCGAACCGACCGTTGCGGGTGTCCACGCGCTAAGACCCTTCGAATCGAGAGAAGACGCCGAACGGCGCCTTCGCCTGATCGCGGATATTCGGAAATTGGCTCACGAAGGCGCACCCCTCCGTTTCATGCGTTTCGGGGACATTTCGCCGCACCTCGCGAACATTCGCCCCGAAGGTTCCGTCCTCGACGCGAAGGAACTCGCCGACTTCGTTCCTTTTCTTCAAATTGCTTCTTCCATCAAAGAGGCGGTGCACGGGAGGACCGACGTCCCTCACCTGAGAGAATTCGTCGGTTCTCTCACGGGATTCCCGCACATCCTCGGACGATTAGAAACGTCGATCGATGCCGACGGGAATATCCTCGATTCGGCCTCGTTCCTCCTCGCTGATTTGAGGTCGCAGATTCGGAAACTCGAAGGAAAGATCAAAAAGAGACTCGACGAGATCGCGCGGGACGAGCGGATTGCGCCGTTCCTTCAGGACGATTTCGTCACGACACGCTCCGGCCGGTGGGTCATCCCGGTGAGAATGGACTCGAAAGGGATGGTGCCCGGCGTCGTGCACGACGTTTCGAAATCGGGGGAGACGGCCTTCATCGAACCTCTCTCCATCATTCACCTGTCGAACGAACTCGAAAACCTCATCGCCGATCAAAAGGCGGAGGAACTGCGCATCCTCCGTGAATTGTGCGCGACGATCCGGAACGTCATCGACGACATTTCGCGGGAATTCGGTATCGTTGTCTCCCTTGATGTCATGTGGAGCGTCGCACAATTCGCCGACTCCCTCGGCATGGAGAACCCCGCTCTCACCGAAACGGGCCGTCTGTTCCTGTCCGGTGCGCGGCATCCCCTCCTGGAGATTTCCCTCGCGAAGACGACACCGCGGCGCCACGTCGTCCCCCTTGACGTTGCGCTCGGCGGTGAAGACACCGTCATGGTCATCACGGGTGCGAACGCCGGCGGGAAAACGATTGCGCTCAAAACGATCGGTCTCGTCATCGTCATGGCCCTGTCGGGGTTGCCCGTCCCGGCACATTCCTCATCATCGATACCTTTTACGACACACCTGCTCGTCGATATCGGCGACGAACAGTCGATCGAGAACAATCTTTCGACGTTTTCGGCACACGTGGAGAATGTCGCCGCGATCCTCAAACAGAGGGAATTCGGTACGATCGTGCTCATCGACGAACTCGGCACCGGAACCGACCCCGACGAAGGAGCGGCACTCGCGTGCGCCATTCTCAAAGAGCTCCGGAAAAGCGGGGCTCTCGTCTTCGCGACGACGCACCTCTCCGAGATCAAAGGGTTCGTGCACACATCGGAGGGCATGGTAAACGCGTCGATGGAATTCGACCGACAGACGTTCACGCCTCTCTACCGACTGAAAATCGGGGAGCCGGGACAGTCCCACGCTCTCGACATTGCCCTGAGATACGGTATCCCCGAGGCGATCATCGAAGACGCACGGAAAATGCTCGGGAGCACAAAGGTCGACCTCGATCGCATGATCGCCGATCTGCACCGCGCGAAGGAAGAGCATGAGCGAGCACGCCGCGACCTCGAGACCTCGCTGTCCGCGGCGGCAGAACAACGAAGGGCGCTCGACAGGGCACTCGCCGAGGCACGGGAACGGGAGAAGAAGGTATTGTCAGACGCCTACCGCGAGGCATCGGAAATCATCGCGAACGCAAAGCGGGAAATGCGCGCGATCCTCGACGAAGCGCGGCTCAAGGAGAGAGCCGAACGGCGGAAAGCGCTCAAGAAAATCGCGGAGGCAGGAGCCATCGTCGAAGGAAAGCTGAGAGAATTGGAACCCGAGAGCGTCCACAACCTGTCCCTTGAAGAGATCAGGAAGGGGGACGTCCTCTACGTCCGTTCTCTCGGCGTGCAGGCGCGGGTGTCGGAAGTCGACGCGCGCAATGCACGCGTCAGGGTGACCGCAGGGAATGTCGAGGCGGAGGTTCCGCTCGCGGACATCGCCTTTGCAACGAAACCGGAATCAGGAGACGCGCGGCAGAACGGGTACAGCGTCGGGAACGAAGCACCCGTCCTCATGAAGCTCCATCTCGTCGGCCAGCGGGTCGACGAGGCTCTCTCCCGCCTCGAGCGATTCCTCAACGATGCGTCGCTCTCGGACCTTCCGGAGGTGCTCATCGTCCATGGTGTTGGGAAAGGGATCCTCTCAAAAGCGGTCCACGAACACCTGTCCGCCCATCCGCTCGTGAAGGGTTATCGGAGAGGGACGCGCGAGGAAGGCGGAGCGGGAGTAACGGTCGTCACGATGAAGTAGGAGCGAACATCTCTTCCGGGCGTGTTCTTGCGAGAGGGAAAAGCAACCGTACCGAATGCTCTTTTTTTTCGAATCTACTGGATCACGACCTCGATATCGGGCAGCTGTTCCTTGACCGCGCTTTCGATGCACCGGTTATCGCACTTCATGCAGGGCCCTCCGCAATAGATGACCGCCGTATTGTCTCTCACTTCGACCAGTTCGGCGCAGCTATCGTGTGCCGTCAGGATGCACTCGAGGCCCCGGAGAATCTCGCGTATCCTCTGTTCCTTTCGCCGAGCAGCAATCGCTCCCTGTTCATCGCCCACCGCATCAGATCGTCGAGTTTCTTCGTTCACGCCCATGGTCGCACCGCTCTCAATTTGACTTGTCGTTTCCCTTTCGGGTATCTTGCATAATGGATATTGAGAATAAATTCTTCGCTCTTCTGCTCCTCTCGATCCTCACGTTTCTGCTGAACCTCCCCTTCGGATTCGCGCGCGCGAGGACACGACGTTTCTCGTTTCGCTGGTTTCTCTGCATCCACGTCCCGATTCCAGTGATCTTTATTATACGGAATCTGTCGCACATTGAGATGAACTGCATACCCCTCTTCGCTATTGCGGCACTTTCCGGACAACTCCTGGGCGGACGGCTCCACCTCTCGTGATGCGGGCCGCCATTCTCCTTACACCGGGCGTCATAGAAGTTCGGGATATCCCCCGCCCTCGGCCCCGCCGCGGTGAACTCCTCGTCCATGTGCACACGGCGCTCACCTGCGGAACCGACCTCAAAGCGTTCAGGCGCGGCCACCCCGTAATCCCGATGCCGGGGCCCTTCGGCCACGAATTTTCCGGATTCGTTACGGAAGTGGGGAAAGGGGTCAGGCGATTCAGGGAAGGCGACGCGATCATGGCGGTCCACTCCGCTCCGTGCCGCTCCTGCCAGTACTGCAAGAGAAAACTGTACAACCATTGCGACCACATCATGGAGACGAAGATCCTCGGAGCATTCGCCGAAGAAATTCTCCTGCCGGCGCACATCGTCTCGCAGAATGTCTTCCCCAAACCCTCCCATCTCTCATTTTCGGAAGCAGCCATGCTGGAGCCGCTCGCATGCGTCGTGCACGGCCTCGAAATGCTCGGGACCAAGCGCGATGGGTATGCGCTCATCATTGGTGCAGGTCCGATCGGCTTGCTCCACCTCCTCCTCCTCAAAAAACGGGGGTTTTCTGTCGCGGTCATGGACACGAACAGGGCTCGGTTGGCGATCGCGAAAAATCTTGGTGCCGACCGGACGATCACGGCAGAGGACGGTCAGTTGCTGCGAACCCTCTCGCCACGCAAGGAGATTCTCCGCCGAACAAAGACCGACCGTATCGGTATGTTCGACTGCGTATTCGAATGCACGGGCTCGCGGGACGTCTGGGAGGAATCGGTCACGTATGTGAGGAAAGGAGGCACGGTGATCCTCTTTGGGGGTTGTCCATCCGGCACGAGTGTCACCTACGATGCGGGGCGCCTCCACTACGATGAAATTACCCTCCGGGGAGTTTTCCACTTCAGGCCAGAGGATGTGAAAAAGGCCTACGATCTCTTGTGCGGATCCAAGGTGGGAGTGCTGCCCCTCGTCTCCGGTTGCTTTCCCCTCTCGCGGATCCAGCACGTCTTTGAACTACTATCGAAAGGGAAAGGAATCAAGTATGCAATCATCCCCTGACTACATACCGGTCACCATCGACAAGAGTCACATCATCACTATCGGTGAACGACTCTATACGGAAAGCATCGAATTCGTGAGGGAACTCGTCAACAATGCATACGACGCAGATGCGACCCTCGTCGAGGTCATCGTGTGGGAAGATGCGATCGAGATCCGGGACAACGGGAGCGGCATGGACAGAGACGGACTCAACCAGTACTTCAACATCGGTTCACAGCAGAAGCTGTACGACGCGACGTCTCCCATTTACGGGCGGGACAGGATCGGCCAGTTCGGCATCGGGAAATTTGCGAGCCTCTCCGCCTGCAAACGATTCGAGGTCGTCACGAAGAAAGGCGAGTTCGTCGCGCGGGTCGTCTTCGACAAAGAAGACTGGGAGAAAGGGAGCGACCCGTGGCGTTTGCCACTCGAGATCCTGCCCGCCAATTTCAGAAAACAAGACGGAACGACCGTCATCCTCACCGGGCTCGATCGCCGGTTCGACCCGAAAGACATAGAACAGAAGATCATCGAGGGAACCCCTATCAAGGCTCCACATTTCAAAGTGAGGATCAACAATCACACCGTCACTCCGCGGAGCCTCTCGGGACATCGGATTCCTTTCCTCGAAGGCACGCCATTCGGTCCGATAAGCGGCGAGGTCGTCATCCTCTCGGAGACTGCTTCCGCAACGACAGACCTAGGCATCGAAGTAAAGGTGAAACAGGTGACCGTCAAACGGGAATTCTTCGGCATGGAGACGTGGGGGAAAGGAATGGCTCGGGTGAGGGGAGAGGTGAACGCGGACTTTCTTCCGATCACGAGCGACCGAACCGGCTTCATCAAGGACTCCGAGGAATATAAAACATTTCTCGCCGCGATGGGCACCGTCATGGACGGGGTCAAGACGACGCTCCAGAAATTGACGCTCCAAAAGGAGAGCAAGAAAGTGAGCCGCGCCCTCAAAGAGGCGCTCCGCAGAATTTACAAGGCACTCGCCATGAACCCTGACCTTTCGCCTTTTGGAGCGCTACCGCTCGGGAGCCAAACGAAGGGGATCGGTGAATCAGCGCTGCTCGGAGCGAAAAAGGAAGGCCCGTCGGCGGAAGAGGTGGAGGTATCCGCAGGCAAAGAGGGCAGAACGCTCGCGAGCGACAAGAAGAAACAGACGAAGAGGCCAAAAGTCAGGAGACTCACGCCGAATGCGATCATAAAGAAAATCAAATTCGGCGAGACGGGGGTCTCGTGCGTGGTCGACAGTTTCGGCGAGGACGGACCAGAGGTCTTTTCGGAGGAAACGACCATATACATCAACCGCGACCATCCCCTCTACAAGAGAGAGTCCTCGAACGTGGACACGCACACGTTGAACCTCGCTCGGCTCATCACGCAGGAGATCGCCCTCATGAAGGATCCGAGGAACCCGCGCCTGGCATTCGAGCGGCAGAGCAAACTCCTCAAAGATGCTTTTGTTGATTGACGAGACCAGTGAGCTGTGTTGGTTCACAACAGGTTCAGAAAACGCAGCGGGGATCATGAGGGTCGCTAAACTCTATAGTTTCAGCGACATTCGGATCGAGGACGTGCCGGTGCCTCGCGTTGGTCCCGGGGACGCGCTCCTCAGGACTACAGTGTGCGGGATCTGCTCGGGGGACGTCATGCAGTGGTATATCGAAAAAAAAGCGCCCCTCGTCATTGGCCACGAGCCTGTCGGTGAAATTGTGGAGACGGGAGAAAACGTGTCATCTTTTCGAAGAGGGGACAGGGTGTTCGTGCACCACCACGCTCCGTGCTTTTCTTGCAGACGGTGCAGGAGAGGCAACTACGTGCAGTGCGAGACGTGGAGGAGAACGAATCTCGTCCCCGGGGGGATTTCTGAGTTCATCTTGATTCCGCGCATCAACCTCGAGCATGACACGATACGCATTCCCGACGGGATGAGTGACGAAGACGCATCTCTCATCGAACCTCTCGCGTGCGTCGTGAAGGCACAGAGAAGAGTCCACTTGACGGGCGGAGAGACAGTTCTCGTCATTGGACTCGGCGCCATGGGCCAGATACATATCCTCCTCGCGCGGAGGAACGGCGCGGAGCGAATTGTCGGCGCGGACCTCGTCCCGTACCGTCTGCGGAAAGCGAAAGACTTTGGCGCCGACGAGGTGATCGATGTATCGGCGGAGAACCTCACCACCGCGTTACGCGAACTGACGGACGGAGAAATGGCGGACGTTGTCATCGTCAATCCGAACAGTGTCGTCGCAATGGAACAAGGCATCGGTGCGACAGGACCGGGTGGCACCGTGCTCTTCTTCACGCCGGCAAAACCGGACGACCAGCTTGTCATCCACCCGAACGATCTGTACTTCAAGGACATCTCGCTCATCACGAGCTATTCCTGCGGACCCGACGACACGAGAGAGGCGCTGCGCATTATCGGTGAAGGAGTCGTAACGGCCGAAAAGATCATCACGCATCGGTTCCCGATCGAACGGACTGAGGATGCGTTTCGTTTGACCGCCGAGGCAAAAAATTCCCTCAAATGCGCCATTGTATTCGGAGAAAATGGGTAAGGTGCAGAAAAAAAGACTGTCCGTCTGCGACGTAGCTCCGAGGATACGGACCCGGCTCATGCGTAACGCTACCAAATTCCTTCCATTCAGGAAAAATTTTACGTGGAGAGGGATCGAGCAGACGCGCTACAAACGGGAGGGTGCCGACTGGAAGGGCATCTCGAGGCAGGAACTCTTCGGCACGAGAGGAGAATCGGTGAGATTCCACGTGAGATACTTCGAAGTCGCTCCGGGCGGTTTCACGAGTCTCGAATTCCACCGTCATGAGCACGTCGTCATCGGGATCAGAGGTCGCGGCATCTGCAGAGTCGGCGCGAAGACTTACGCCATCGGTCACCTCGACGCACTCTACATCGCGCCGCGCGAACTCCACCAACTGAGAAACGAGGGCGACGAACCCTTCGGGTTCCTCTGCATCGTCAACGCGAAGAGGGACAAACCGAAAGTCGTCGAGAACGATCCCGCGACGAACGAGAGGTCAAGGCGCTTATCGGTTCACCGCGACAGGAAGGGCAAAACGAAGGTTAATCGCGACTAATGGTTCCGTTTACTGCTCACCCGGTTCATTCATGAATTTTTCGCAATGTTGACAGGACATAGTGTCCGAGTCCATTCTTCGTGCCGATACGCAAACTCTGTGTATTCGATACGAGAACCTCTCTCAACAATCGGTTCTCTTTTTTTGTCATTCCGTGCCTGACACGGAATCCAGTGACGCTGCCGTTTTATTCTTTACTTTAAAAACAAAGAATGACGAATCACAAATGTTAAACACTGCGTCGCCGGATACCGGCTCTCACCGGTATGACGTGATGTTGAGAGAGGTTCTCATCAGGCACACTGCAGCGGGGGACCGATCCACGTCGGGACCGGGTATGAGCGAGAAAGCTGTGTCCTCTCACAGAACTAAATACTTATGAATAATCCAGGCTAAGGCGGAGGCGATGCACTCAGGCGAGTCGATTACTTATGTGCCATCTCAGCGCAAAGAGGCCTGAAAAGCCGACGCTGCACTCTCTCTTTTCCTGATAGAAACAACACGATCGCGACGGGCTCGCTCAACTCGCCTTCGCGATGACCTCCCTTTCCGGCCGCTCGAGCGAGGAGCTCTGTATATCAGGTCGTCGCACACTCCAGGCCACCACCGCAACTCGGTACTACGGGTGAATCCCTTCCCCAGATCCGCCCCTTTCGGGGCCGCATCCCCGTCCGGAAAAAGATAATCGTCATGGTGTTTCTTCGGCGTACAGCCATATCGTGACCTATTTTAGCAGAAATAAGAAGCGTGATTATTCAGGCAGTTATTGGACAGAGTTAAAGTATAACTTTTAGTTTTTTGGAGGCGTTATCGAACGTCTACCACTTCATTAGCGCGGCAGCCCAGGTCAAGCCTCCCCCGAATGCCTCGAGGAGAAGATAGTCCCCTTCTCTGACCCGGCCTGAACGCACCGCCTCATCGAGCGCAATGGGAATGGATGCCGCGGAGGTGTTCCCATAGCGTTCCAGATTCACGAAGACTTTTTCCATCGGCAGGTTGAGGCGTTCAGCGGTTGCCTGGATGATGCGGAGATTCGCCTGATGAGGGATGAGGAGCGAGATCTGCGACGAAGCCAAGCCGTTGTCCGCGAGCATTTTCAGGGCGACGTCTTCGAGCGTCCGAACGGCTACTTTGAACGTCTCATTCCCCTTCATGCGGATGTAGTGCATCCTCTCCCTAATGGTCTCCGGCGAAACAGGATTGCGGGATCCGCCCCCCGGGATATTGATCAGTTCCCACATGCTCCCGTCCGAATTGATCGAGATCGAGAGAAGCCCGCGGTCTTCGTAGGTCGCTTCAACGACCGCGGCCCCAGCTCCGTCACCGAAGAGCACGCAGGTCGACCGATCCTGCCAGTCGGTCACCTTCGAGAGGACTTCCGCTCCCACGACGAGGATCTTGTCGTGCACGTTCGCGCGGATGAGCCCGTCCGCTATGTAGAGCGCGTAGAGGAAGCCGGAGCAGGTTGCATTGATGTCGAACCCGACGGCCCGCACCGCCCCGAGCTTGTTCTGGAGAAAACAGGCCGTCGACGGAAACGGCATGTCGCCGGTGATGGTCGCGACGATGATCATCTCTATATCAGCAGCGTCGATGCCGGCACGCGCGAGCGCCACCCGCGAGGCTTCGTATGCGAGATCCGACGTCGCCTGTCCTTCCCCTGCGATCCGCCGCTCCTTGATGCCGGTCCTCTCCGTTATCCAGGCGTCGGACGTGTCGACCATCGCTTCGAGATCGGCGTTCGAGAGGATTTTTTCCGGGAGGTACGAACCGAGGGCAGCGATTCTACTTCTTCGCAATCGGCAGCCCCTCGTGATGGGAGAGATCATTGTGGATCTCGGATGAGATGACCTCGTACACTCTTTTCCTCGCAAAATCAGAGGCGACGCGAATCGCGTTCTTCACCGCCTTCGCCGTCGATCTCCCGTGACTGATGATGCAGGTTCCGTTAATGCCCAGCAGCGGCGCACCGCCGTACTCATCGTAGTCGGTTTTCTTCTTGAAGTTTCTGAGAGCGGGCTTCAGCAACAGATAGCCGATCCTCCCCGTGGCGAGGGATGCAACTTCCCTCTTGAGCATTCGCACGATCGCATCTGCAAGCCCTTCGCTCGTCTTCAGAATGACGTTACCGATGAAGCCGTCGCAGACGAGCACGTCCGCTGCACCCGTAAAAATATCCTTCCCGTCCACGTTACCGATGAAATTCACTGCCGACTCTTTCAGCAACTTGAACGTCTCCCTGATAAGTTCATTCCCCTTTGTGTCTTCCTCCCCCGTGCTGATCAGCGCGACGCGCGGCTCCTCACGGCCGAGAATGTAGCGGCAGTAGGTGCTCCCCATCAGAGCAAACTGGAGGAGATTGCCCGGCTTGCACGAAAGGTTCGCCCCCGCATCGATGAGGACAAACGGGAATTGGAGCGTGGGCATGATCGCCGCGATAGCCGGCCTGTCGACAACCTCGGACACGCCGAGGACGAGGAGGGCGGTCCCCATGATGACTCCGGAATGTCCGGCGCTGACGAACCCGTCCGCCTCGTTCGCCTTCACGAGCTCCAGTCCACGCCGTATGGAAGAGTCCCTCTTCTTCCGTATCGCCGACGCCGTCGGCTCGTCCATACGGACGACCTGCGACGCGTGCTTTATCGTGATACGGTTTGCGGGGAATTTTCTGCTGTCGAGCTCTCTCGTTATCGTCGGCTCGTCGCCGACGAGAATAATATCGATATCCTCACACGCGTTGACTGTCTCGACTGCGCCCTCGATCGTCACTGCGGGGGCGTAGTCCCCCCCCATTGCGTCAAGGGCAATTCTCATTCTTCTTTTTCGACGACGGTGAGCACTCTGCGGCCGTTGTAGGAGCCGCACTGCGGGCAGACTTTAAAGGGCAGCCTCAACTCGTGACAGTCAGGACAGAGACTCAGATTCGGTAACGTTCCTTTCCAGTGCGCTCTCCTCTTGTCACGCCGCGACCGTGTATGTCGATGTGTCGGATTTGCCATGTCTCAGCCTTTCCCTCCTTCAAGAAATTTTTTGAGTTCCCGAAATCGCGGATCAAGGGCGTCGAGCGCGCACGCGCACGTCCCCACGTTCAGATCCGCACCGCATCGCGCGCAAAGACCTTTGCACGCCTCGCTGCAGAGCGGCTTCATCGGGATATTCAGCGACACCTGCTCGCTGAGCAATCTATCGATATCCAGCTCATCGTCGGCATAGTAATCGAGGTCGAGTTCATCAGCCGTAATCTCATGATTTTCATCCCCCGGAAGATCCGAAAGAGGATGATACGCGACATCGACAGGGATCACCATGGTCATGACGAAGACTTTCAGGCACCGGCTGCACGTCAGGTCGATGTCCGCCGTCAGACTGCCCCGCACCATGACCTCGCTCTCCACCTTTTCGACTCTCAGTTGCCCTTTCACGAACGAAGGCGCATCGTCCGAGGGGAGCGATTCCTCGACCTCGACATCGATGCCTTCTTTCGGTATGTCAGGAATGAGTATCCTCATTTTTGAAGGAACGAGAGCAAAAGTATTCCATTATAAGAAGTGGCTTTGAAAAGTGTCAAGCGACGCGGACTTTCCTTGACAAAGGAGAAAAGCCTGTGATAAGAAATCAGGACAGAACTCTCGTGAAGGAGGTGTGAATGGATCCGGACGACCTGAAGTACCACAAAGAGCATACCTGGGTCAGAACATCGGGCAAGAAAGCGACGATCGGCATCACGAACTACGCACAGGATGCTCTCGGCGATATCGTGTACATTGATCTTCCAGAAGTCGACACCGAGACGGAAGCGAACAGCGAGATCGGAGAGATAGAATCGACGAAAGCAACGTCTTCGATCATTGCCCCGGTGAGCGGGCGAATAGTACAGGTCAACGACGACCTCGCTGAATCGCCTGAAATAATCAATGACGACCCCTATGGCAAGGGATGGATCGCTGTCATCGAGCTCGACGATGCATCTGAGCTCGACGACCTCATGGACGCATCCGAGTACGCAAAGTATGTCGAAGAAGAAGCGAAATGAAGGTGGCCATACTCGGTTCTGGTCCGGGGGGATACGTCGCCGCGATCAAAGCCGCACAGTTAGGCGCCCACGTCACCGTCGTTGAAGAAAGCCTCGTCGGAGGAACCTGCCTCAATTGGGGATGCATCCCAACAAAAGTCCTCGCCACGTCTGCAGAGTTATTGACGAAACTCGCGAGAGTCCGTGATTACGGTATCGAGCTGACCGGGACGGTTTCTCTCGATTTCACGCGAATACTCGAACGGAAACAGAGAATCGTGACCCTCCAGGCGAAAGGGATCCTCTCTCTCTTCAAAATGCGCGGCATCGTTTTTAAGAGAGGACGCGGCGAACTCCTTTCGCCGACAGAAATAGCGGTCTCCTCCGCCGACGCCCCGAGGGAAACAGTCCGAGCCGACCGTATCATCATCGCAACAGGATCCAGACCGTACGAGCTTCCCGGCCTTCCGTTCGATCGCCGACGGATCCTCTCGACGGACGATGTCTTCGATCTGCACGACCCCCCCCGGAGCCTCGTGATCATCGGCGCCGGCGTGAGCGGGTGCGAGTTCGCGAGCATTTTTTCGCAGTTCGGATCGCGGGTGACCGTGATCGAAAAATTGCCGAGGGCCCTCCCCACAGAGGACATCGAGATATCCGACCTCTTCGAGCGGGAAATGAAAAAGAGAGGGGTACGCATCCTCACCGGCGTCACGGTCGATCAGGCACTCTTCACCGATGACAGGGTACGGATCCTCTTGACGAACGGAAACGAGGTGGAAGGGGAGAAGGTCCTCGTCTCGGCCGGCAGGACGTTCAACAGCGAACGCATCGGTCTGGAGACGGTCGGGGTGCGCACGGGCTCCTTCGGTGAGATTGTCGTCGACGACCGCATGGAAACGACGATTCCTTCCGTGTACGCCGTCGGCGACGTCACAGGCGGTCACTTGCTCGCACACGTCGCGTCCGCTCAAGGGATCGTCGCCGCAGTGAATTGTATGGGAGGCGATGAGCGCGTCGATTATACCGCGGTCCCTTCCGCAATATTCACCACGCCGGAAATCGCATCGGTCGGTCTCAGGGAGCAGGACGCGGCCGCGACTGGGCGCTCCGTCCGCTCGGGCCATTTTGCCTTCCGCTCACTCGCGCGGTCGCACGTCTTGGGCGACATTGAGGGAATCGTGAAAATAATCGCCGACGCAACAACGGATCGCATTCTCGGCATGCACATCATCGGGCCGCACGCGTCGGACCTCATCCACGAGGGTGTCCTTGCGCTATCACGCGGTCTCACGGCGAGGGACGTTGCCCGTTCGCTGCACGCACACCCGACGCTGGCGGAGGTGATCCAGGAGGCCGCAGCCGCCGTGCACGGGGAAGCGATTCATGCCCGCGGAACGTGAGCCTCCCCGGTCCTCCGACCGATCCGCCAGTATCTCGCCTTCCCTCTCGGTCAAAAGAACGTACACGGGGATGCAAAAGTATTCTATAATGTGAACCATGGCACTGCACGGTCACTTCTTACGAAAACAGGTGTGCGCGGAGTTGCGGAGACGCCGCCTGATCTTTCTGACCGTCATGCTGCTGACCATCATGTCTGTCATCATCACCATGATCTTCGGCAATATGGGGTACATGCGGTATCGCGAACTGCGCAAAACGGAAGCGCGTCTCGTGAAGGAAATCCGGGACATCGAACAGGACAACGCGAGACTCAGAGCCCAATTGAAGTCTCTCAAGGAAGACTCCTTTTTGAAGGAGAAACACGCGCGGGAGGATTACGGACTGGCGAAGCCGGATGAATACGTCTTCCAGTATGACCGATAGGCCCCTCTACATTTCCTTCCTCTGGCACATGCACCAGCCGTATTATAAAGACCCCTTCACGGGTCTCTACCGTCTCCCCTGGGTTCGTCTCCACGGGACAAAAGACTACCTGGATATGGTCGACATTCTCTCGGATTTTCCGGACGTGAAGCAGACGTTCAACTTCACCCCTTCTCTCCTCGAACAGATCATCGACTATTCGGATCACCAGGCGCGGGATCAGTATCTCGTCGTCTCTCTCAAAAGGGCTTCCGATCTGGATATCCAGGAACGCATGTTCATCCTCCAGAACTTCTTCCTCGCGAACTGGGATCACATGATCAAACCCTTTCCGAGATACTACGAACTGCTGAGAAAGCGGGGATTTCGCCTTATCTCGAGCGAGCTCAAACGGATGGCGACGTACTTCAGCGTGCAGGAGTTCCTCGATCTCCAGGTCCTCTTCAACCTCTGCTGGGTAGATCCTGCGCACCGGAAAAAAGATCCTCTGCTCGATGAGCTGGTGCGCAAGGGGCGGGAGTTCACCGAGGAAGAAAAAACTCTCCTCCTCGAAAAGCAGCTCGAGTTGCTCAGGAGAATCATTCCGCGCTACCGCGAAATGGCCGCGGAGGGTCGCATCGAGCTCTCCGTCTCGCCTTTTTACCACCCGATCCTTCCGCTCCTGTGCGATACGAATGTCGCGAAGATCGCACTGCCCGACATACGTCTTCCGAAAAAGAGATTTGCGCACCCGGAAGATGCGCAGCGCCAGATCAGGATGGGGATCGAATACTTCGAACAGGTGTTCGGACAGAGGCCTGCCGGCCTGTGGCCATCCGAGGGGTCCGTCAGCGAAGAAGTCCTCCGCATCATTGCCGGCGAAGGAATACGCTGGATCGCGACGGATGAAGACATCCTGTCCATTTCTCTCGGGAAACCCCTCAGAGATGCGTCGCGGAATGTCATCGACAGCCGTTCCCTCTACAGCCCCCATCAGTTCGAGGGTGTGTCCATCGTGTTCAGGGACCACGCCCTCTCCGATCTCATTGGTTTCGAGTACGCACGGTGGGACTCCCGGAAAGCCGCTGAAGATCTCATCGCAAAGCTCCTCCACATATGGCGGTCCGTGCCCGGAGACCGGCCGTATCTCGTATCGATCATCCTCGACGGAGAAAACGCGTGGGAATACTATGCGAATGACGGCCACGACTTTCTCCGCTTCCTCTACGAAGGGATCTCCAAGGAACATCGCCTGAAAACGGTCACCGTATCGGATTTTCTCGGGAGCGGCTACCCCGGGAGCCCCCTTCCGAGGATCCACGCGGGCTCGTGGATCTACGCGAATTTCGCCGTCTGGATCGGACACGAAGAAGACAACACCGCCTGGGATTACCTTGCTGAGACGCGGGGAGACCTCGCCCGGTTCCAGGCAACGCACCCGAACGATGATCTTTCGCGCGCGTGGAAAGCGCTGTACATCGCGGAGGGGAGCGACTGGAACTGGTGGTACGGCGACGAGCATTCGACCGAAAACCAGAAAGATTTCGACGAGCTCTTCCGTCTCCACCTCATGAAGGTATACCGCGAGATCGGCAAGGAGATCCCGCCCCATCTCTTCAGCCCGGTCCTCCGTGAAGACCGGAGTATCACCCCCTCGGTGACCATCCGCGGCTTCATCGATCCGAAAATCGACGGCATCGTGACGAGCTACTACGAATGGTACCAGGCCGCCTCCATCGACATTCGCAAGGCAGGCGGCAGCATGCACAAGGCCGAGAGTGTCCTCTCGACGCTCTATTACGGATTCAACAAGGAGTCGCTCTTCCTGAGGGTCGACGCCACCGTGCCGCTTCGGGAATTTGCGGAGGATATGAGCGTCTCGATCGATTTCACGAAGCCGTCGGTCAAGCGGATCGTCATCTCCTTCCGTCCCTCCCTGCACGCACGGATCCTGAGGAGAACCGAAAGCGGGTGGCAAACGCTCCAGGACCTTCCCGACGTTGCAGCCGACAATATCCTGGAAGCACGAATTCCGTTCGAGCTTCTCGGTGCCCGGGAGCGGGACGAAATCTGTTTTTCCGTCTGCCTCGCAAAAGACGGCGAGGAGGTGGAGCGCTGCCCTTTCAGGGGTCACGTTTCGATTACGGTTCCGACACCCGATTTCGAAGCAATGATGTGGTATTGAAAGAACAGGGCCCGAGGGTTCACAGGTTCGCGTCAATAATTGAATCACTTGACCCCGTGAATCCTTGATCCCTTTTCATAGTATGAAAGCCTTAATACAAAGGGTTTCCGAAGCAGAAGTTGAAATCGGCGGCACAACATTCTCCCGAATAGGCAGGGGTCTGCTCGTGTTTCTCGGCGTCGAGAGAGGTGACACCGATCGTGACCTCGCGTATCTCGCAAAGAAAATCGCTCACCTGCGAATTTTCGAAGACATGGAGCGGAAGATGAACCGATCGGTTCAGGATGCCGACGGCGAGATATTGGTGGTCTCTCAGTTCACGCTCGCCGCCGATTGCCGCAAGGGAAACCGCCCCTCATTCGATTCCGCCGAAGATCCCTCGAGAGCGAAGGTGCTCTACGAACAATTCGTGGAAGGGCTCAGGGCGATGGGAATACGGGTACGTACCGGAGAATTCGGCGCCACCATGAGGATACGTCTCGTCAACGACGGGCCGGTGAGCATTCTCATCGATTCCAGACGATGAACCGTCCTCTTCCCACGACGACATTTTCGCCGCAGGACAGACCCTGACAGACCGTCGAACGTCCGTGCGGATCGTCATCGATCCTCAACGGATGGAGAGATACCCTCCCGGGATGCCGCCCTTCGAAAGGACGATCTGCCAGACCTGCAGACAGCGGGCACGGAACGTCCCCGCCGAGCTGAGGAGGTAGTACTTCCACATTCGATAGAAGCGGTCGTCGTAGAGCCCGCGGAGTTCATCCCACGCAGCATCGAAATTCCGGAACCATGCCATGAGGGTCGGATCGTAGTGGGGTCCGATGTTGTGCCAGTCTTCGACGACGAAGAGCCCCTCGACCGATTCGCTGATCTGTTTCATGGAAGGAATCATCGAATTCGGGAAAATGTACTTGCCGAACCATGGATCGACCGTCACCTTCGACTCGTTGCTCCCAATGGTATGGAGCAAAAAGAGTCCGCCATCCTTCAAGCATCTGTGCACGATGCTCATGTACGTCCTGTAGTGCTCGTAGCACACGTGTTCGAACATGCCGATGGAAACGACGTGGTCGAACGTCCCGGATACCTCCCGATAGTCCTGGTACCTGATTTCGACGGGCAACCCTGCGCACAATTCCCGTGCGAATGCCACCTGCTTTTGCGAGACGGTAATCCCCATCACGGACGCTCCGTAACGCTCTGCGGCGTACCGGGGGAATCCGCCCCAGCCGCAGCCGATATCGAGAATGCGGTCCCCCGGCCGAAGGCCGATCTTCCGGCATATGAGATCCATCTTCGCGAGCTGCGCTTCGTCGAGTGTCGCCGCGCCCTTCCAGTACCCGCAACTGTACATCATGTTCCTGTCCAACATCCTCGCGAAGAGTTCGTTGCCCAGGTCGTAGTGCTTTTCACCGACGGTGAACGCCCTCCTGCCTGATGCGCGTTTGCCGACGAGGGCCTTGAGGAGTTCGAGCCGGAGCGCAGGGTTTCTCTTCACAGCGTCTTCCGGTTTGAACGGCATGATCCTGCAGAAGAATTCATCGAGACGATCGCACTCCCACCAGCCGTCCATGTATGACTCGCCGAGACCGATGCTGCCTTCTCTGAGTACCCTCTGGAAGAAGCGATCGTGCCGCACCTGGATATCCCAGGGATTCGGACCGTTGATGACGATTCCCGTCTGCGTGAGAATCTTCTGAATTTTCTCGCTTATTCCAACCGCTCCCATCGTAGCCTGCACGAGACGAATCTATAACATAGTATAATCGATCTATTACTATTTTTTTATTGACAACAGTCCTCTTCTTATGATTTGGTAGAGTTGGACGGGGGAAAAAGCACTTCAGTATAACCGCGACGTCATTCAGCGGTGTTCAGAGAGAAATGGAAACCATGCGGAGAATAGTCATCATCGTCATCCTTCTGACGTCTCTGGTCGTTCCGGTTTTCGCGAACGCGGGGATGGATGTCCCTTTTTACGGTCAGATTTACTATGCACTCGCGTCGTGGTACGGCCACCAGTTCCACGGGAAAACGACGGCCTCGGGAGAGGTCTTCGACATGCACCATTTTACGTGCGCTCACAGGACCTTCCCGTTCGGCACTTTGCTGAGAATCACCAATATGGTCAACAACAAGACGACATTCTGCGTCGTGAACGATCGCGGGCCGTTCGAAACCGTGAGGGATCTCGATCTCTCATACGCGGCGGCGCGGGTTCTCGACATGCTCTCCCTCGGAATATGCACGGTCCGTGTGGAGTATTTGGGGGTGGACGCAACCTATGTGAAGATGAAGGAGGCGCTCCGCGGCCTGCACTTTCTGAAGGCGTTCCCCTCTAAGTAGAAGAGATCGAAGGGCATGAGATTTCAGTGAAGCTTTCCTGACCCCCTCGCCGACCATTCGGGATTGACAAACAGTGACGGTCACCGTTCATAATAAATGATAATCACGCAAACGCCTTGCGCGTGTGATCGTGCATCCCTTCTCTCCGCAGAGATCATCCCCGTGGAGCGAGTATGGGAGAATGCGCGGTCATATCCGCCGAATGAACGAAAAGGAGAAACGATGAGACCGATACGAGTGAAAGACGAAAGAGCGGTAGAACCTTTGATAGCGGCTTCGAGAGACCCTGACCCCGAAGTCAGGCAAAATGCTGTCGAAGCCCTGGGAAAGATCAAGGACATTCGGGCGATCGAGCCGCTCATCGCTGCGCTGAAAGACAACGACTCGGATGTGAGGTGGAACGCGATATGGGCGCTCGGGGAAATCGGTGTCCCGGCGATCGAGCCGCTCGTTTCCGCCTTCAGAGACGAAGACGCCCGGGTGCGTGAAAGCGCGGTGTGGGCTCTCAGCGAAATAGGCGAACCTGCGGTCGAGCGCCTCATCGAGTCCCTCAAGCATGCGAACCCGCAGATACGGTGCCACGCGGCGGAAACGCTCGGCGAAATAAAGGATCAGCGCGCGATCGACCCGCTCATCGGCGCGCTGAAAGACGAGGATTCGAGGGTTCGCGAGAACGCCGTCTTCTCCCTTCGGGAAATAGGGGTCGCTTCGATTGCGCCGCTCATCTCTACACTGAAAGACGAAGACGCGCGGTTCAGAGAACACGTCGTATGGGCGCTCATGGAAATCGGAGTCGCGGCGGTCGAACCCCTTATCGCCGCCCTCAAGGTCGGCGATATGAGAGTCCGGGAATCAGCGATACGCGCTCTCGGCGAAATCAAGGATCCGAGCGCCATTCCCGCACTGATCAATTCGTTCAAGGACGAGAATCCTCGCGTGAGGGAAAATGCCGTCGCAGCACTCTGGAGAATGGGGGACCTCGCCGTCGAACCACTTATCCGGGCCCTGAGCCACGAAGACGCGAACATTCGATACAAAGCCGCCGAGACACTCGGCAAGATCAAGAATCCGAAAGCGGTCGAGCCTCTGATCGCGGCTCTTCGAGAAGAGGACCCCCGGATGCGGGAGAACGCCGTCTGGGCCCTCGGCAAGATCGGCTCTCCGGCCGTCGCTCCGCTCATCGAAAACCTCAAAAGCGAGGACCCCCGGGTCCAGGAGAACGCCGTCTGGGCCCTCGGCAAGATCGGCTCTCCGGCCGTCGCTCCGCTCATCGAAAACCTCAAAGACGACAACCCGCAGGTGCGGGAGAACGCCGTCTGGGCCCTCGGCAAGATCGGCTCTCCGGCCGTGGAGTCACTCATCGCGAATCTGAAAGACGGGGACGCATCCGTCAGAGAACATATCATCGAGATACTCGGAAAAATCAAAGATACGCGGGCGATCGAACCCCTCATCGCCGCACTGAGGGACGAAGACCCAAGGGTAAGAGAGAACGCCGTGTGGGCTCTCGGCAAGATCGGCTCCCCGTCCGTCGACCTCCTCATCGACGCGCTCAAAGACAATAACACCTACTTCCGGCTTAACGTGGTAGCCGCTCTGGGGAAGATCAAGGACACGCGGGCGATCGAACCTCTTATCGCCGCACTCCGGGACGAAGATTCACGCGTCAGGCGGAACGTTGCGTGGGCGCTCGGAGAGATATCGGCGCCCTACGGCACATAGCGACGAGCGGCTTCTCCGCCTCCTGCGCCGAACCATTCGTTCCAGCGGTACCGTTGCGCGACGAGAGCTTGTTTCGTTGCCGCATCGTGCGGCGGACGGACGGCATTGTGCAGCGCACTATCGCGATGCCGCTGGCGGATAACGGAACGGCGCCCCCGCACTGGATACTTTTTCTCCGGGCAGGCTCCGCTCTTTCCATCCAGACAAACCGCCAATCACTTCTTGCAGTTCGAATACGCAGGATACCGTGCAAAAAGATACTCGCGGCGCAGTTCGCTACTGTCTCATTTTCTTTTTCAGGAAAGAAACGACGAGTGCAACGGCGACGATGATGACGATAATCTTCCAGAGAAGTGCGCCGAGCGCGCCCATCGTCCTCAATCCGATCTGGGTCACGGTCTTGCCAAATATGAGGATGAGAACGATAGCACCGACGAGGAGAGCGATCTTCTGATACTTGTTCATCGAAAGTGCAGATACCCCTCGGCCGAAAATTCCCGTTCGGTCCCAGATGCGGTCACGATAGTCCTCTCCCTCCCGGTCACTTCCCCGATACAGGTCGCGCTAACGTTCTTCCCCTTCGGGGCGGTGAAGAGGAGTTCGTAGTCTTCGCCACCCTTCAGAGAGAACGCGCGGTAATCGACCCCGAGGGCGTCGGCCGCTTCCCGGCAGGCAGGGGAAACCGGCACTTTATCCTCGTAAATCCGGGCACCGACACCGCTCTCATCGCAGAGCCTCGTGAGATCCACGAGGAGACCGTCACTCACGTCGATCATAGCGGAAGCGTAACGAGCGATCGATCCGTGGTGTCGCGCTTCCGGCAGCAAGTGCCGCCTCAGAAGCGGCTCGATAATATGCCACGCGTCTTTGCTCCGGCGAGCGAGCTTCCTCAGCACGGGCACCTTCTCCGGCAGCGTATCGAGCCGCGAACGAGACGGCGCGACGGTCATCGGTATCGTTCGTTTCACCATCTTTAAAATCTCCAGGCCACAGGCGGAATCTCCGAGCGTGCCGGTCACGTATACCCCGTCGCCAACCCGGGCTCCGGAGCGACAGACGATCCGCCGAGCGACACCGAGGAGCGTTGCGGAGAAGGCCATTCCACGCCGCGAAGCGGATATATCACCTCCGACGAGATCCGCACCGTAACGAGCGAGCGCCTTTCGCACACCGTTCAGGAATTCGGAAACAAACGCAGGAGACGTTCGGTTCGCCACCGCCACGTTCAAAAGCGCATAGCGAGGCTCCCCGCCCATCGCGTAGATATCGCTCACGTTCACCGAAATGAGCTTGAAGCCGATTTGGAAGGCGGTCGCAAAACGAAGGTCGAAGTGTATCCCTTCGACCATCATGTCGGTCGTCGCGAGAAGATGCCGCCCCTTCGGAGCGATGACCGCGGCATCGTCCCCGATGCCGACCAGAATTTCCGGTCGTTTGCCGACAAAGAGACGGCGAATATCGTTGACGAGAGCGAGTTCGCTCAGGCAAGCGCCGCTACCGCGTCTTCTCCTCGCTCTCAAGAAACTACCGACTCTTCTTCCCCGCGGGCCTTTCCCTCTTCGGTCCGCGGCCCCGCTTCGCATTTCTCGGCTTCTTCAGGGAAACGGCGAGCACGTCGTCCATCGTTTCCGCGAAGACAAACTCCATATCCTTCTTGATATACTTCGGGATATCCTCGAGATCCTTGTTGTTTCTCTTCGGGATAATGATCGTTTTGATGCCCATTCGCTTCGCCGCGAGCGTCTTTTCCTTCAGTCCCCCGATGGGCAGTACCCGCCCGCGCAACGTCACTTCCCCGGTCATGGCAACGCTCTTGTTCACCGGGATACCGGTCAGGGCTGAGGCGATTGCGGTCGCCATCGTAATGCCCGCAGAAGGACCGTCCTTCGGAATCGCTCCCGCAGGCACATGGATGTGGAGATCGGATTTCGACAAGAGTTCGTCCTTGATATTGAGATTCTTCGCTTTCGACCGCACGTAACTGAGCGCGGCCTGCGCAGACTCTTTCATGACGTCACCGAGCTGGCCGGTCAGCGTGAGATTCCCCTTCCCCTTCATCGTCGTCGCCTCGACATAGATAATATCCCCGCCGGTCTCGGTCCACGCGAGCCCCGTCGCAACGCCGACTTCGTCTCTTTCGATCTCCTCTTCCGGCAGGTATTTAGGTACGCCGAGATATCTATGGATATTCTGCGCCGTGATGACGAACACCTTCTCCTTTCCTTCCGCGATCTTTTTCGCGACTTTTCTGCAGAGGTGGGCGATCTCGCGCTCGAGGTTTCGCACGCCCGCTTCCCGCGTGTACTGCGCGATGAGGGTCCGGAGACCGGGATCGGTGATCTTCAGTACTTTGTCGCTGATGCCATGCTCCTGGAGCTGCTTGGGGATGAGATAGTTTCGCGCGATACCTCGCTTCTCCTCTGTCGTGTACCCCGACAGATAAATGACCTCCATCCTATCCCGGAGAGGCCCGGGTATCGTATCCGCCAGATTTCCGGTCGTGATGAACATAACATTCGACAGATCGAAAGGCACCGCGAGGTAATGATCCGTAAAAGCGAAGTTCTGCTCGGGATCGAGCACTTCGAGAAGGGCCGACGACGGATCGCCTCTGAAATCCATCCCTATCTTGTCGATCTCGTCGAGCATGAATACGGGGTTGTTCGTCCCGGCGGTCTTGATTCCCTGGATGATCCTCCCGGGAAGCGCGCCGACGTACGTTCTCCTGTGTCCCCGTATCTCCGCCTCATCCCTCACCCCGCCGAGCGACATCCTCACGAATTCCCTTCCGAGCGCGCGGGCGATCGATTTGCCGAGCGACGTCTTTCCCACGCCCGGTGGACCGATGAAACAGAGAATCGGACCTTTCATCTTGTCCTTCAGCTTTCTCACGCTCAGGTACTCGAGAATGCGTTCCTTGACCTTTTCCAGATCGTAGTGATCTTCGTTCAGCACCTTTTCCGCGGCCTTGATATCGAGGTTGTCGGTGGTGGACCTGGCCCACGGCAGCTCGACGAGCCAGTCGAGGTACGTTCGCACCGTCGCGGCCTCCGCGCTGTCGGGATGCATCTTTTCGAGACGTTTCAACTGCTTCTCCGCTTCCTTCATCACTTTCTCCGGCATCTTCGCTTCTTCGATCTTCTTCCGGAATTCCTTGATCTCTTCAGCGCGCTCGTCGATATCCCCGAGTTCCTTCTGGATCGCTTTGAGTTGCTCCCTCAGGAAATACTCGCGCTGTGTCTTGTCTATCTCGCCCCTCGCCTCCGATTGGATCTTCTGCTGGACGGTGAGGAGTTCGATCTCGCGGGCAAGGAGTTCGCTCACGCGCTTCAGCCGCTGGATGGGATCGATAATCTCCAGGACCTCCTGCGACTGATCCGTCTTCAATCCGATATTCGATGCCACCAGGTCAGCGAGCCGTCCGGGGTCCTCGATGTTCTCGATCACCCCCATGACATCCGGGAGGATCGACTTGCCAAGGGACACGACCTTCTCGAGTTGGGCCTTCACGTTCCGCAAGAGCGCTTCATCCTCGATCGTTAATTTCTCGTACCTCTGCTCTTTGATACGCTCGATGTTTGCCGTGAAGAACGGCTCCGTCTGGGAGTAGCTCACCGCACGCGCCTTGGACAGCCCTTGCACGAGGATTTTCACCCTCCCATCAGGGAGTTTGAGCATCCTCATGATGAGCACGATCGTTCCCGTCGAGAAGAGATCCTCGGGGTTCGGATTCTCGATCGAGAGATCTTTCTGCGTGAGCAAGAGCACCAGCCTGTGCGTATTCAGGGAATGTTCGATCGCTTTAATCGACATCTCCCTTCCCACGAAGAGGGGAAGAATCATGTACGGAAACACGACGATATCCCTCACCGGCAAGACCGGCAGGGTGTCGGGGATCACGATCTCTTTCTCTACTTTCTGTTCCTCATCTGTCACATTCGCCATGTTGACCCCTCTATTGTTTTTTCAGACGTCCCGCGACGTCGAGCAGGTACGCGCTGAACTGCTCCGAGACCTGTTCATTCCTCAGGGCGAGAGCGACGGTGGCTTTCAGGTATCCGACCTTATCTCCTGCGTCGTAGCGTTTGCCGGTGAATATGTAACCGAATATCGGACGCTTCTCCAGCAAGCCCGACAGCGCGTCAGTGAGCTGAATCTCTCCGCCCTTCCCCGGCTTAACCCGCTCGAGTTCCGGGAAGATGTCGGGCGTGAGAATGTACCTCCCGATTATTGCCATGTCCGACGGCGCGTCCTCCGGGGAGGGCTTCTCGACGAGACCGGTGATCCGCACGACTCCGCGAGGCCCTTCCTCACCGCTGACCACCCCGTAGCGCTGAATTTCCGATCTCGGGACGCGCTCGAGCGCGAGAATGGGAGCGCCGAGTTCCTGGTACAGGTCCATCATTGCACCGAGCAGCCGGTCTCCCGGCTCGATGATGTCGTCGCTGAGGAGGACCGCGAAGGGCTCGTCCTTGACAAACGGAGCGGCGCAGGCGAGCGCGTGCCCGAGCCCGAGCGCCTCCCGCTGCCGGATGTAGGCGAAGTGAAACCGGTTCAAGCGGTTGATTTCCTCGAGGAGGCCGCTCTTGCCGGATTTCTTGAGGCTCTCTTCGAGCTTGAACGCCGTGTCGAAGTGATCCTCGATCGCCCTCTTATGCTTCCCCGTGATGATGACGAACTCTTCGATGCCGCACGCGTACGCCTCTTCCACGGCATACTGAATCATGGGTTTGTCGACGATCGGCAACATCTCCTTCGGCGAGGCCTTCGTGGCTGGCAGAAACCGCGTTCCGAGCCCACCCGCCGGCAATATCGCTTTGCGGATTGTCTTCTCCATCGTCCGTTTAATATTACCTTAACCCCCCCCATAATTCAAGGAATTGAGCCCCGTCACGCGTGTCCAGAGTAAGAGAACCGGCATGGCTGAACACCTCTCCTGCACCACGATTCGTCGGGTGACTTCGATGCACACGCCTCATGCTGAAACCAGGCATGGACTAATCGCACGCGGTGTCGTCGCAGTGTTCGCCCGGCGTCCGGCTATGCTATGAAATCGTTTGGACAGCAGTGTCGCCAAAGGGAAAGAAACCTTTGCAAAGAAGAGATTCGGGGTGGCATAATAACGATGAGATGCCTGCCGAGCAGGTTATTTTTTTTGAAAGGAGGTGAGAAGTGATGAAGAAGCTCACGATGATCACCAGCCTTTTCGTTGCCATATTCCTGATCGGTACCGCCTTCGCGGTCGGTCCCGGAAAATCAGTCGAGTACGTGGGCGGCGACGCGGGGAAGGTCGTCTTCAATGGCGACACGCACGGAGCCAAACAAGGCATGAAGTGCAATGACTGTCATCCGAAGCCCTTCGGGATGAAAAAGGGTTCCTTCAAGATGACGAAGGAAGATCACGACAAAGCCGAGTACTGTGGCATATGCCACGACGGCAAGCGAGCCTTCTCGCAGAGTGCGGAAGCCGACTGTGGGAAGTGTCACATGAAAGCTCCTGAAGAACCGGCGAAGCCGGAAGCCGCACCCGAGCCCAAAAAGGAAGAACCGGCACCGATGCCTGCCGAGGAAAAGAAGTAGGAACGAGGGGGTAGAGGAACGCTCCGATACCCCTTCTTTCAGACTTTTGTCAACCAGGAAGCGTATTTCCTGTTTTTCCCCTTCACGATATCGAAAAAAATTCTCTGGATGTCCTTCGTCACCGGCCCGGGCTTTCCGTCGCCAATCCTCCGCCCGTCGAGTTCGCGGATCGGCGTCACCTCTGCCGCTGTTCCCGTGAAGAACGCCTCATCCGCTATGTAGAGTTCGTCGCGCGTGAATCGCTCTTCTACCACGGGAATCTTCTTGTCGCGCGCGATCGTGATAACGCTATTGCGGGTGATGCCCTCCAGAATGGAGGTCAAGGGTGTCGTCTTCAGCATGCCGTTCCTGACCATGAACACATTCTCGCCGCTTCCCTCCGACACGTACCCTTCCGTGTCGAGCAAGAGGGCTTCGTCGTACCCGCAGGAGATCGCCTCCTTCTTTGCGAGCTGCGAATTCACATAATAGCCGCAGACCTTTCCCCGCGTCATGCTCGCATTCACGTGATTCCTGATAAAGGACGACGTCTTGACGCGAATCCCCTGCGTGATTCCGTCGTCGCCGAGATAGGCGCCCCACGACCACACGGCAATCGAAACGCTCACGGGATTGTCCTTTGGGTAGAGCCCCATTGATCCGTAGCCAATGTAGACGAGGGGACGGATGTAGCACTCCCTCATCTTATTCACCCGCACGGTTTCGATCACCGCGCGGGTGATTTCGCTCTTCGTATAGGGAATATCGATAAGAAAAATGTGCGCGGAACTGAAGAGGCGATCGATGTGCTCTCCGAGCCTGAAAATGGCCGGACCGCTCTTTGTGTTGTAACAACGGATTCCCTCGAAAACGCCGAGGCCGTAGTGGAGAGAGTGGGTCAGGACATGGACTGTCGCCTGATCCCAGTCCACGAACGTTCCGTCCATCCAGATCTTCTTCGTCTTCGGAATCATGGGGTCCTCATTTATACCAGTACCGCACGGACGTTGTCAATTCCGCGCGATACCGGGCGACGCCGAACCGATACCCACGCCGAGTGGTGCACGGTCATCCGGCACGCGCGGCCACGCGAAAAAAAACGCACGAAAGCGCCGTCCACACCGCAGGCTCGGCTCGGACGATCCCCTCACATTCGTTCGGGGGCGGTGATACCGAGAATCTCGAGGCCGTCTCTGAGAACCGTCCTGACGCCTTCGCAGAGTGCAAGCCGCGCAAGCGTCGGCCCCCTCTCCTCGGTGACGATTCGGCATTTGTTGTAATACTGGTGAAACATGCCCGAGAGTTCCTGCACGTAGAACGTAATGCGGTGCGGCTCGTGAGTCTTCACCGCGCCTTCGAACACCATCGGGTAGGTGAGCAGTTTTTTCATGATCCTCAGTTCGTCATGGTGCGACAGCAGGCGTACGTCCGCGTGTGCGAGCGCATCCCTTTCGATCCCCTTTTCCCGCGCGTGGGAAAAGATGCTCGTAATCCGGGCGTGGGCGTACTGCACGTAAAACACCGGGTTTTCTGCGGACTGGGCTTTCGCGACCTCGAGATCGAACTCGAGATGGCTGTCGGGCCGCCGCGTGAGAAAAATAAACTTCGTCGTATCCGCACCGACCTCCTCCATCACTTCCCGCAGCGTCACGAATTCGCCAGCTCTCTTCGACATCTGCACGGGCTTGCCTCCCCTCAGGAGCGTCACCATTTGAACGAGCAGAATCTTCAATTTCTCTTTCGGGTACCCGAGCGCCTGGATGACCGCCTGGATCCTCGGAATGTAGCCATGATGGTCGGCTCCCCAAATGTCGATGATTTCATCGTAGTTCTTTTCGATCTTCTTCCTGTGATACGCAATGTCGGATGTGAAATACGTGTATTCGCCATCCTTTTTTATGATGACCCTGTCCTTGTCGTCGCCGAACGCGGACGCCCGAAACCACGTCGCATCCTCTTTTTCGTAGATGAACCCCTTCGCTCGCAAATCTTCGATCGCCCGCCCGACCTCTCCGCAATCGAACATCTCCCGTTCGCTCTGCCATGAGTCAAAAGAGATGCCGAAATCCCGCAGATCATCCCTGATACTCGACAGGATTTTTTTGTACGAATAGTCGATAAAGAAGTCCGCGACCTCGTCGAAGGCTTTCTGGACATACGTCCCGTCGAACTCCGCAATCATGTCGCGCGCGATATCCTCGACATACTGGCCTCTGTATCCCTCATCCGGAAAGCCGTATTCGATGCCGAGCAGTCGCTGATACCGCGCGAAGACCGACTGCCCGAGGAGGCGTATCTGCCGCCCTGCGTCATTGATGTAATATTCGCGCTCGACGTGGTATCCGGCAGCCGTCAGGAGATTCGCTAAGGCGTTCCCCGTGGCACCACCTCTGCCATGCCCAAGGTGGAGGGGTCCCGTCGGGTTCGCGCTCACGAACTCGACCTGTACTCGCCTGCCCTGTCCGATATTCGACCGGAGAAACGCGCTGCCCGACTCCGCTATTTTCTTGAACTCTGACACGAGGTACTCCCCCGCAAAGGCAACATTGATAAAGCCGGGGCCGGCGACATCGACCCGGTCGAAGATAGGCTCGTCCGCTATAAAACCGGCGATCGTCTCCGCGACGTGGCGCGGCGGTTTTCTGAGAACTCTCGCGAGTGCCATCGCTACCGGCGTCGAGAGATCGCCGAAGTTCTCTTGTGGCGGCACCTCCACCTCGATAGGTGGGATCTCCGTGACGCCGAGCCGCTGCACGGCAGTCTCGAGGACGGCGATGAAATCCTTTTTCATTCACGAACCTCCCGCCCGGCGAGGCCGGGATATGCCATCCGATCCCCGGGACCGAACCGTCCACACGGCACCGCCACTGCCGCCCTCCGATAGCGTAACCCCATCGCCGCGTCTCCCGACTTCACCGATGACGACCGAAGTGCACGGTCTTGCCCATACCGGAGAGCCACGACAGAATCATGCTCACGATACTAATGATGATCGCCCCTTTGAATGCCGGCCAGAAGCCGTGAATCTCGAGGCCGAGCTTCAGCGGTTCAGAGAGCGATACCGTCACCAAGAGCATCAGGGTGTTGACAACGAGGGTGAAGAGCCCGAGGGTGAGAATGATGAGCGGGAACGTGAAGAGCGTCACGATTGGCTTGAGAAAAGAATTCACGACACCGAAGACCGCGCCGACAATGATCATCCGCCACCACTCGCCCGTGAAGGTGATCCCGTCCACGATCTTCACGGCGATGGCGATGGAGAGCGCATTGATCATAATGCGGAGGATGACGTGCGTCATTGCTTCCCTGCCTTTCGTGCCGGAGTATTCACCGCTCGGCGATTATTATCGCAGAAACGCGCGTCATATTCCATCATCGTCGAGACCGTCATCGACGTACTCCCTCTTCTTCTTCACGAAGCGCAGAAAACCGTAGAGCGTTATCATCGCCCCGATGAGAAAGAGGAGAAGGTAGATATTGTCGCTCACGAATCTGTACCAGGGATGCCTTCTCTTCAGGTCGGCACGCCAGTCCCTCTCCAGTTCCGAAAGACTGAGTGAAAGATTCTTCTGCACCGACGCGTCCGCGTCGTACCCTTCGCGCATGTCGTCAAGGATCCGTCGGACCGTATCGCTCCCATAGCGGGAGCTGATGTACTCGATCAAACGCTTGCTCTGTTCGTACGCGAGAACGATCGACGCCTCGTCCTCCGGGAATGCCCAAAGGTCCGAGAATCGCATGAGTGAATCGGCGAGAACCGCCTCCGAGAAGCGCCGCTCACCCTGCGTCAGCGTCAGCTCCGAAAGCCCTCTGCTTGCCCACTGGCACACTCCCTCTTCGAGCCACCTGGGCACACGCGTCTTCGTAATGTGCCGGTGGATGAGGAGGTGGCACATCTCGTGCTCGAGTGTCGTCCTCACGGTGAAAGGGCTCGCGGTCGCTTTCGCCGCATCGATCACGATGAGGTATCTCTGCGGCACCGCATACGCTGCGTAGATGTCGCTGCCGGCAGTTTTTTGGAACGCTTGCCTATCCCTGACAAACGTTATCGTCGGGCGAAAATCGACGTTCCAGGAGAACGTCCTCTCGATCTCAGCTCTCACCGCCGGATACACGCGGAGCGCTTCTTCCGCAAGCGGACGCGTACCCTTCTCGTAGACGATCTCCACATCCGCCGTTTGCACGGTGTCCGCGATACCGACGACGGGATGCAGGATCGCGAGACAGATCCACCCGAAGATGAGACGTTGCAGTGCTCGGGCATTTCGCATGTCTTACTATACTCTACTCCTCCGGAGTTGGTGGCGAAAAAAGCCCTTGGTTGTTTTTTTATGCAAATGCTATAATAGGGCGCGAGGTTGGTTATGTCACACGGAAAGAGACAACAGCGCGAATTCCGCATCGCTCTCGCTCAGATCAACCCGACGGTTGGGGATATCGATGGGAATGTGGCGAGAATCACCGAATATCTGAAAAAGGCAGAAGAGCTCCGCGCCGATATCGTCGCTTTTCCGGAACTCGCGGTGACCGGGTACCCACCCGAGGATCTCCTCTTGAAATCCCGGTTCGTGGATGACAATCTTTCCGCACTGGAAGTCATACGGCGGAAGGTCTCGGACACGGTGGCCGTCGTCGGCTTCGTGGACAGGAGAGAAACGCTTCGCAACGCCGCTGCCGTTATCTACGGAGGGAAGATTGTGGACGTCTACCACAAAGTCCTTCTCCCTAATTACGGGGTATTCGATGAATACCGCTACTTTCGCCCCGGAAACCGGTACCCCGTTTACCGTCTCGGACGCCTCTGGTTCGGCGTCACCATCTGCGAAGATATCTGGCATGAAGAGGGACCGGCGCGCATCCAGTCATCCGCGGGCGCGCTCATTATTATCAACATCAATGCCTCGCCGTACCACATGAGCAAAGCGAACCTGAGACGCGACATGCTCGCGAAGAGAGCATCCGATAATAAGGTCCTGCTCGCGTACCTCAACACTGTCGGCGGGCAGGATGAACTCGTCTTCGATGGCCGGAGCCTGATCGTCGCCCCGGACGGGACGGTCGTTGTCCACGGAAAACAGTTCGAAGAAGACGTCGTCGTATCGGACATCGTCCTCGACGATATCGTGCGGCAGAGGGATACGGCACGACGGGAGAAACCGAAGATGGCGAGAGGAAAAAAGATCGCACCGGAGAAGATCGTCATCGAGAAGACACGGCCGGAGCGACCCGGCCGACCGGCCTTGCCCAAACGACCCGCGCCGCGCGAGGCTCAAATACCGCTTCTCGAAGAAGTGCACGCCGCGCTCGTCCTCGGCACGTCGGACTACGTGAAAAAGAACGGATTCCGTGACGTGGTCATCGGATTGAGCGGTGGGGTCGATTCTTCCCTCGTCGCATCGATCGCCGTCGACGCTCTCGGCCCGGAACACGTGAATGGCCTGTTCATGCCGTCTCCGTATACCTCGGTGGAAAGCAGGGAGGACGTCTACGACCTCGGAGCAAACCTCGGCATCCGCGTGACGGAAGTCCCGATTTCGTCGATTCTCGAGAGCTATCTCAGTGCGCTGGGCAGACATTTCTCCTCCACGAGCGTCGACGTGACGGAAGAGAACCTCCAGGCGAGGATACGGGGGAACATCCTCATGGCGTTCTCGAATAGATTCGGCTGGCTCGTCCTGACGACGGGGAATAAATCCGAAATGAGCGTCGGCTATGCGACGCTCTACGGCGACATGGCGGGCGGTTTCGCCGTCATAAAAGACGTGCCGAAGACGCTCGTTTACCAGCTCTGCAGGTGGAGGAACGCGCAAGCGGGTCGCGCGGTGATTCCTGAACGAGTTCTGACGAAAGAGCCGTCCGCGGAACTCAAGCCCGGGCAGAAGGACACCGATACCCTTCCCCCGTACGATGTGCTCGATCCGATCTTGAAGGCCTACGTGGAAGAAGACAAGTCATTTGCCGAAATCATCTCGGCCGGCTTCGACATTGAAGGCATACGCAAAGTGATCAGGATGGTCGATGCGAGCGAATACAAGAGACGGCAGTCTCCTCCGGGCATTAAAATCACTCAGAAGGCGTTCGGGAGGGACAGGCGTTTTCCGATTACGAACAGGTACCGGGGATTCTGAGGCCCGAGAGAACGATAGGAGAGACCTATATGGCAAGGCTTTGGACGATGATATGGACCGTGCTCTGCTCGATCGTCTTCATTTCGACTCCTGTCTTCCCTGCCGAACGCGCGTTCCCCCAGACGAAGAAGCAACCAGAGATTCAGCAGGTGAAGCCGAAGAAACCCGTCAAGATCAAGGTGAAGCGATCGGCTGAGGGGAAGTATACCTGGGAACTCTCGGGGGACGACGTCGACGAAATCGTCAGGGCCGACAAACGACTGAAAAAGGTGCTGGGAACGGAGTGAAAGGGACGCTCTATATCGTCTCGACCCCGATAGGAAACCTCGAAGACATCACGTTGAGGGCCCTGCGGGTTCTGAGCGAGGTCGATCTCATCGCCGCGGAAGACGCGCGGCACTCACTGAAGCTCCTGAACCACCACGGCATCAGGAAACCGATGATCAGCTACCGAAGAGAAAAGGAAGACGCGAGGGCAGAAGATGTCATAAAAAGACTCGATGCGGGCCAGTCCGTGGCGCTCATTTCGGATGCGGGAACCCCGGGCATATCGGATCCCGGCTCGGTCCTCATCAAGAAAGCCATCGACGAGGATATCCCGATCGTCGCCGTGCCCGGGCCGACCGCACTCGTCGCGGCGCTGTCTCTCTCCGGACTGCGTACCGACCGTTTCACTTTCCTCGGCTTTCTCCCCGCGCGGTCGACCGAGCGGAGAAAAGCCCTGGAGACGATTCGATTCGACGAAAAGACGATCGTTTTTTACGAAGCGCCCCACCGCATCGCGGCATCTCTGCAGGATATGGCGGATATCCTCGGCGAGAGACGAGCGGCGGTCGTAAAGGAACTCACGAAAATACATGAGCAGGTGATACGCGGTGTGCTCCCTTCAGTCGCCGAGGCGGTGCGGAATTCGACGATCGCGGGCGAATACGTGGTCGTCGTCGAAGGGTGGTCGAGGACCGAGGAGACGACGACGGAAACAGCCGTTTCCGAACTCCGGGCGCTCATGAAAAAAGGGCTGAGCCGAAAGGAAGCGGCCCAGCGGATCGCGCAGATCTACGGACTCCCGAAACGAGACCTCTACCGCAAAAGTCTCGGCCCCGACTGAACGGCGGTCTCCTTGACTTTTCGGTCTGTGTACCCATACAATTTTTCATTCTTCGGCAAGAGGTGAACAGTGGCATTCAAACTCCTGTTGGCAGATGACAGCGTGACAATCCAAAAAGTCGTGGAGTTGATTCTCGCGGGGGGCGAATGGGTCGTCAAATCTGTGGGTAACGGCCGCGAAGCTCTCGAAGTCATGGCTTCGTTCCAGCCGGACGTTGTCCTCGCCGATACGGACATGCCGACGATGAACGGCTACGAACTGTGCGCGAAGATAAAAGAGGATCCGGCCATGAGCTCGACACCGGTCATCCTCCTCATCGGGGCATTCGAACCGCTCGATGAGGAACGCGCTCGACGGGTGAAGGCGGACGATTCTCTCATGAAACCGTTCGAGGCTCAGGAACTCACGCACAAACTTACAGCGGCGCTTGCGCTGAGGACAGCTCCGGCCGAACCGAGCGTCTCCGGAGAGACGCTGCCCCTTCCTGAAGAAGCAACGCAGGGAGACGAGATCTGGCAGGTGCCGGAAGCGGCGCTTCGCGCAGGGATTTCCGAAGCACCCGGGGACGTCTCCGCCGCGAGTACGGAACAACTGAGCGCCCTCGCGGAAGAGGTCGACAGGGAACCCGGCGGCGCGGAGAGCGTGGAGGAGGCGCCGCGGGAACCGACCCTCTCGCGCGCACGGGCGATCACCGTGACCGCGGGAGAATTTCTCTCGAGAGAAGAGATACGGGCTCTATTCGAAGACGTTATCCGCGAGAGGGTCTCGGCACTTCTGTCGCCTGCCGAGTTGAAAGAAACCTTGATCGCTTCCATTTCTCCCTTCATCAAGGACTCAGTCGACAAGATTCTCTGGGATCTCACTCCCGAGCTGATAGAGCGGATGCTCAAGGAGATTCTCAAAGGCTCGATCGAGTCGTTGACGAGCGAGGTCCAGAAAGTGATTTGGGAGACCGTTCCCGAACTTGCTGAGACCATGATTTCCCAAGAGATAGAGAGGATTAAGTCAGCATTTTAGACAAGGGCTTTCAGCCGAAAGGCATCGAGGAGAAATGGTACGCGTACTGGATTTCGAAGGGGTATTTCCGTCCTGACCCGAAAGCGCCCGGCCCTCCCTATTCGCTCGTCATTCCCCCGCCCAACGTCACCGGCTCGCTCCACATGGGGCACGCACTCAACGCGGTCTTGCAGGACATCCTGACGCGGTGGAAACGGATGTCCGGATGCGTCGTCCTCTGGGTGCCCGGAACCGACCACGCGGGGATCGCCACGCAGAATGTCGTGGAGAAACAGCTCGCGGCTAAAGGGATCGACAGGCACCAGCTCGGCCGCGATGCCTTTATCGAAGAGGTCTGGAAATGGAAAGCCGAGTCTGGCGGGAAAATCCTCCATCAGCTCAAGAGGCTCGGCGCATCGTGCGACTGGTCTCGGGAGCGGTTCACGCTCGACGAAGGACTCTCGAGAGCGGTGAGAGAAGTGTTCGTGCGCCTGTACGAGGAAGGGCTGGTATACCGCGACAACCGCCTCATCAACTGGTGTCCCCGATGCCACACCGCCCTCTCGGACCTCGAGGTGGAACACGAAGAAATCGACGGGAAGCTGACCTACATCCGCTATCCGCTCGCGGGCGAAAGTTCGAGACACATCATCGTCGCGACGACCAGACCGGAGACGATGCTCGGCGATACCGCCGTCGCGGTACACCCGGACGATGAGCGATACAGAAATGTCATCGGGAAGACGGTGCTCCTCCCCCTCACGAACAGGGTCATCCCGATCATCGCGGACCCTGCAGTCGATCCGGCGTTCGGGACCGGCGCGGTCAAAGTAACGCCTGCGCACGACTTCAACGACGAAGCCATGGCGAAGCGGCGGACCCCGCCCCTGCCGTCGATCTCGGTGATCGGCAAGGATGGCCGAATGACCGCACGTGCGGGAGAACGGTATGCGGGGATGGAGCGATACGCCTGCCGGAGGCTCGTCGTCGACGATCTCCGAAAGCTGAACCTGATCGAAAAAGAAGAGGTGCACCGCGCGGCAATCGGCCACTGCTACCGTTGCAAAACGATCACCGAACCGCTCTCGACGCCGCAGTGGTACGTGAACGTGCAGTCCATGGCGAAAGACGCGATCACGGCAGTCCGGGAGGGGAAAATCAGGATCATACCGAGCAGTTGGGAAAATACGTACTTCGCGTGGATGGAGGACATCCGGGACTGGTGCGTTTCCCGCCAGATTTGGTGGGGACACCGTATGCCCATCTGGTACTGCCGGGAGAAGCGGAACGACGTCTGTGCGCGGCGCGACGGGATCATCGTCTCGCGGAGCGATCCGCAGGCCTGCCCTCACTGCGGCTCCCGTTCGCTCGTGCAGGAGGAAGATGTCCTCGACACATGGTTCTCTTCCGCGCTGTGGCCCTTTTCGACGCTCGGATGGCCCGATGATACGGAAGATCTCAGGACATTCTACCCGACGAGCGTTCTCGTCACCGCCTTCGACATAATTTTTTTCTGGGTCGCCCGCATGATCATGATGGGCGTTCATTTCATGCGGGACGTCCCGTTCAGAGATGTGTACATTCACGCGATCGTTCGGGATGTACGGGGCCAAAAAATGTCGAAGTCCAAAGGCAATGTCGTCGATCCGCTCATCATGATGGACAAGTACGGGACCGATGCATTTCGGTTCACGTTCGCCGCGTTCGCCGCGCAGGGCAGGGACATCAGATTCTCCGAAGACCGTGTGGAAGGCTACCGCCATTTCGCCAATAAACTGTGGAACGCGGCACGGTTCATCATGATGAATACCGCCGAATACCGAAACAGGATGCCGACGCACGCCGGACAGATCCCGCTTTCGCTGCCCGGCAGATGGATACGGAGCAGACTTGCAGTCACAGCCGAATCCATGGAGAGAGCGCTCTGCGATTACCGGTTCAACGACGCAGCGAACGCCATTTACCAGTTCGTCTGGCACGAGCTCTGCGACTGGTACCTCGAAATGACGAAGAGAGAACTCTCCGACGACAGTCTCGCTGACGGGACACGATGGTGTCTCCTCTCGGTGCTGGAAACAGCGCTCCGGCTCCTCCACCCGTTCATGCCGTTCATCACGGAGGAGATCTGGCAAAAGCTCCGTGAGGAAGGCCTCGAAGGAATGTATCCCAGCGACGACATTCCGGAAAGCATCGTCGTCTCCTCATACCCGACCTCTCTTCCCCGTGACACTGAGGCGGAGCGGCAGATGTCCTTCATCATCGATGCGGTCACCGGCATCAGAACCATTCGCGGAGAGCTGAACATCTCGCCCTCGCGCCGGGTGAACGCGGCGATACGGACCTCCTCGCCCGAGGCGGAAGCCATCCTCGCCGCTCATAGCGAGTACATCAAGATGCTCGCGCGAGCGGATGACATCGCGATCGGTGCTGACATCAGGAAGCCCGAGTGCGCCGCCACGGTGATGAAGAGCGCGATGGAAATCTACGTGGGGCTGAAAGGCATATTGAATATTGCTGCCGAAATGGATAGACTCAAGAAGGAAAAAATGAAGGTGGACAAAGATCTCGTCACGTTGAACAGAAAGCTCTTCAACGAGGACTTTCTCGCGAGGGCGCCGAAGGACGTGATCGAAAAAGAGAAAGTAAAACACGAGGAGTTGATGAGGATGAGGGACAAGATTGCGGACAGTATCACCATGTTGAAAGAAGCGGAGGTGTAGGAATGCGCAGGGAGGGAACGGACATCGAGAGCGGCGCTGTGGAATTTGTCGAAGGGGAATTTGTCACGATAAAACAGAGCACGGTGCGATCTGCCGAGGGGGGACACGTCGAACTCCAGCAGGTCGGGGCATTCAGCATCGACGGAGAGAAAATCGAGGTGACGCAGGGCGCGGCCGGAATTATCAAGGGAACTGATGTGAGGTTGAACCAGAGCATAAGCGCGATCACCTCCGCGAACGCGGCCGCCGTCAACTTCTCTTTCTCCCCCGTCACGCTCTCCCGGGAAGAGGCGACTGTGGAGAGATCCGCCGTCGGCGTCTTAGCGGCGCGGAAGGTGCGGGCGGACAATACCTCGGCAATCCTCGTCGTTGCGAATAGAGTGGAAGGAAATGTGACGACACTGCTGGACTGGCGCTCATCGCTCGCGCTCGGTGCAATTTTCGGGGGTCTCTGGGGTCTCTTCACCGTCCTCTTTCGGCGAAAATGAGACGTTCGGACATCCCGCCGGCGGTGACCGACTATCTCCGCAGGGCACTCGACGAAGATATCGGCTCCGGCGACGTCACCACCTCTCTCCTCATTCCCGAGAACGACATCTCGCACGCCCGCTTCATCGCGAAGGACACCTTTATCCTCGCCGGTCTCCCGTTTGCCGAAGAGGTCTTTCGCATCCTCGATCCCCTCGTCGGCTGGAAGACCTTTTTCGACGACGGTGACCGCATCGAACGCGGTCAGACAATCGCGGAGATTCATGGCAGCACGAGAACCCTCCTCGTCGGCGAGAGGGTCAGCCTCAATATCCTCCAACGACTGTCCGGTATCGCCACGTTCACCCGAAGATTCGTCGAACAAACGCGGGGGCTGAAGGTGCGCATCGCGGACACCCGAAAAACCGTCCCGTGCATGCGCTACCTGGAAAAGTACGCGGTGCGGATCGGCGGGGGGTATAACCACCGCTTCGGCCTGTCGGACGGAATCCTCATCAAGACGAATCACGTGACGGCGGTCGGCGATCTCGCTGAAGCGATCCGCCGGGCCAGGAAAGCTCACCATCTCATGAAAATCGAAGTGGAAGTGGGGACCCTCGATGACCTCATGACGGCCGTGCGTGCCGGGGCGGACGTCGTGATGCTCGACAATATGTCCGTGAGCGACTTGAAAAAGGCCGTCGAGATGGCGGGAGAGCACGTGCTGCTCGAAGCCTCGGGCGGTGTGACGCTCGAGAACGTGAGAGAGATCGCCTCGACCGGCGTCCACATCGTCTCGGTCGGTGCGCTCACGCACTCCGCCACCGCCGCCGACATCAGCTTGCAATTCTTCCGGTAATCTGATAGATTTCTGACAGGATCGCCTGCCGGTAGGCGGAAGAAACCTTGGAACTCTCGAACGCGTTTCGAACCGCGCAGATGTCTCGCCCGCTCGGCGGATCCGCCGAGACGCGACCACTAGCTGCACGGTTCCGGCAAAGGAGTAGCGTATGACATTGAAACAGGTGAAGGAGATCGCGAAGCAGAAGAACATCAAAGTCGGCAACATGAAGAAAGAGACGATCATCAGGGCGATACAGCGCGCAGAGGGAAACTTTGATTGTTTCGGGACCGCGACCGCGGGAGTCTGCGATCAGCTCAACTGCCTCTGGAGGGAAGACTGCCTCAAATAACGGCGGAAACCGTTCCGCCTCACGACGTTGTCGCCGCCTGGATGCTTTCCCGAATGATGTCCAGCAGGCGGGCGAGATTTTCCTCGCCGATGGCGAGCGGGGGCATGATGACGACGACGTTGCCGAGCGGCCGCATGAAGACGCCGCGCTCGCGCGCACGGTACGCCACGCGCCACCCCATCTTCTCCGCCCATTCGTAGGGTTCTTTCGTCTCCTTCTCCCGGACGAGTTCGACGCCAGCCATGAATCCCGCGTTGCGCACGTCGCCAACGTGCTCCAGTTCCGCCATCCGGCGGAGATTCTCCTCAAGGAGTCGTATCTTGCCCTGAAGCCGCTCGAGGATGCGCTCCTTCTCGAAAAGATCGAGGCAGGCCAGCGCCGCCGCGCACGCGAGCGGATTGCCGGTATAGGAATGGCCGTGAAAGAACGTCTTCAGCTCGCTGAAGTCGCCGAGGAAAGCCCGGTAGATTTCTTCTGAAGCCACCGTCGCCGCGAGCGGCATATACCCTCCTGTGATCCCCTTCGACAGGCACATGATGTCGGGTACGACCCCTTCGCGCTCGCACGCGAACATGGTCCCCGTTCTGCCGAAGCCCGTCGCCACTTCGTCGGCGATCATGAGAATGCCGTACTCGGTGCACAGTTTTCGAACCCCCGCGAGGAACCCCCGCGGCGAGGTAATCATGCCCCCGGCGGCCTGAATTAGGGGCTCGATGATCAGCGCCGCAATCTCTCCTCCGTGCGCTCGGAGAATATTTTCTAACTCCCCGAGGCACCCCAACATGCAGTCGGGATGCGTGCCCCCGAGCTCGCACCGGTAGCAATACGGGGAAGGAGCCTTGTACGTTTTGAAGAGCAGGGGCTCGAATGTTTTGTGGAAGATGTCGATGCCGCCGACACTGACCGCACCGATCGTATCGCCGTGGTACCCGTGCCGGAAGGAGACGAACGCATTCCTGCCGGCTGCCCCCTTATGCTTCCAGTACTGAAAGGCCATCTTCAGGGCGACTTCGACGGACGTCGATCCGTTGTCGGAGTAGAAGACCTTGCTCAGCAGTGGCATCGCACGTTTCTCGGTCGCCCCCTCGGCGCCGTCAGAAGACGGGGAAAGGTGTCGCTGAACCAACCGGACCAATTGTGCCGCGAGTTCGATGGCCGGCACGTTACTCAAGCCGAGGAGCGTGCTGTGCGAGATCCGATCGATCTGCGATTTGATCGCGTCGTCGATCTCCTTCTTCCCATGCCCGAAAACGTTCACCCACAGCGACGAGACGCCGTCGAGGTACCACCGGCCGTAGATATCCTTGAGAAAGCAGTCCCGTCCCTCGGCGATCACGATCGGCGTCTCTTCCTGCCACTCCTTCATCTGGGTGAAGGGATGCCAGATGCACTGCTTGTCGAGTTCTTCGAGCCTCCGGTTCTCTTCCGCTTTCCTCATGTCAGTTTCCCAAATGCATCACCAAGATACGGTCACGATCCTCTCGACGCCCGCGTAATCCCTTCGGATTTCGCACGTCCCGAAACCTGCTCCTCTCGCGAGCGCAGTTACCGCTTCCGCCTGGTTTACGCCGACCTCGAGAATGAGGAACCCTCCTCGCGAGAGGTAGTTCCTCGCCCCCGGAATGATCGTTCTGAAGCAATCAAGTCCGTCCGCGCCGCCGTCCAGCGCGTCGCGAGGTTCCCACGCCCGCACCTCCGGCTGCGCCTTCTCTAGGTCGCTCGTTCGGAGGTACGGCGGATTCGAGACAATTATATCAAAAAAGCCCGGCACCGACGGTTCGGCGCTCCGGTGCTCGAACGGCTCGAAGAGCGAGCCCGCGAGAAATGTGACGTTCTGAATCCCGTTCACGCGCGCATTGTGCTCCGCGTAGCGGAGAGCCGCGTCCGATACGTCCGTACCGTAAACGCGGGATCCGGGGCACGCACGGGCGAGAGCGAGAGCGATGCAACCGCTCCCTGTGCAGAGGTCGAGAATGTCGAGCGGGGCCTTCCGCATGCCACGCTCGTCCAGCACGGACAGTGCCACCTCGACGAGCATCTCCGTCTCCGGCCTCGGTATGAGGACCCCCGGCCCAACCTTTATGCGGAGCCCGCAGAACTCCGCGTACCCGAGAATGTACTGGATCGGCTCCCTTGCCGCTCTCCTCCGCACGAACCCATCGATCCGGGACAGGATGGCATCGTCGATCTCCGGATCGTCACGGTACATCGTGACGCGCTCCACGCCGAGGCACGCCGCAACGATATGCTCCGCCTCCTTGAAAGGATTGTCAATTCCCGCGCGGCCAAGTTCGCCGCCTGCGAGACGTACTTTTTCGAGCGCCCTCATGCCGGTCACATGTGCACTTTAGTCATCACCCCGTGGAGTTTCTTCGGCGGAATCTTATAGAACTGTATGAACGTCGGCGTTACCTTCTTGATCAACGCGAATACCTTCCAGATGAGATTCCGTGTCGAAATATCCTCGAGGCCGTAGAACACCGCGCGTTCCTCGATTCCCGCTTCGCGCAGCAAGTCCTCCACGTCGATCACTTCCATGTACCCGGCTTGAATTTCGAATACCTTGAGGCCCGCGGCGAGATCCTCCCTGAAAAATCCGATCACGCCGAACGGATCGTCCCTCTTGATGATCGATACGAACACGTTCGTCTCGTATATGACGCCGTGGAAAAACATCGTCTGCGTCACGTAAAACGGCATCTCCTTGACGTCTTTCACGAGAAAGAGCGCTGTCCCCTTGATGCGCGGGGCGGTTTCGTACACCCTCGTGAATTTATGGAGAAACTCTTCGAGGGACATAAAATCCATCGTTCGGTAAAGCCTCTTCTGCCCCTGCACGTAGAGGACGATGAGACAGAACGGTACCGTCGCGAGCACGAGCGACCAGTACCCTCCGTGGGGAATCTTGTGGAGGGTGGAAAAAAGGTACACCGCATCCGCTACCGTAACCAAAAAGGCGATCACCGCAAGGCATCTCTTTTTCCTGAGAGCGAAAATCCAGGTCATGAGGACGCCGGTGAGCGTCATCGTGCCCGTGACCGCGAGGCCGTAGGCAGCGGCGAGACGGCTCGACTCCCCGAATTCCATCATGATGAAGAGCACGGCGAAGAGCAGAAACCAGTTCACGGACGCGATGTAGATCTGTGACTTCCGCTCCTCCGATGTATAATCAACCTTGAACATGGGCATCATTCGCGTGGTAATCGCCTGGTAGACCATCGAGAACGTCCCGCTGATCATCGCCTGCGATGCAATGATCGTCGCCGCAATGCTGAGGACGAGGAAGGGGACGTAGAGACTTCTTCCGTAGTTGAAAACCATCTCGAACAGGATATTCTTCGCGTCGGGATGCGTGAGGAGAAAAGCCCCCTGTCCGCAATAGTTCAAGGCGAGCGCGACGAACACGCCGCCCCACGCCTGCCGGATGGGGCGCGCACCGAGATGCCCCATATCAGCGTAGAGTGCTTCACCGCCGGTCGCGCAGAGGATTACCTCGCCGAGAACGATCACCCCGACAAACCCGTTTTCCACGAGGAATCGAATGCCCCAGGAGGGGTTGATCGCACCGAGGATGACCGGTGCATCGGCGAGAGAGACGATCCCGAAGACGGCGAGCGAGATGAACCACGCCGCGGTCACCGGTCCGAACGCGCCCGCCACTTTCTCGGTCCCCCGCTTCTGCACGAGAAAGAGAAGCGTCGCAATGACCATCGATATGACGACGATCATCGTCCCCGACATGTTTTCGAGTCCCGGGATCAGGAGCGAACCCTCGACGGCGCTCATGATACTGATCGCCGGGGTGATGATCCCGTCACCGATGAAGAGAGAGACACCGACGATCGCGATGAACGAGACGATCGCGGCGCTCCTCTTCGACGTCAGGAGAGGGAGCAGAATCTCCTTGAGGACGATTTTCCCTCCCTCGCCCCGTATGCTGAGACTCATCGCGAGCCATCCGAACTGCACCGTCACGAGGACGGTCATGGTCCACACAATAAGGGAAATGACACCCATGACATTCTCGGGCGTGGAGGGAAGGAGGATGAAGACGACGGTGACGGTGTAAATCGGGCTGGTTCCGATGTCTCCGAACACGAGCCCGAGGGCCTTCACGATACCTCGAGCCGAGGAAGATTTGTCGCGCGCTATATGCATAGAATGGGAATGCGCCTCACGGTGCGCTCACGACGAGCGCAAAGCCCGCGAGCATTATTATAGCCCCTGCGAGGCGTTCCCTGATATGCCTCTCCCTGAAGATGAGGTGCCCGTAAGCGACCCCGATCAGGACGCTCGTCCTCTTGAGGGAGATCATATATGCGACGTTCGCGGCGCTGATCGCGATCATATGGGAAGCCACCATGATCGCATAGAAAATACCCGGCGCCATCAGCTCGCGGTAAGACCGCTGCTCCGCGAACTGCCGCACGTGGTGCCGAGCGTTCCAGAGCGCGATCGGTGTCAGGAAGAGCGCGAGAGAAAAGACGTACGTCGCGCCGAAAAAAAGAGGGGACGAGTGGAGGATGGCTTTCTTCCCGAGCGACGAGGTCACGCTGTAAATGAGGGCGACGAGAATCATGAGGAGAGACCCTTTCTCCCTGACAATGGCCTTCACGGGTTCGAACAGACCTCCCCGGAGTTCATGCAGGTTGAGGACATAGCTTCCGGCTGCGAGGAAGAGGATGCCGATCAATCCCCGAAACGAGACCTCTTCCCCTAAAACGACGTACGAGACGCCGATGACGAAAAGAGGGGTGAGGGAGAGGAAAGGGAGCGTCAGGCTGAGCGGCGAGAGCCTCAACGCCTTGACGTACAGAATGACCGACAGAACCTCGAGCGGCAGGGCGAGCGCAAAGGCGGAGTAAAATGCTACGTCGAGGGGAGGAATGGGCATGAAGAGCGCAAAGGGTGCGAGGATCGGCAGCGCAAAGAGGAGCCGGCACCACGCGACGAGATACTCGTTCTGCTTCCCGAGCGTCCGCTTGGTGAGCGCGTCGCTTGTCGCAAGGGCGAATGCGGAGACGAGCGAGAGAAAGACCCACATAGTCGACATGTATAATAGCACTGAATCCCTTCTCTGACGCATCGCCCCCCCCCTCGCCGAACCGCCAGCGGTGACTCGCCGACGGTGTATTGGGTATCATAGAGAATCGCCATGGGAGACCCTTTCCGGAACAGGAAGGAACTGATCGCTCTTCTCGCCGGCAGGATGCCGCACTATCGCGAACTGCTTTCCTTCTACGAGAAGATTTACGAACTCCAGTCCCGCGCAGAACCTCGCCTCTCCATTAAACTGCCGAAACAGGAACTCAGGGACATCGGCGTGAGAGAAGGGTTTCCGCTCCTGAGCAGAGGAGAGTTCGCCCTAGACGTCTCCGAAGCGTCTGCTCTGTTCGAATCGCTCTGCACAGCGATCAAACACGCAAATGAAACGATCGAAACGACGATCGAGATCCTCGAAGGAGCGTTCTCGATCAGCGCGCTCCGAAGAGAAGAGCTCCTCCGGCATCATGCCGATGACGCATACCTCGACGGTATCGCGCGGGACTTTGATGTCGAGAGCGGCGTTCTGAGATTCCTCATCCATGCGAGCATTCTTCCGTCTCTCCGCTCCCATGCCGAGGCGATTAAGAAACATCTGGACCTCGAGAAATGGCTTAGGGGATATTGCCCGATATGCGGCTCGTCTCCGCTCATAGCGCTGCTCTCGGGAGAAGGCCGCCGCTCGTTCATCTGTTCGTTTTGCGGCACGGAATGGCCCGGCGAGCGCCTTAAATGCCCCCATTGTGAAACCACCGACCACACGAAGCTCCACTATTTCTGTGCCGAAGAGGATGAGGGGCACAGGGTGGACGTCTGCGATAACTGTAACCGGTACATAAAGACGGTGGACTGCCGCAAGCTCGACTACGAGCCAGACCCCATCCTCGAGGATGTCACGACCATTCACCTCGATATCCTCGCGACAGAAAAGGGTTTCCTGCGACTCTCCTCCCCATCCTTCCGAAGGTGACCGCAAAACGTCCCGGACAGATTACCACGAGCGTCGCGAGAACTCATAGATGTCCGCCGATATCGGTAGGGCATAGGACTCGGGCGTGTTTCCCGGTGGACGTGTTCGGACGCCCCGCATCCATCAAGCGCGAGCCGGAAACCGCGCGAAATGCGTGGCGTGTGGTATACTTATCAATAGTGGTATACTTATCAATAGTGTATGCGAGGGACAAATGCAGCGTCATGACTGCACAATAACTGACGCAGGAAAGGAGGATATGTATGAGTGGTGTAACACGGAGAGATTTTTTGAAGATGTCAGCCGTCGCTGCCGCGGGCTTCACGTTGAGCCACCTGGGATTCGACTTGACGCCCATTCGGGCATACGCCGCCGAACTCCGCAGGGATCTCCGCATCAAAGACGCGAAAGAGACACCGACCATCTGCTGTTACTGCTCGGTCGGGTGCGGTATTCTCGTCGCAACCGATGCGAAAGGCAAAGTGATCAATGCGGAAGGCGACCCCGATCACCCGATCAGTGAAGGAGCGTTGTGCGCGAAGGGGGCATCGAGCTATCAGATCGCGGTGAACGAAAATCGGCTTACCAAAGTGCGCTACAGGGCCCCTTACAGCGACACGTGGAAAGAGGTGAGCTGGGATTGGGCACTCGACAAAATTGCGCGCAACATCAAGAAGAGCCGTGACAAAAGCTTCACGGAGAAGAATGCGGACGGCAAGGTGGTCAACCGCACGAACGGTATCGCGTCCGTGGGGAGCGCCGCCATGGACAACGAGGAGTGCTGGCTCTATCAAAAAATGCTGAGGGCGCTCGGCCTGGTCTATATCGAACATCAGGCGCGCATATGACACAGTGCCACTGTAGCGGCTCTGGCAGAGTCGTTTGGCCGTGGCGCAATGACGAATCACTACATCGACTTTCGCAACGCCGACGTAATCCTGAACATGGGGAGTAACGTCGCGGAAAACCATCCCGTGTCATTCAAGTGGATTCAAAGAGCGAAGGACAGGGGCGCGATCTTCATTCACGTAGATCCTCGATATACCCGCACCTCAACGAAAGCGGATATTTTTGCCCGCCTCCGTCCCGGAACGGACATCGCGTTTCTGGGCGGCATGATCAAGTACATCCTGGACAACACATTGTACGATGAGTTCTACGTAAAACACTATACCAACGCATCGTTTATTGTAAACCCGAAGTACGGTTTCGACGACGGGTTGTTCGCAGGCTACGATCCGACAAAGAGGGCTTACGATACCTCCCTCTGGGCGCTGGAGAAAGACGAGAATGGAATTCCGAAACGGGATATGACCCTGCAGGATGAACACTGCGTTTTCCAGCTCCTCAAGAAACACTACGCGCGGTACACACTCGAAAAGGTGACCGCAATAACCGGCACCCCGCAGGAGGATCTCGAAAAGGTCTACGCGGCCTTCGGATCGACCGGCACCCCCGATAAAGCGGGAACCGTTCTCTACGCGATGGGATGGACCCAGCACACGGTCGGCGTGCAGAACATCCGTGCCATATCGATTATCCAAAGCCTTCTCGGCAACATGGGCATCGCCGGCGGCGGAATCAACGCGCTGAGGGGCGAGTCGAACGTCCAGGGTTCCACAGACCAGGCACTCCTCTACCACATCATCCCTGGCTATCTGCCCGCGCCGCGAGCACAGTGGGCGACGCTCGCCGACTACAATAAAACGACTCCGGCGTCCAAAGATCCCCGGAGCGTCAACTGGTGGAAAAACCGTCCAAAGTACGTGGCCAGTCTCCTGAAAGCCTATTACGGAGACAAGGCGACGAAGGAGAACGATTTCGGGTATGCGTGGTTGCCGAAGCTCGATCCCGCACAGGATGCATCGTGGTTGAACCTCTTCGACGAAATGTACAAGGGCAACTTCACCGGCTTCTTTGCATGGGGCATGAATCCCGCCTGTTCCAGTGCTCACTCGGGCAAGGTTCGACAGGCGCTTGCGAAACTCGACTGGATGGTCAATGTCAACGTATTCGACAACGAGACCGGCTCCTTCTGGAGGGGGCCTGACACCGACCCAAAGAAGATCAAGACCGAGGTCTTCCAGCTTCCCTGCGCTGCCTTCTTGGAGAAAGAGGGGAGTATCAGCAACAGCGGGCGGTGGATGCAGTGGCGGTGGAAATGCACGAATCCGCCCGGAGATGCTCGGCCCGACGGCGAGATCATCTACGAGCTTTTCAGGAAAGTACAGGCCCTCTACAGAGCGGAAAAAGGAGCCTTCCCCGATCCTCTCCTCAATCTGAAGTGGGACTACGAAACGAACGGGAAATTCGACGTCCACAAGGTCGCGAAAGAGATCAACGGGTACTTTCTCGAAGATATTCCGGAGCACCCCGTGGACAAGAAAGAATACAAGAAAGGAACACTCGTTCCGAGCTTCGTTTACCTCCTCGACGACGGGAGAACATCGAGCGGCAACTGGATTTACTGCGCAAGCTATACCGAGGCGGGCAACATGGCGGCGAGACGGAAGAAAGACGATCCGACCGGTCTCGGCCTCTTTCCGCAGTGGTCGTGGACGTGGCCGGTGAATCGAAGAATCATTTATAACCGCGCGTCAGTCGATCTCGAGGGCAACCCCCGGAACCCGAAGAGAGCGTTGCTCAAGTGGGATGCGGAGAACAAAAAGTGGGTCGGGGATGTCCCCGACGGTCCGGCGCCGCCGATGGGCACGGAGGGGGTCTACCCTTTCATAATGAAACCGGATGGCGTTGCCTCGATCTACGGACCGGGACTGAAAGACGGCCCATTCCCGGAACACTACGAACCGCTCGAATGTCCGATCGAGAAGAACATCATGTCCAGTCAGAGGATCAATCCGGTCATCAAAATCTTCGAGGGCGGACCGGACACGTTTGCGACGTGCGATCCGCGGTATCCGTTCGTCTGCACGACCTATCGCGTCACGGAACACTGGCAGACGGGGGTACTGACGAGATGGCTGCCCTGGCTTCTCGAGGCCGAGCCTCAGATGTTCTGCGAAATAAGCCAGGAACTTGCGAAGTTACGGGGTATCGCCAACGGAGATAAGGTCTTCGTGGAATCCCCCCGCGGAAAAATCTGGGCCATCGCGATGGTGACGCCGCGCCTGAAACCGTTCGTGATCGCCGGGCAGACGGTGCACATGGTAGGCATCCCCTGGCACTTCGGCTGGCTCCACTCGAAAGACGCCGGCGTCAATGCCAATCGGCTTACGCCGACGGTGGGCGACCCGAACACGATGATACCGGAAAGCAAGGCGTTCATGGTGAACGTCACAAAAGCGCCGAAAGAGCCGGCTAAAAAAGCCGAGAAAGCGCAGAGGAGGTGAGAGACGATGGCCGATAAATCATTCTTCATAGATACGACGAAGTGCACTGCGTGCAGGGGGTGTCAAATCGCGTGCAAGCAGTGGAATATGAACCCCGCGACGAAAACGACCCAGCGAGGGTCGCACCAGAACCCGGAAGATCTCTCTTTTGTCACGTACAAATTAGTGCGGTTCAGCGAATTCGAAGAGAACGGGAAACCGGTCTGGTATTTCTTCGCGGACCAGTGCAGGCACTGCCTCACCCCGCCGTGCAAGATCGTCGCCGAATTGCACAGTGTCAGCGCTATCAGTCAGGATGCGACGACAGGCGCAGTTCTCTACGACCCGAAGGTGAAAGTCGGCGAGAAAGACTTCAAAGCGATACGCGAGGCCTGCCCGTGGGATATCCCGCGGTGGGATGATAAGACGCAGGGCATGGCGAAATGCACGATGTGCGTCGACAGAGTGAAGGAGGGCCTTCTTCCCGCCTGCGTCAAAACCTGCCCGACCGGTGCGATGAACTTTGGCGACAGAGATGCGATGCTCGCCATGGCAAAGGGACGCCTCGAACAGGTGAAAGAGAAACATCCGAAAGCGGACCTCCTCAACCACGAATACGTGCGGACCATTTTTCTCGTCGTGGACGAACCGAGGAAGTACCACACGTTTGCTGTTGCAAAGCCCGAGACAGTCATCGCAGCACTGCACGAAAGCAACGTTCTCGTCGGGTCGTGACCTAAATCGCTGGGGAGCGGCCTGTTCCGTCGTTAGGAACAGGCCGCTCTATCCCTTGCCGCTTCCTATGCGGCGCGCAGCAATGCACGCAGATCGCATTCGCCGCGGGTTATCCCCTCCTGCGGGTGGGACGACATCGATGCTCCGTATCCATACGTCGAAATGCGCCGGACGTCCTGATACACCCGTATGAAGACAGTTGCCATACTCGGTGCGAGCGAGAAGAAAGGTCGGTATTCCCGGATGGCACAAGAACTCCTCATGGAGATGGGATATGACGTTATTCCTCTCTCCGTAGGAGGCGGAACCATCCTCGGGGTGAAGGGGTACGCATCCATCAGCGAGATCCCGCGACCGATCGACACGCTCACCGTCTACGTGAGTCCGAAGAACATGGTGCGGTTTGTCGAAGAGATCGTCCGCTCCGATATACGACGGGTCATCTTCAATCCGGGGACAGAGTTCGAAACGATCGAGGAACGCATTCGGCAAAGCGGCAAGGTGGTCGTGCGGGCCTGCACCATCGTTCTACTGAAGACGGGTCAATTCGATGGGTCATGACAGAGTGAGCCGGTTCTCTTGAAAGGACCGCGCGCCTCCCGGCCACGGCCGATCCGCTCACCCGGTTCATTCATGAATTTTTCGCAATGTTGACAGGACATAGTGTTTGAGCAGATTTATCGTGCCGATAGGCAACCCTTCTGTATTCGATACGAGCACCTCTCTCAAAATCGCTTTTTCTATTTTGTCATTCCGTGCTTGACACGGAATCCAGTGACGTTGCCGTTTGCTTCTATAACAACAAAGAATGACGAATCACAAATGTACAACACGTGCGACGCTGCATACCGGCTTTCACCGGTACGACGTGATGTTGAGAGAGGTTCTCATCAGACACACCGCCGCGGGGAACCGATCCACGTCGTGTCCGGGAACGAGTGAGAATGCAGTGTCCTCTCGTAGAGCTTACTGCATATGAATAATCCAGGCTAAGGCGGAGGCGATGCACTCAGGCGGATTCCCCTCTCGGCGGGTCGCTGAGAGAACGACAGGGAAACCCGGGGAGCATGGCGCCGCCTGTGGCACTTCATGACACACGCGAAGGGTTCGAAGGACTGGGAATGCACATTGCGTGCGGAAGACCCGGAAACGGATGTGCCCCCCCTATCTCCACACCGTTATCTTCAACTAGTATCCTTCACTCGTACCGCACGCCGTGCGGCCCTCTTTCGATGCGCCCGATGACATACGCCCGATATCCCACACGCTTGAGAACCGAGACGGCGGTCTCCGCCGAACGTTGCGGAACAACCACTATGTATCCTATCCCCATATTGAACGTCCGCTTCATGTCATCCTCGGGCACATTGCCCATTTGCCTGATGATGCCGAAAATGGGAGGAACCGTCCATGCCCCGGTCTGAATAACGGCCGACATCCCTTCAGGCAAGACCCTTGGGAGATTCCCGGGTATCCCGCCGCCGGTCACATGAGCCATCGCTTTGACCTTCACCACATCCCTCAGCGCAAAAAAAGCCTTGACATAAATCCTCGTCGGCCTCAGCAACTCTTCACCGAGGCTTGTCTTGATCCCCGGGATACGCGCCTTTACATCCAACTTCTTCATATCGAAAAAAAGCTTTCTGACGAGAGAGAACCCGTTGCTGTGGAGACCGTTCGAGGCAATCCCCACGATCGCGTCCCCCGCCCTTACGGACGACCCGTCGACGATCTCTTTACGCTCCACGACGCCGACAGCGAACCCCGAAAGGTCATAGTCATCCGCAGCGTAGAATCCGGGCATTTCGGCCGTTTCGCCCCCTATCAGGGAACACCCGGCTTCCCTGCACCCCTGAACGATGCCCTTCACGATTTCTGCCGCTTTCTTTGATGCGAGTCTGCCGGTCGCGAGATAATCGAGAAAGAACAGAGGCTCGGCGCCGCTCGTTACGATATCGTTGACGCACATCGCGACGAGGTCGATGCCAACCGTATCGTGCTTGTCCATCATGACGGCAATCTTCACCTTCGTGCCCACACCGTCGGTACCGCTCACGAGCACGGGATCACTGTACCTCTTCACGTCGAGTTTGAAGAGCGCATTGAACGAACCGATGTCGGTGAGCACTTCGGGCCTGAACGTCCGCCTCGCCAGTGGCGCGATGCGCCGGACGAACTTCTCCCCTTCCTCGATATCGACCCCTGCTTTCTTGTATGTGAGCCGCTTCATCCTCTCCACCGACACCTTTGCGATACGATGCTCTATTGTGCACAAACCCATCCTTCGGAGCAAGTGCCGGCGCGATTCTGATACAATACGCATATGCCGGTCATCCTCGTGACCAATGACGACGGCGTCCATTCGCCGGGTCTCGTGTCCCTCTTCCAGGCAATGAAGACCGTCGGCGACGCGTACGTCGTCGCTCCTGACAGAGAACGCAGTGCCGTCAGCCACGCCCTCACGATGCACCGGCCCCTGAGAGTCGAGCAACTCGAGGACCGTATCTATAGCATCAACGGGACGCCGACCGATTGCGTTGCGATAGGGATTCACAAACTGCTCCCCTCCCGTCCTGCCCTCGTGGTATCCGGCATCAACAGAGGCGCGAACCTCGGCGACGACATCACCTATTCCGGCACCGTCTCCGCCGCAATCGAAAGCACGATTATGGGCATCGCCGCATTCGCGGTCTCTCTCGTGCAGGATGAGAAGGTCTCGCGGGGCGGTTTCGAGACGGCAGCGGCGATCGCGAAAAAAATAGCATCGTATATTCTCGACCACTCGCTCCCCTACGATACCCTCCTGAACGTCAACGTCCCGGATACGCCGCCCGACAAGCTGAGGGGGATAAAGTTGACGCGGCAGGGGAAACGCGTTTACGACAATGCGATCAAGGAGACGTTCGATCCCCACGGGCGGAAGCACTACTGGATCGGCGGGGGAAACGCGTACTGGGAGCACGGCGAGGACACGGACATTCAGGCGGTGCAGGATGGTTTCGTTTCCATAACGCCCCTGCATCTCGACTTGACCAACTATGACGCGCTGAACTTCCTGCGGGAGAAAATCTCTTTCGACCCCTGAATCGTTGCCCCCATGCGACACTACGACATCGTCATTGTCGGCTCCGGTCCCGCCGGCATATTCGCCGCTCTCGAACTGCTCAGACACTCGCGTGAGGTAACGATTCTCATTGTCGAGAAGGGGAAAGACATCGACGACAGGTCGTGCCCGATGAGAAAGTGGGACGTCTCGTGCTCGGAATGTCCGGAATGCGCACTCCTGAGCGGATGGGGAGGAGCGGGAGCTTACAGCGACGGGAAACTGACCCTGTCGCCGCATATCGGCGGTTCTCTCGCGAACTATGTCGGCGTGGAGTTTCTCTCGTCCCTCATCGGTGACGCCGACCGCACATATTTGGCATACGGCGCGCCCGACGTACTCTACGGAACGAATGAAGACGAGGTGGCGACGTTGTCGAGACGCGCATCCGAACACGAACTCACGTTCATCCCTTCGAAAATCAGGCACATAGGAACCGACCGGTGCAGAACCATCCTCGGGAACATCAAGCGGTCACTGGAAAACAGGGTCGACCTCCTGTTCCGCTCGAAGGTGTCGAAGGTACTCGTATCGCGCAGGAAAGCGAGCGGCATCCAGCTCGACGACGGCACGAAATTCTCCGCTGATTACGTCATCCTCGCTCCCGGACGGGAGGGATCCAGGTGGCTCGAGCGTGAGGCGAAACGGCTTCGCCTTACGCTTCTCAAGAATCCGGTCGATATCGGCGTCCGGGTTGAAGTGAAGGCGGACGTGCTGGAACCGCTCACCTCCGTTGCCTACGAACCGAAACTCGTCTTTCGGTCGCGCACGTTCAACGACAGGGTGCGGACCTTTTGCGTCAATCCGTACGGCGAGGTGGTAAAAGAGTACCTCAAAGGCATCTGGACCGTGAACGGACACAGTTTCTCGCAGCGCAGGACTCCGAATACAAACTTCGCGCTCCTCGTGAGCACCTTTTTCACGGAACCCTTCGACCAGCCGATACGGTACGGCACCTACATCGCCGGTCTCGCAAATCTCCTCGGCAAAGGGGTGCTCGTCCAGCGACTGGGCGACCTGCGTCGCGGGCGACGCTCAACGCCGGAACGAATCGCGCAGGGCGCCGTCGTGCCATCCCTCAAGGACGCGACGCCCGGTGATCTCAGTTTCGCCCTGCCCTACCGGTACCTCGCCAACATCCTCGAGATGCTCGAAGCCATGGACAACATTGCGCCCGGCGTGAATTCCGACGACACGCTCCTCTACGGAGCCGAGGTGAAATTTTACTCGGTGTCGCCGAAACTAACGCCGTCGCTCGAAACCGAGAGACCGAACCTCTTCGCGGTGGGAGACGGCGCCGGCGTCAGCAGGGGTCTCATGCAGGCATCGGTATCGGGTATCATAGCAGCACGGGAGATAATCCGGAGATTGTCGTAGCAATGGATTTCGACGCACTACGCGAATTCATGGTCCACACGCAATTGATCCCGAGGGGGATCAGAGACGAGCGGGTGCTCGCCGCAATGAGGAAGGTGCCGCGCCACCTCTTCGTGAGCGAGTCCTCCCGCCACAGGGCGTACGATGACATGGCCCTGTCGATCGGCGAGGGCCAAACGATCTCGCAGCCGTACATGGTCGCCGTGATGACCGAGCTGCTCGAACTGAAGGGAGACGAAAAAGTGCTAGAAATAGGAACGGGGTCAGGATACCAGGCAGCGATCCTCGCGGAACTCTCGAAGCAGGTCTTCTCGATCGAACGGATTCCTGCCCTCGCAGCGCGCGCCGAGGAACGACTGCGGGCGCTCGGGTACGATGCCGTCCGTATCAAGGTTTCCGACGGAACGCTCGGGTGGATCGATGAAGCACCGTTCGATCGAATCATCGTGACGGCGGGCGCCCCGAAGGTGCCCGATCCTTTGAAAGAGCAGCTCGCTGAGGACGGTATCCTCGTGGCGCCGGTCGGCGACAGGTTCTCGCAACAGCTCCTCCGGATCGTCAAGAAGGACGGTACCTTTCGGGAAGAGTTTCACACCCTGTGCGTCTTCGTTCCCCTGATCGGGGAGCACGGCTGGAAGAGCGCCGAAGAATGGTAAGGAGGACAGACGGTGCGCTCGTTCAAGGAAATTAAAGACCACTACAACCTCGGTCCCGATGACATACTGCGGCTGAAACATCTCAAGCCGATCATGGAAGAGCATGCCGATAAAGTCGCGTCAGAACTCAGCTCATGGATACTGAGCACGAAGATCGGCTCCCAGGCGTTGACCGATGAGCTGCGACGAATCCACCTCTTCGAAGCGCAGAAAGGCTGGTTCCTGGCGATGTTCGAAGGGCCCTACGACACGAAATACTACGAACGCCTGATCAGGATCGGGATCGTGCACGTCAAGAACGGTGTCGATGCGCACTACCTCAATAGAGCGGTCAACATCATCAGGAGCGTCGGCATCCGGATCCTCCGGGGTTCGTGCGAGACGACCGACGAGACGATCGAGAATATTCTCGCATTCGAAAAAATTCTCGATATCAATCTCGACGTCATGACGTCATCCTACATCGAGGAGGAAATACGGAACTACTCGCCGGTGTATCGCGTGAAGAGCACCCTCGTGAACTATTCGGAAAAATTTATCCAGATCACGAACCTCGTGCTCATTTTCGCGCTGATCGGACTGACGGTCGGCGCGATCGCCCTCTTCGTCAAAGACGCGCTGCACTTGCTCGACGGGGACCTGGAGAGCGCCATCATATCCTCGCTCGGCTCGCTCCTCATTCTCTGGGTGATGATCGAACTCATGAACACGGAGGTCTCCCACCTCAAAGGGAGCAAGTTCCGCATCAGCGTGTTCGTGAGCGTCGCGCTCGTCGCCGTCATCAGGGAAACGATGATCGCGACGCTCAAACACGAGCAGTCGGACATGATGGTCTTCCTCATCGCCGCGATTCTCGTGATCGGCCTCGTTTACTGGCTCGTGATAAAAGGCGAGGAGCGCCAGCGGTGACGGGCGCCACCCGTGGACACAAAACTATCGCGACAAATTTTCTTTTCTGGTATAATGGCTACCAAAGTTTACGTCAAAGGAGGCGTGCATGACAAAAGCTGATCTTATCGACAAAATGGCAAAGGACGCAGACATCTCGAAGGCAGTCGCAACCAAGGCGCTCGACTCGATGATCGATGCGGTGACGCGAGCCTTGAAGAAAGGCGACAAAGTCGCCCTCGTCGGTTTCGGATCGTTCTCGGTGGGGAAGAGGAAGGCGAGAACCGGATGGAACCCTCAGACCGGGGCAACGATAAAAATCCCTGCCCGCAAAGTCCCTAAATTCACAGCAGGAAAGGCACTCAAGGACGCGTTAAAATAAGTTTCCTCCCCATCATCCTTGCTTCGCGGGGCGGCACCTACCGGCGCCGCCTCTTTTTTTGAAACGCTGACGTGGCATAAAACGTGCTTAACATTCATATTGAGTCTATGGCAACCGATATACGGATTCGTCGACGCAGGGGTGCACGAGAAAAAGTCAGGTGCTGGGACGTATTCGCCTGCGGAGACGACACCTGTCCTGCTTTCCAGTCTTCATCCTTTACGTGCTGGCTTTTCGCGGGAACCCACTGCCACGAACAGATCCAGGGCAAATTTCTCGAAAAAATGGAGATGTGCCTCAACTGCAGCGTTTTCCATGCGAACATGGATCCCGATGCTCTCAAGGAGACGCTCGAGGTAACGCAGACGCAGTTCAACGAATTCAAACGTCTCATCGAGCTGAGAGACAGAGAAGCCGAAAAGATATCGATGGAGCTCTCGATCGGCCTCTCGGAGGTCTTCGACGCCCTGAAAAAAATCGCCTCGGGCGATCCCAACGTCCGCATTTCGGAAGAATCCGACATCGAACTGATCCGCAAGTTGAAGGCACTGGTCAACACCACCGCGCAGGAGATCGCCGAGATCGTGGATCTCTCCCACGCGTTCGCGATCGATCTTGCCGAGCACTTCGACGTGCTCCATAAAGTTGCCAGCGGCGACCTCCGGGCGAGAGTGACCGGAGACTCTCACCTCGAGTTATCGCAATCGCTCAAGAAGGTGACGAACCAGATGATCGAGCAGATAGAACATCAGATCGCGGAACGGCTCCGGACCGAAGCTGATCTCCGGAGGAGCGAAGAACGGTACCGGAATTTCCTGAAGAATTTTCCCGGCATCGCTTTCCGGGGGACTCTGGATTTCCGTCCGATCTTCATGCACGGTTCGGTCGAACAGATCACGGGCTATCGCGTGGAAGACTTTATGGAAGGACGCGTGCGATGGGACCGCATCATCCATCCCGAGGATTTCCAAAACCTCCGAGGGCGCGACGAACTCCGCACGATTCCCCATTACGCCACAGAGCGCGAGTATCGCATCGTCCGCAAGAACGGAGAGATACGCTGGGTACATGAAATGGTGCAGAACATCTGCAATGAATCCGGAATTCCCGTGCGCGTCGAGGGAGCCGTCTGCGACATCACGGACCGAAAAAACGCCCAGGAAAAAGTCCTCCATATGGCGTTTCACGATGAACTCACGGGTCTTCCGAACCGCTATCTCCTGAAAGATCGACTCAAACAGGCGATCAGTCTCGACAGTCATCGCAGCCGATACCTCGCGGTCCTCTTTCTGGACATCGATAACTTCAAACGGATCAACGACTCGCTCGGTCACGACACCGGCGATCAGCTCATCCGGCACATTGCCGAGCGTATCCTGAAATTTATCCGGCGGAGTGATACCGTCTCGCGGCCTGCCCGTGACGACGCGTTTGCGATAGTGGCACGATTCGGGGGCGACGAGTTCACCATTCTCCTCTCCGAGATCCGTTCGGTCCAGAATGCAGCCGCTGTCGCACGACGTCTCCTCGAGGCCTTCCGCCAGCCGTTTTCCGTTGGACAGCATGAGCTCTTCATCACGGCGAGCATCGGCATCGCAATCTACCCGCACGACGGGACGGATGCCGAAACCCTCCTCAAGAATGCAGACATCGCGATGTACAACGCGAAGGAGCGCGGAAAGAACATGTTCCAGTTCTATACCGAGCAGATGAACAGAGCGGCGTGCGAGCGATTCCAGACGGAAAACAGACTTCGCAAGGCGCTGGACAACAAAGAATTCCAGCTCTTCTACCAGCCCCAGCTCGATATCCGCCGGGGAACGATCGCCGGCGTCGAAGCCCTCATCCGCTGGTTCGACGCGGACAATACGGTGATTCTGCCGAGCGCGTTCATTCCCGTTGCGGAGGAGACAGGCCTCATCGTTCCGATCGGGGAATGGGTCTTAGAAACGGCGTGCCGCCAAAACAAAGTCTGGCAGGACGAAGGGTTTCCGCCCATGTACGTGTCGGTCAACATATCGGGGATCCAGTTCAAGCAACCGTCGTTCGCGAAGACGATCGCGCGAATAGTGGAGGAGAGCGGCATCGATCCGGAGAATCTCGTGCTCGAGGTGACGGAGAGCGTCCTCATGGAGAAAACGGAGACAGCGGTCCAGACGTTCGCAGAGTTAAAATCGATGGGCGTGCGGATCTCGATCGATGATTTCGGCACGGGCTACTCATCCCTGAGTTACCTGAAACGTTTCCCGATCGACGCCCTAAAAATCGACCGGTCGTTCGTGCAGGATGTAACGACCGACCCCGACGACAGAGCGATCATCGGTGCGGTCATCGCCCTCGCCCGAAGTCTCAACCTCAAGGTCATCGCCGAAGGAGTCGAGACGATGCAACAACTCGCGTGTCTCGACGAGCAGGGCATCGACGGTATCCAGGGATATCTCTTCAGCCCGCCGTTACCCAAGGACTCTTTTCTCCAACTCCTTAGAGAAGGAAAAAAAACCCTGGCGACGCGGATTGGCCCCTGACCGGCCCTTCCATTACAAGGTCAAGAGCACCATGCCCGTCTTCTCATCCAGAGCCCGGACCGCCGTCAGCCCGTCGAGTTCGATGATGATCACCTCGAGGACGAGGAACGTTTCGGAGGAGCCTCTCAGGCAACCGACCTTGACCGTATCTCTCTTCCCGAAGGCTCCGTGGAGATGAATCTTTGGTTCACCGTCGTGCCAGAATATCGTGCCGACCCCGACGACTTCGGTGCTCTCCCCGATATCCCTCCAGACCGGCTTCGGCGGAAGTGTCTCGTCTTCGGGTCCCACAACGATTCGACCCTTTTTGACGCCGCCGATCACATTGAAGACGGCGCAGCGTATCTGTTCCCTTCGCGCTATCTCTTCGATGTTCTCGAGAATGTCCTCGCCACCCTCGAACCGCGCGGCGACGACGCGTCCGACCTTGCCTACTTGATATTTCATATGACCTCCTGAGCCATCCGGCGTATTTTCACGCGGGATCCGTCCTTCTTGATATCATAGTCGTTTCGGCATGCCCCTTCAAGCGACGGAACGGGCAGACATCCGCTTTCGCCCCGCGTATCGCACGAGTCTGCCGACATCGGTCGCTCGACTGTTCCGTCCTGAAGCGGCCGAAGCCCCGCCCGCACGGAATCGTGAAATCACCCGAATCATGGTGCTAATATATTCAGTCTCTCGTCGCCATCGAGTCGAGGAAACCCGTGGCCGCCTGCCGATGCGGGCGAACGAAAGAGGAAAGGACCGACACCATGAAGCACTACGTATGGAATCTCTCCCTGCTCTTCGACGGAGATCGCGATCCGCGGATAGATGAGGAACGAGCCCTCGTCGCTCAGCGGAGCCGCGCCTTCGTCGACAAATGGAAAGAGCGCCGGGACTACCTGAGGAATCCCGCGTCCCTGAAGGAAGCTCTCGATGAATACGAAGCGTGGAAACGCCATTACGGCAGCCAGGGGAACGGCGGTTACTACTTCTGGCTGCGAACGTCCCAGAACCAGAACGATCCTTTCTTGAAGGCACAGTTCAACCTCGTCGAAGAATTCGGCAAAAAGGTCCAGAACGATATGCAGTTTTTTACGCTGCGGCTCGCGAAAATCCCCGCACGCTCCCAGCGGCTGTTCCTGAGACACCCCGATCTCAAGGAGTACCGGCATTTCCTCGAGCGGCTCTTCGCAGAGTCGCGCCACCTGCTGAGTGAACCCGAAGAGAGGATTCTCAACCTGAAGGCGCCCAGTTCGTACTCGAACTGGATCAAGATGACGTCGGGATTCCTCGCGAAAGAGGAACGGACGGTCATTTTGGAGGACGGCAAGAAATCCCTCAAGCCGTTCTCTGAAATCGCCAGCCTCATGAACAGCAAGCTGAAGCGGGTGCGCGATACCGCGGCGCGAGCGTTCAATGACATCCTGGAGAAGAACGTCGATGTCGCCGAAGCGGAAATCAACGCAGTGCTCGGGAGCAAGAAAGTCGATGACGAGCTCCGGGGATTCTCGCGACCGGACGAAGCCCGCCACTTGAACGACGACATCGAGACCGAGATCGTCGACACGCTCGTCGAGGCCGTTGCCGAACGGTTCGATATCTCCGCGCGCTTCTATGCGCTGAAAGCGCGGCTCCTGAAGGTCAAGAAACTGGCGTACCACGAGCGCAACGTCGAATACGGAACAATTCGTGGGCGCTACCCTTTCCGCGCCGCGCTCAACATCGTACGAAAGGTGTTCAGGTCGCTCGACGACACATTCGTTCGCATCCTCGATCGTTTCGTGCAGAACGGACAATTCGACGTGTATCCGCGCAAACACAAAGCCGGTGGCGCCTTCTGCGCGCACAACCTCATATCGCAGCCGACGTACATTCTCCTGAACCACACGGACCGGATCCAGGACGTGCTCACGCTCGCCCACGAACTCGGCCACGGGATCAATAACGAACTCGTCCGCGAGAAACAGCATGCCCTTTACTTCGGCACGCCGATATCGACCGCGGAGGTGGCGAGCACGTTCATGGAAGATTTCGTCCTCCGGGAGATCATGAAGGAAACCGACGACGCGGCGCGCCTCTCGATCATGATGATGAGGCTCAACGATGAAGTCTCGACGATATTCAGGCAGATCGCCTGTTATCGATTCGAACAGGAGCTGCATGCCGAATTCAGGCGGAAAGGGTACCTCTCGAAAGAAGAAATCGGGAAGCTCTTCCAGAAACATATGAGCGCCTACATGGGGGAATCCGTCGAGCAGTCGCCCGGCTCGGAAAACTGGTGGGTCTATTGGAGCCACATCAGGAGCTTTTTCTATGTTTACGCGTACGCGAGCGGCCTCCTCATTTCGAAATCGCTCCAACGTTCGGTCAAGGAGGACCGGGGCTTCATCGAACAGGTGAAGGCATTCCTTTCGGCGGGGCTGTCCGACTCTCCGAAGCGCATCTTTCGGAACCTCGGGATCGATATCACCGGGAAGCAGTTCTGGGAGAGGGGACTCGAAGAAGTCGACGCGCTGCTCAACGAGACCGCGAACCTCGCGAAGAAACTCCGTCACATGTAGCGGATACGGTTCGGATGGCGATCGCGTATATAGACTGCTTTTCGGGCATCAGCGGAGACATGTGTCTTGGCGCCCTCGTCGACGCCGGTCTTCCCCTCGAGTACCTCGCAAAGGAACTCAAGAAAATCCCTGTCGGCGGATACCGTCTCAGCGCGGAGAGGGTGAGACGTGCACACCTGAGCGCGTGCAAGGTGAACGTCGTCCTGACCGGAAAAGGTCTCACCCGCAGCGTGAAGACATGGAAAGACCTCAGCACGGTGATTCGAGACGCGGATCTCCCGGACACAATAAAAGCGCAGGGCCTCGCCATTTTCAGAGCGCTCTTCGAGGCCGAAGCGCGCGTCCACGGAGAAGCCCTCCGAACCGTCCATCTGCACGATATCGGCGCCATCGACACGGTGATCGACATCTTCGGGACCATCATCGGCCTGCATTTTTTCAAGGCGGAGACGCTCTACTCTTCGCCCGTGAACCTCGGTAGCGGTTTGGTGAAAACGCGCCATGGCACCCTGCCGGTTCCGGCGCCCGCAACGATCGCACTACTCAGACATGTCCCCGTCTACGGTCACCCCCTCCGGTCTGAACTGACGACGCCTACCGGCGCAGCGCTCTTGAGGGGACTTGTGACGGAGTACGGATTCATGCCGCCCATGAGCATCGAAACCATGGGGACGGGAGCCGGGGAGAGGAATTATCGGCAATGGCCGAATGTCCTCCGTCTTTTCATCGGCACTCCGTCGGTCCGCTCTCCCAAGGGAGATCGCGCGGGCGATGGAGAGACGGTCATCGTCATCGAGACGAACATAGACGACATGAATCCGCAGATTTTCGACCATGTGAGCGCCCTGCTTTACAGGATCGGCGCCCTCGACGTATCCCTCACGTACCTCATGATGAAAAAAGGGAGGCCGGGCGTGAGGATGACGGTCCTCTGCGAGAAAGAGCGGATGGAACGTATCGCGGAGGTAATCCTCCGCGAAACGACCTCCATCGGGATCAGGTACTACGAAGCGCGCCGAAAGACGATGGAGCGGGAAATTCGTTCGGTCGATACCCCGTTCGGCGCGATCCGCTTCAAGGTCTCGAAGCTAGGGGAAAAGATCGTCAAATGGGCCCCGGAATACGAAGACTGCAGGAAGGCCGCCCGACGACTGAACATGCCTCTCATCGAACTGCTCAAAAAAATACAGAAAACAGAGAGTCCGTGACCCACGCATCGTGAGCCACGGACTCCCGCACAGTCGCTCGTCGCGCCCCTACTTATGCGCCTTGAGGCTCAGATTCCACTTCTTCGCATCGGTCATCAATTCCTTCAGCTCATCGTACATCTTGCCGATCCCTATCCTGCAGGCGACGCAAATGCCGTCCTTCTGATAGGTATTGTTGTTGCACTGGCTGCATTTCTTTGCCTTCACTGAATATCACCACCTTCTGATCGTATTCCTCTTCTCTCCACGTCCTGCCCTTACTCTCTTCCGGACAACGGCACGTACAGGGTCGACCCTTTCCTATAGATGAGGAGGAGAACATCCTCGCCTCGGCGTATCTGAGAGACGATCTCCTCGTAATCTTTGACGTTCGTGACCGGCTTCCTGTTAATCTCCATGATCACGTCATTCTTCTCGATCGCGCCGACCGCCGGACTCTCTTCGTCGACATCCGTCACGATGACGCCGTTTATGCGCTTCGGGATGGAAAGGCTCTCCCGCAGCTGCGGCGTCACGCTCTGCACAACGACTCCTTTCAACTGATTGTCCACGCCTTCCGCCTGCGCGATGACGTCGGACGGCATCTCCGCGATCTTGACATCCACCGTTCTCACCTTGCCGTCCCTGATGAGTTTCACGCTCGCCACTTTGCCGGGCGCCGAATCCGCGACAAGCTTTCTGAGGTGTCGCACGTCCTTCACCGGAACGCCCCTGAATTCGACGATGACGTCGCCTCGCTGGATCCCCGCCTTCTCCGCCGGGCTGTCCTCCACCACGTCGCCCACGAGCACACCGTCCTTGTCGCTCAGACGAAACTGCTTTACGAGATCGCTCGTGAGCGGCTGAATCGAGACGCCGAGCCATCCCCTCACGACCTTGCCGCTCCTGATGAGGCTCTCCATGACCGCTTTCGCCATATTGCTCGGGATTGCGAAGCCGATTCCCTGGTACCCGCCCGAGGTACTGAATATGGCCGTGTTGATCCCGATGAGTTCGCCTTTCACATTCACGAGGGCGCCTCCCGAGTTACCGGGGTTGATCGCTGCATCGGTCTGGATGAAATCCTCGTAGTCGGCGACCCCGACGTTTGCCCGCCCCGTCGCGCTGACGATGCCGGTGGTTACCGTCTGGGTGAGACCGAATGGATTGCCGATGGCGAGAACGGTCTCGCCCGCTTTCAGCGAATCCGAATCGCCCAGGGGAAGGACGGGCAGGTTATCCGCGTCGATTTTTATGACCGCGAGATCGGTCTTCGGATCGGTTCCCACGACGATGCCTTTGAACTCCCTCTTATCCGCGAGCGTTACCTTAATCTCGTCAGCCCCACGGATGACGTGGTTATTGGTGAGGATGTACCCGCGCTTGTCGACGATGACGCCGGATCCGAGACCGGATCTCTTGTGCTCCCTTGGCTTCTCGAAATTACGAAATTCGTCGCCGAAGAATCTCCGGAAAAAAGGATCCTGGAAAAACGGAACCGTCCGTTCGGCGGTCTTGACGGTTTTCACCGACGAGATATTGACAACGGACGGCGTGACGGCCGCGACAACCTCCGCCATTGCCTTATTCGTCTTTGAGAGGATCTCAACGGTCTCTTTGGAAACGCGGGCGTCCGCTGCATCGACAAAGGGAGTCGTTTCGAACAGCGCGAAAAGTGCTGGGACGAGGATGACTGCATAGAGAGTGGCAATCGTCCGATTCCTTCCTGCCTTACCCATGTTCTTTTTCCCGGACCTCTTGTTTTTTTCTTAAAAGGGTAGCTCTTTTTTATGAAGAAATTACGAAGAGAGTGTGAAAAAGCTATGAAAAGGAGGCCACTTAGCAGGTATGTCCGCCGGATGCTCGCGCCTCGAAAGGTGAAAACATTCTGCGAAACGGCGTTCGAGCCGACGAGTGATCACGACTGTGCCGGTGAGCGTTATCGACAGAGAACGATTGGTGAGGTCACCTTGCCGGCGTACCCGGGGGAACCAAACAATGGTTTTTCTCCCGCCATCCATACCCGTGACCTGCGTGATTGGGTACCCGGTTACCGGTTCGACAGCGTGACGTAGAGGGACGACCCACCCCTGAAGACGAGGAGCAAAACGTCCGCACCCGGCTTAATCGACGAGACCGCTTGTTCGTACTCGGCGAGGCTCGTCACTTTGCGCTTGTTGATCTCTTGAATGACGTCTCCCCTCACGAGGACCATCGCGGCGAAACTTTCCTCTTCCACCTCCGTCACGAGGACGCCCTTGATCTTCCGCGGAATGTTGAGCCTGCCGCAGAGATCAGGCGTCAGCTCCTGAACCGTAACCCCCCTCAGAAGGTTATCCTGCTCCCCCTTCGACAGCTTCTCGCGGTCCGACGGCAGATCCCCGATGGTCACCTTTACCGTCTCTTTTCTGCTCTCCCTCAAGATCTTCACGTCGACCGTCTTGCCGGGTTCGGTCACGGAGACGCTATTCCTGAACTGGTTCGGATCCTCGATCTTCTTGCCGCCAAATTCGAGAATCACGTCTCCCCGCTGGATACCGGCTTTTTCCGCAGGGCTCCCCTCGATGACATCCCCGACGAGGACGCCTCTCTCCTCTTTCATGCCGAATTGCCGCGCGAGGTCAGGGGTGAGGCCCTGGACGGTAACACCCAGCCACCCGCGGACGACCTTCCCTTTCTGGATGAGGCTGTTCATCACGGGCCTCGCCATGTTTGACGGGATTGCGAACCCGATGCCCTGATACCCGCCGCTCGTGCTGAAAATCGCGCTATTAATACCGACGAGTTCCCCTCGCGCATTCACGAGCGCCCCTCCCGAATTTCCGGGATTGATCGCCGCATCCGTCTGGATAAAATCTTCGTAATCAGCTATGCCGACGTTCGCGCGACCGACCGCGCTGACGATTCCCATGGTGACCGTCTGGCTCAAACCGTACGGGCTGCCGATAGCGAAGACCGTCTCGCCGACCCGGAGGCGGTCGGAATCCCCCCACGGTACCGTCGGGAGGTTTTCGGCTTCGATCTTGATGACGCCGATGTCCGTCAGTGCATCCGTGCCGATAATCTTCCCTTTGTACTCCCGCTTGTCAGAAAGCGTCACTCTGATTTCGTCAGCGCCCTGAATGACGTGGTTCGCCGTGAGAATGTATCCTTTCGGATCGACGATGACACCCGAACCGAGACTCGATGTCTTCCGTTCGCGCGGCACGCCGAACTGGTCACCGAAGAACCTGCGGAAGAACGGATCGTTGAAGAACGGATTGATTCCACCCTGTACCCTCACCGTACGGGTCGTCGAGATGTTGACTACCGCGGGTCTCACTGCATCGACAATGTGCGCGGTCTCTTCGCCGATCCGGGAGAGAACATCCGAAGAGTCAGGACCCGTTTTTCCTCCCGCTCCATGCGCCGGGATGCCCCAGACGCAGAGAAACAGATACGCGACGATAGTCACGCAAAAAAGGGGTATACTGTGCATATGGGAACGACGCCCCCCTTTCTTCGCGACCACATCGATTGCCGAATGGAGATTTCTCTTCACTTTTTTTACTATACCACGGATCACCCGAGAAATACGGATCGAGCCGGGCGAACGACCGCGGCATCGCCAGAGGGCGTGCTGAGCGTCCAACCGAGGAGGGCACGAACGTGCACATCGCTGTTATAGGTCTCGCAAATTCGGGGAAGACGACCATCTTCAATGCCCTGACCGGTCAACGCATCGAAACGACGACCTTCCCGACGCCGCCCGGCGACATACACCGAGGGGTTGTCCCCGTTCCCGATACGCGGCTCGATTTCCTCTCGGCTCTCTTCAAACCGAAAAAGACGACCCCCGCGACCATCGAATACGTGGACCTCGCCGGACTCTCGAAAGGCGACGCCGGGCAGAACAGACTCGTGTGCGACGCGATCAAGGACGCGGATGCGCTCGTCCACGTTGTGCGGCTGTTCGAGCACCCCGCCGTCGCCCACCCACTCGGCACTCTCGATCCGTCCCGTGACATAGAATTGGTCGAGATCGAACTCGTGTTCGCGGACCTCGAATTGGTCGAAAAACGTTTCGCACGCATAGAAGAAGCGGCCAAACGGGGGAAGAAACCGGACGAGGCGGAGCGGAAACTGCTCCTCAAGCTGAGGGAGATTCTGATAAACGAGCGTCCCATCAGAGAAGGTCATTTCGATGAGAGAGACCTGCTCGCGATGCGGCCGCTCCAATTTTTGACGGCGATTCCGGAAATTGTCGTCCTCAATTGCGGAGAACGGGATATCGGCGGCGAAAGAGAAAAAACGGCCGTGAGCGAACTTTCCTCGCGCTACCCTCGTCTCCCCTTCCTCTTTCTCTGCGGGAAGATGGAGATGGAAATCGCCGAACTGCCACCGGATGACAGGAAAGTGTTCCTCGCCGATCTGGGCGTGGATGAGCCCGCATCGGGCAAACTCATCCGCGCATGCCACCGTGCGCTCGGTCTCGTCACCTTCTTCACGTACGCGGGCGACGAAGTGAGGGCGTGGACGATCAAGAGCGGAACCCCGGCGCTGAAAGCGGCGGGGAAGATCCACTCCGATATCGAACGCGGATTTATCCGGGCGGAGGTGATAGCGTTCGAGGATCTCGCCGCCGCAGGCGACGTGCACGCTGCACGAAAAAAAGGTCTCGTGCGCCTCGAGGGCAAGACGTACGAAATGAGGGACGGCGACGTCGTTCACTTCAGGTTCAATGTGTGACGCGTGCGCCGGGACGCCCGTCCGGCGCGTTGACAGGGAGGGCTCATTGCGTTACTCTATTCGGGATTAGCGTTTCGCGGGGAAAGAGGGATATTCACCACGCCATGAGGGACAAGATACGGAAAATCTTCGAAGAGAGCATCAAGGTGACCGAATCATTCCTCGACGATACGACGGTCGAGAAGATCTACGAGGTTTCGAAAGCCATCGCATCCGCATTCAACGACGGGAAAAAGCTCATCCTCTTCGGGAACGGGGGGAGTGCGGCGGATGCGTCGCACATCGCCGCGGAATTCGTCAATCGGTTCAAAAAGGAACGTCCGGGACTCCCTGCGATCGCCCTTACGACCGACATGGCAGTCATCACCGCCGTCGCGAACGACTACGACTTTTCGGAGATATTCGCGAAGCAGTTGAAAGCCCTCTCCGACGAAGGCGACGTGGTCATTGCAATGAGCACGAGCGGGAACTCAGCCAATGTTTTGAAAGCGATGGACGCGGCGAAAAAGAAGAGGCTGATCACCGTCGCATTCACGGGCGCGAGGGGCGAAAAATTCGCCTCGAAAGCGCACTACGCTTTTATCGTCCCATCCGACAATACCCCTCGTATCCAGGAGACCCATATCGTCCTCGGTCACGCGCTGTGCCAGATGGTGGAGGAAATCCTCTTCGAGGCCCCGAGGAAAAAATCGTGATCCCGCACGTTCGATGATCATCCTCGGGATCGATCCGGGACTCTCGGCAACCGGGTTCGGCGGCATAGCGTGTGGGGGCACCTCTCTCTCCCTCGTGACCTGCGGATCCATCAGGACGTCCCCGCGCGATCACATTTCCCGACGGCTCCACCAGATATACACCGATGTGCAGAGCCTGATCCGCTCGACCAGGCCGGACCTGATCGCCGTCGAAAAGGCGTTCTCTCTCATGCGGTACCCGAGAGCCGGTATCGTGCTGGGAAGCGTTTTGGGTATTATATATCTGTCGGTTTTTGACCATAACGTACCCATGATCGAGCTGACGCCAAGAGAAGTCAAGAACGCGCTCGCCGGTTACGGCGGAGCGGGCAAATATCAGGTAAAATCGACCGTGCAGCGCCTCCTCAACGCGGGCACAATCGCATCTTCCCACGCGTCAGACGCGCTCGCGCTCGCGCTGACAGCGTATTACCGAAGCAATCGAAAAACGGGGAGGGGCGCCCGTTGATCTCGTATCTGAAAGGTACGATCCAGAAAAGCTCCGCACACGACGACAGGATCACGCTCGTCGTCAACGGCATCGGGTACGAGGTCCTGATCCCCGCGTTCGCCATGAAGAGGATCCGGCACGAACACACGGACGGGAGCACGATAGAACTCTACGTATCGTATCACCAGACGGAACGCCAACCGAAGCCCGTCCTCGTCGGTTTCCAGTCGCCTCTCGACAGAGAATTTTTCGAACTCTTCATCTCGGTCGAAGATATCGGACCCACCGCCGCCGTGAAAGCGCTCACGAAACCGATCAGGGAAATCGCCCGCTCGATCGAGGACAAAGATTCGAAGGCGCTCAGGCAGCTCAAAGGCATCGGCGAACGGAAAGCGGAAAAGATCATTGCGACGCTCAAGGGGAAGGTCGCGAAATACGCTCTCATGCCGCAGGTGGAGAGCGCTCCGGAGATCGTCGAAGATTTCCGGAAGGAAGTGGAAGACGTCCTCGTCAACCAGCTCGGCCATAAGCACATGGAGGCGCGACGGATGATCGATGACGCCATGAAGAGGAACCCGGCGATAAGCTCTTCGGAGCAATTGTTCGAAGAAGTGTACCGGGGGCAGAAACCATGATCCACGAAGAATCCGACAGACCCGATCGGCTGAAAGAAAAGACCGCAGAGGAAGAAGAAATCATCTTTTCTCTCCGGCCTCTGCGCCTCGCCGAGTACATCGGCCAGCCGAACGTCGTCGAGACGCTGAAGATCGCGATCGAGGCGGCGCTCCGGAGAAAAGAAGCCCTCGACCACGTCCTTTTTAACGGTCCCCCGGGGCTCGGGAAAACGACGCTGGCGCACATCATCGCCAACGAAATGGGAACGAAGATCATCACGTCATCGGGCCCCGCCCTCGAAAAAGGCGGGGACCTCATGGGGATCCTGACCCATCTCGAAAAGGGGGATATCCTTTTCATCGACGAGATCCACAGGATCCCGAAAAATGTCGAGGAATTCCTCTATCCCGCCATGGAGGATTTCGCCGTCGATTTCATCTTCGACAAGGGCGTGCACGCGCGCACACACCGTTACCGCCTCGAGCCGTTTACGTTGATCGGCGCCACGACGCGCGCTGGCCTCCTCTCGTCTCCGCTGCGCGAGCGTTTCGGCATCACGAGGGACCTCGATTTCTACGACGAGAAGGACCTCCTCCTCATCGTGAAGCGTTCGGCGGAGATCCTGAACGTGCCGATCGATTCCGAAGGGGCCTATGAAATCGCGAGGAGGGCACGCGGCACGCCGCGCGTTGCGAACAGGCTGCTGAAGAGGGTCCGCGATTTCGCGCAGGTGAGAGCGGACGGACGGATCACGCAGGGAGTCGCCCGCGAGGCGTTGTCGCTCGAAGGTATCGACGAATTCGGGCTCGGTGTCACGGATAGAAAATTCCTCGGCACGATCGTCTTTCACTATAAGGGGGGGCCGGTGGGCATAGAGGCGCTCGCGTCGACCCTCCAGATCGAGACCGACGTCCTCCTCGACGTCATCGAGCCGTACCTCCTGAAATCGGGATTCGTCATACGGACCTCGCAGGGAAGAAAGGCGACGGAGAAGGCATACGCCCTCCTCGACGCACCGTATCGGGACGAACTCAGCCTCTTCGGGACGAGCAAAGGAAAACGCGAAACGCGCCCATGAAACTCCTCATGCACATCTGCTGCGCGAACTGCAGCCTGTTCCCTTTGCAGAGTTTTTTCTTCAGGAACATCGATGTCGTGGGATTCTGGTATAATCCGAATATTCACCCTTACACGGAATACGTGAAGCGCCGCGATGCACTCCGCCAGCTCCAGAGGCTGTGGGCGATCGACGTCGAGTACCTCGATCACTACGGGCTGAAAGAATTCTTGCGAGCCGTCGTCCACCGCGAAGACGAGCGGTGCGCAATCTGTTATGCGATGCGGCTCGATTCGACGGCGGAAACGGCGAAGCGCATGGGGTTCGACGGATTCACGACGACACTCCTCGTGAGCCCCTACCAGAAGTTCGACGCACTCGTGCGCATCGGCACCGAGATCGGAGAACAATATGGAATCCCGTTCATCGCGGACGATTTCAGACCGGGATGGAAGGAAGGCATGAACAGATCGAGGGAACTCGGTTTGTACCGGCAAGCGTACTGCGGCTGTATCTATTCCGAAATGGAACGGTACAGGAGCAGGGGAAAGACGTCGGCCGAGGCGCAGCGGCAGAGCGGAGACAAAAGAGGAACACATCGCGCATGAGACGAGGAGATCGGCATGGCTGACGGGATGCAGCAGTTGGGCAAACTGCTCATTATTGTCGGAGTCGTCGTGATCGCGATCGGCGGTCTTGCGCTCCTCTCGGGGAGAATTCCGTGGCTCGGCCGCCTGCCGGGCGACTTTTTGATCCAGAAGAAAAATTTCACGTTCTATTTTCCGCTCGCCACGAGCATCCTCATCAGCGTGATCCTGACGATCCTCTTCTGGCTCTTCGGGAGAAGATGAGAACAACGCGGCGAACCAACGCTGAGGAAGCACGCGCGATGACGCAACGCACGATCCGCGACTCGTGGATCCCTGCCGTCTCCGCGAGGAATTCGAGGTGGGCGGATACCGCGCGATACCCTCGCTCTATGGCGTATTGGCCGTTCATCATCCTGTCCCTTTTCCTGCTTTGCCTCTCCTTTCCACATGCCGCTCCTGCCTCTGCTCCGAACACGATCAAGGTACTGATCGTGAATGACCTGTACCCGAACCTCCCTTCGAAGCAGGAAAAGGTCGAGAAGCTCGGCTCGATGCAGGGCGAACTCCTCGTCATGGGCTCCCGTTACGAAGGGAACATCGATGTGTGGAAGGGGGAAAACGGATTGTACATCATTAACGAGCTTCCCCTCGAGGAGTACGTTCGGGACGTCGTCGCCGCGGAGGTCAACCCCGAATGGGACATGGAAGCGCTGAAGGCGCAGGCGGTCGTCTCGCGCACGTACGCCCTCCACAAAAAAACGGCGAACGGGGATTCGCTCTTCCACCTCGCGTCATCCGTTCTCCATCAGGCGTACAAAGGGAAAAATTCGGACGCGAGAGTCGCGTACGCGGTGTCCGCGACCACAGGAGAGGTGCTCACCTTCGACGGCAAGGTCATCGAAGCCTTCTACCATTCCACCTGCGGCGGCAGGACCGAATACCCCGAAGAGGTGTTCGGCAAGAAGTGCCCTTACCTCACCTCGGTCGAATCGACCTGCGATCTCTCGCCGTATTCGGCGTGGGAACGGAGAATCAGGCTCGAAGAAATAGGCCAGGCCCTCGGCTTCACGGATCTCCGGGACGTCACGATCAATTCCTATACGTCGACGAACCGCGTGAAACAGCTCGATCTCAGGACGGGCTCCGGTACGATCACCGTGAACGCGACCGACTTCAGAAAAGCGCTCGGATGGAACCGCCTCCCGAGTACCAACTTCAGGCTCTCCCTCGCCGGCGACGAGGTCGTCTTTCAGGGAAGCGGCTATGGCCATGGCGTGGGCCTCTGCCAGTGGTGCATGCTTCGGATGGCGCGCGAGGGGAAAAAGTACACCGAAATCCTCTCGTACTTCTATCCCGGCACCAAGATCCAGCAGTATGAAGAGCGCTGACTTCGACTATGACCTCCCTCAATCCCTCATCGCTTACCGACCATTGAGAGAGAGGGCCGACTCCAGGCTCCTCGTCCTTCACCGTGACGGCTCGGTCGAGCACAGGCGCTTTGCCGATATCGTCTCGTATTTGCGCGAGGGTGACATTCTGGTCATCAACAATACGAGGGTATTCCCGGCCCGGCTCGTGGGCAGGACAGAAAACGGCAGGGTCGTCGATATCCTGCTCGTCGGGGAGCGCTCCGATGGCACGTGGGATGTCATCACGAGGAGAGCGTTCACCGGTACCTTGCGCATCGCGGAAGACTTCGAGGTTGAGGTGCGCGAGGGGAAGACCGCCCAATTCAGGCACTCGGGGGATCTGAGAGAACTCATTTGGGCGCACGGCTCCATGCCGCTGCCGCCGTACATCAGGCGTGAAGCCGACGAGACGGACAAGGTAACGTACCAAACGGTTTACGCCGAGAAAGAGGGCTCGATCGCGGCGCCGACAGCGGGCCTTCACTTTACCCGGGCGCTCCTGGAGGGCCTATCCGCCCGCGGCGTCAGCGTGAGGGAGCTGACGCTCCATGTCGGGGTCGGGACGTTCAGACCCATTCGGACGCACTCGGTCGAAGCGCACGAAATGCAAAGGGAGTACTTCGAGATTCCAGACGCATTGATCCGCGAAATTCGCTCGGCAAAGGCATCGGGACGGCGCGTCGTCGCGGTAGGGACAACGACGACGCGTTCGCTCGAAGGGTATTTCAGCGGGAGATACCGCAATGGTTCGGCATCGAGTACCTCTTCTGCCTCGCCGCATGTTCCGCTCACGCAGTCCACTGGCGAAATGACGCAGGAACGGGACAGCACCGTCAGGGGGACGACCGATCTCTTCATTTACCCTGGGTATACATTTCGGGCCATCGACGCACTCATCACCAATTTTCACCTCCCGCGCTCCACACCGCTCATGCTCGTCTGCGCGCTCGCCGGGAAGGACAAAATCTTCGCCGCGTATCGTGAAGCAATCCGCCTCGGCTATAGATTTCTCTCATATGGTGATGCTATGCTTATTTTATGAAACGAGTTGATTTTAAAAAACATTCCTCCGTCTTTTACGTCGGCCGGGGGTTGCTCATCGCGTCGGTCGTTACGACGGTCTCGCTCGGGTTTCTGCTCGGGTTCTTCGTCGCGCGGCAGATGTACGGCCGACCCGCACCGCCATCGGCATCGCAGCCTCTCGACGCCGCTCAACAGACCGCGCAGCGCGGACCTTCTCACGAGGTTGTGCAGGAACAGTCGGGAACACCCCAATCCACTCTTCAGGACTCGCCGCAGCGCACCGACGATCGACACACCCCGGATCAGGAACAGGTCCGGCCCTCCCCGAAACCGCCAGCGGTGGCGAAACCGCCGGGGGTGACGTTACCGCCGGCTGAACGCGCGCAGCCGAAAGGTGCGGTAGCGCATCCGGAGCAGCAAGTCCAGGCTTTTCGACCTCCTGCGGAAAGTGCGGGGTCGGAGAAGAGCCGGCATGCGCAGGAGAAGCAGGCGCTGTCGAAGACCGCTCCTGCGGGAAAGTATACCGTCCAGATCGGCGCGTTTAAAAAACAGGAGGAGGCCGAGGCGCTCCGGAACACCATGAGCAAAAAGGGATACAAGGTGTCGGTCTTCGCGTCGAGGACCAAGAAACAGGAGACGCTCTATAAGGTCACCGTGGGCGAATATGCGACGAGGAGAGAGGCTGAAATTCTATCGGTCAAACTGCGAAGCACGGAGGGCTTGCCCAGCTTCGTGACGTTTGTCGCACAGGAGGGAACGACACGGTACCAGTAGAAATCGAATTCGACAGCGAGAAAGAACCCGATCTCCTCTACGGAAGGCTCGAGAAAATTCTGAGGATCATCGGCGAAACGCTCGGCATTACGGTCGCCCAGCGCGGCAACAAGATCTTCCTCCAGGGGGATGAAGCGAACGTCCGAAAAGCCGAACGCATCATCGACGACATACGGTCGATCAGCACGGAGGGGTACGCCCTCCTGCCGGAGGATATTCGGTACGCGCTCAAGTCCATCGCGTCCGACGAACAGATCTCCATAAGAGACCTCTTCCTCAACAACATCCCCGTCTCTTCGAAGAAGCGGTTCGTGATTCCGAAAACGGAGACCCAGAGGCTCTACATCGAAGCGATCCGGAATTACGACATCGTGATCGGTATCGGGCCCGCGGGAACGGGCAAGACGTATCTCGCGATGGCAATGGCGGTCAACGCCTTTTTCAAGAAACAGATCAGCAGGATCGTTCTCGCGCGGCCCGCGGTCGAGGCAGGCGAAAAGCTCGGCTTCCTGCCCGGCGATATGTTCGAAAAGGTGAACCCGTACCTGCGCCCCCTCTACGACGCCCTCTTCGACATGATCGAAGCGGAGAAGGTCATGAAACTGATCGATCGCGGGACGATCGAGATCGCGCCGCTCGCGTTCATGAGAGGACGCACCCTGAACGATTCTTTTATCATCCTCGACGAGGCGCAGAATACGACCTCCGAGCAGATGAAGATGTACCTCACTCGGCTCGGATTCAATTCGAAAACGGTCATTACCGGCGACGTGACCCAGATAGACCTTCCCCAAGGGAGGTTGTCGGGCCTCATCGAAGCGGAAAAGATCCTCACCCACATCGAGGGAATCAAATTCGTCTATTTCTCGGAACGCGACGTCGTCAGGCACAAGCTCGTGCAGGAGATCGTCAAAGCGTACGAAAAGTATGAAAAACGGCACGCAGAAGAGTAAGACGGGCGGGCTCTCTTCTCTCGTCAAGACATTCGTCGACGGGACCCCTCTGAAAGGCGAGGCATCGTCGGGACGCCTGAGCAAGCAGGATACGTTCGTGAGGATTTACTTCATCCTCATCTGCGGTTTTGTCGCTTCCCTTTCGATCCAGACGGCGATCGGCGTCGAGCAACTGCTCGGCGGGTTCCTCCTCTCCTGTCTCCTCATGTTCCTCCTCTACAGGGATATTATGCGGTACAAGCCCGCGTATACGAAAAAGCACACAATGCTCATTCTCCTCGGCCTCATTCTGATCGGCACGCTCCTCTCAGGGAGGTTGTTCGCCTACCTCCTCATTAACCTCTCGAAAGGGCTCGAATACCGCGCGCTCGACAGCGCCCTCTACGGAATCCCCATCCCCGCGGGCGCGATGCTCGTTTCCCTCCTCTTCGACTTCCACACCGCGATCACGTTCTCGTTCGCCGTCAGCATATTGGCCGGTCTCTGGCTTCAGGACGCATCGTTCACGCTCTACGCGTTCGTCGGCAGCATCGTCGCGGCATTCAGCGTTATACGGTGCAAGAAGCGGTCGGGATTGCTGAAGGGCGGGGGCTTCGTGATCGCCGCCAACGTCGTGACCGTGCTGATCATCCTCCTCTTCCGCGGGGAACTCTTCACGGTCAAGGCGCCGCCGTCGATCCTCTTCAGCGCACTCTGCGGCATGAGCGTCGCTGCACTCGTCTCGTTGCTTCTGCCGCTCATCGAATATGGGTTCAAGGTGACGACGGACATCAGCCTCGTGGAGCTGCTCGACCTCAACCAGCCCCTCATGAAAAATCTCATGGTCGCCGCGCCGGGGACGTACCACCACAGCGTCATTGTCGGCAACCTCGCGGAATCCGCGGCGGAGATCGTCGGCGCGAATCCATTGCTCGCCCGCGTGAGCGCCTATTACCACGACATCGGGAAGATAAAAATGCCGGAATACTTCATCGAAAACCAGAGCAGCGCGGTGAGCAAGCACGAGAAGCTGACGCCCCACATGAGCAGCATGATCATCACGAACCACGTCAAAGAAGGCCTCGAACTCGCGAGGCAGTTCAAGCTGCCCGAGCCGATCATGGACATCATCGAGCAGCACCACGGCACGATGCTCATCAGCTATTTCTATCAGAAGGCCAAGGAGGCGACCGGCAACGGTGCGCCCGTCGAAGAGGACTATCGGTACCCCGGCCCGAAGCCGCAGAGTCGAGTGGCCGCTCTCGTCATGATGGCCGACAGCGTCGAAGCCGCTTCCCGCGTCCTCTCCGATCCAACCCCTGCCCGCATAGCGTCGCTCGTGGACAGGATCATCAACCATATATTTCTCGAGGGGCAGCTGGGCGAGTGCGAGCTGACGCTGAAGGACATCCACGCGATCAAAAAACGTTTCACGTACGTCCTCACGGGAATATTCCACAGACGGGTCGATTACCCCGGGTTCGATTTCAGCGATGCGGATTTCCATAAGGAACCGACAACGGCGCATAAAGGTAAGCATCAGGAAAACAGCAAGGCGACTCAGGAACATCCTCACTCTGCTCGGGTTCCCGGAAGCTGAGATCAGCATCCTCCTCGTGGGGGACCGGAGAATGCGCCTGCTCAATCGCCATTACCGCGGAGTGGATCGTGCGACGGATGTCCTGTCTTTTCCGCAGTACCGGAGGGCGGAGCTCGCGGCTGCGCTGAAAAGGCGGCGCGCGGTGCGAAAGGGACGCGCCGCTCCCTCGACCGGCGCGCTCGTTCTCGGCGACGTCGTCATCAATGTCCACCGGGCGGAACGACAGGCGGCCGAGCGCGGTCTATCGGTGGATGAGGAGGTCAAGAGACTATTGATCCACGGGGTGCTGCACCTGCTCGGGCACGACCATGAACAAGGCGGGGCGGCGGCGAAACAGATGTGGAGACTCTCCGCGATGCTCGACGAGAAAATCGATGGACAGTGAACAGAAAGCGTTAGAACATGATATGCATCCAAACGTCATACAAGGATTCGGGCACTTCCTCTCGAGCGAACACGTGCATATCGAGCAGAGCGTCGCGATGCTCAGAGACGACTATGGTCTCATCGTCGATCTGGACAACATTTTCTCCTCCTGTCTCACCATCACCCTTCCTGACGACGAGAGCCTGATGATTCCCGCCTTCCTCTACCTGATCTCGCACCAGGAATTCTACTATGGGATGGCCTCTTTCCTGAGACTGCACAAGACACAGACGTTCCGTTCATTGCGCGTCGCGCTCGACAGCACGTTCACCGCTTACTATCTCCTGAAGAACCCCGAGGAGAGCGAACTCTATCTGAACAGGGACAGTGCGCCGGCCCGGTGGGAGCGAATTTTCCGGAACATCAAGTTGACCCTCCGGAATGACTCGCGTGCGTTTCCTTACGCTGCGGGGCTGCTCCAGGTGCACGACCTCTGCAGCCGCTTCGCGCACGCCGATCCCGCCGGCATCCTCCATAAGTATCACATGGACAGGACGCAGAAGAGACTTCACGTACACTATTTCGACTACGAGCGTTCGCCGGACGATTACAGAAAATGGTTCGCCTTCTTCCAGTTCTATTTCTTCAGGGTTTTCCTCGTGTACTGGAACCAGATGCTCTCGAGATACGCGGGAACTCTGAAGAAGGAGATCGCGCACGCGATCGGAGAGTACAGGAACAGAGTCACGATTCTGCGGGATACCCACCCGATAAGGATCGGCGCCGCGGAGTCGGCTCGGTAAAAGGCGTTTTGATGGACCGGAACAAGAAACAAAGATCGGAGCGCACCGAATCGGCCGCGACGGAACGAGTCCGTGGCGCCGGGGCAATGGCGGAGACCGAAGAGCGATACCGGGCGCTCTTCGAGAGCGCTCTCTGCAGCGTCTTCATCCATGATCTTCGGGGAAACTTCATCGACGCGAACGAGACTGCACTCGCGACGCTCGGATACCAGAGGAAGGACCTCCCGTCTCTGTCGCTCTCTTCGATCCTCGACAGCGCCTACGTGGCGACCGCGAGAAAAAGAATCGAAGAGATGATCGCCTCCGGATCGTCGCTGGAACCATTCCTCTATAAGGTGAAGAAAAAGAACGGGGACTTCCTCTGGATGGAGGTCGTCTCCACGCTCATCCATCACGATGGGAAACCGTACGCTGTCCAGGGGATGGCATGGAATGTCACGGAGCAGCTGCGGATACGGGAGGCACTGGAGCAGAGCGAGGCGCGATACCGCACCATCATCGAGACGATGAACGAAGGGCTCTCCGTGCTGGACAGGAACGGCACGCTCGTGCTCGTCAATTCGCGCTTCTGCTCGATGACCGGATACCGGAAAGAGGAACTCATCGGCAAACACGTCTCGATCGTTCTCGACCGGGACAACGAGCGCATCTTGCGAAATCAGTGGCTCCTGAGGAAAAAAGGTTTCGCCGAATCCTACGAGATCACCCTCACGAGGAAGGACCTCGCGAAGATCGAGACCCTCGTTTCGCCGCAGCCCGTCTACAACCAGGATGGTGAATTCGACGGGAGCATCGGCATCTTTACGGACATCACGAAAATGAAGCATACCGAGAGGGAACTCCGGTCGTATCAGGAGCGGCTCAGATCCCTCGCACTCGAGATCTCGATGGTGGAGGAGCGCGAACGCCGCTACATCGCGAGGGAGCTGCAGGATACCCTCGGGCACATGCTCACGTACTGCAGAAGGAAACTTGGCGAATTGTGCGAATCGCTCTCCTCGCCAGACGTGTGCGCAGCGATCAAGGAAATCAACCAGATCATCGAACGGACCATCCACCAGTCGAAAGCGCTCACCGACGAATTCAGCACGCAGATTCTCTACGAGAATGGTCTCGAGGCTGCGGTGAGGTGGCTCGGGAGCCAATTTCAGCAGTTGCACGGAATCGTCTTTCGCGTCGAAGACGATCTCAAGCCGAAACCGTTATCCGACGAGACGAACATCCTCCTCTACCAGTCGGTACGGGAACTCTTTATGAACGCCGTGAGACACGCACGGGCGAAGAACGTGTCGGTCAGATTCGAGCGGGATTATCGGCACATCCGCATCGACGTGCGTGATGACGGGGTGGGATTCGACGTGTCGAAGATGGCGTTCAGCAGCACGCAAAAAGACATGTTCGGTCTCTTCAGCATCTACGAACGGCTCACATATCTCGGAGGGCACGTCCATCTCGAATCGGGTCCCGGGCAGGGTACCCGGTTCACGCTCGTCGCTCCGCTGAAATCACCCGGAAGGAAATAAACCCGCCCCCCTCGATGGACACGCTGCGACTACCAGAACCCCGATCCGAAAAGGAGTGTTCACTCAGTTCGGATTGTCTATGAACCGTTCACGAACACCACCCGTTCTATCTCGTCTGCGGGCAGAGGCCTGCAGAAATAATAGCCTTGGCCCATATCGCACCTGAGGAGACGCAGGATCTTCCACTGCGCCTCCGTTTCCACGCCCTCCGCGATCGTCCGCAAATTGAGTGATCGTGCCATATCGCAGATCGCCGACACGATGTTCGCACTGTCCGGGTCCTCCACGACTTCTCGAATAAACGACATGTCTATCTTCAATGTGTCGACAGGAAGTCTCTTGAGGGACGAGAGCGATGAAAAACCCGTCCCGAAGTCGTCAATCGACACGGCGACTCCGGCATTTCGCAGGCGCTCGAGCACCAGCTTGGTGAATGAGATATCCTTCAAGAAAATGCTCTCCGTGACCTCCAAGGAGAGAAGCGGTGGCGGGACCCCCCTTTCACGAATCACGCGTAAGACCGATTCGACAAAATCCTTCTGCATGAATTGAGCAAGAGACACATTCACCGATACGGGCACAACGGCACGTCCTTTGCGCTGCCATTCCTGGATCTGTGCGACCACGTGCCCGATGATCCACTGACCGATGTCGATGATCATCCGCGTATCCTCGAGGATGGGGATGAACATTCCGGGGGGCACCAACCCAAACCCCTGCCGTTCCCAGCGGATCAAGGCTTCTAACCCCCTCACCTTTCTCGTCTGCATATCACAGTACGGCTGATAATGCATGACAAACTCTTCATTCTTCAGGGCGTGGAACAGTGCCTTCTCCAACTCGACAAACTCCGTCGCTTTTCTATTCATATCCTCGGTGTAGAACTGGAACGTTTTCCTCCCCTCTTCCCGCGCGCGCTCGAACGCCAGGTTCGCGCTCTTTATGAGGGAAGCCGCGTCGATCCCATCGCCCGGATAGACAGCAACGCCTGCCGAGAGCGATACGATAATCTCCTTCCCACCATGATAGAACGGCTGCGATACGCTCTGCATGATTTTTTCGAGGACGACGATGATGTCCGCGGGCTCGGACACATCCACGAGCAGCACGCCATAATCGCTATCCCCGAGACGCGCGACCGTGTCCCCCGCGCGGACACACGCGAGAAGTCTCTGTGCTATCGTCTTCAAAACGGCGTCACACACGTCGAAGCCGCACGTCACACTGACATTCTTGAACTTATCGATACCGAGCACCAAGACTGCAGAACATTTCTTACTGTGCGCAAGCCTGGCCACACTTTGCGTCACGCGGTCAACGAACAGATTGCGGTTGGGCAGCCCCGTCAACGCATCGTAATACGCGAGATACGCCATCTGCTCTTCCGACTTCTTTCTCGTGATGATGCCTGCGATCGTGTGGGCAACCGCTTTCAGGAAATCTCGCTCGCGGTCTCTCACCTCATGCCCGTGCTTTACGTAGAGATTCAGCACCCCCAATGTCTTCCCCTTATACGTTATGGGGACGATGCAGTGCGCGTACGGGGGAACGTTGTTACCGACCAGAACAGGGCCTTCTCCACTGTGCTCGCTGCATACCAGCGCGGAGGATTCAACCGCCCTACCACAGAAGCACGTTCCGAGAGGAACCCTCTCACAGAGCTTTTTCACCGCGTCGGGGAGATTCGTGCACGCCTGCATCACCAGGGATTGTGCATCTTCCCCGACAAGCGAAATGCTCCCCATGTATTCGAGCCCAAGCCACGGAACCGAAAGCACCATATCGAGCACCTTCTGGAGAACCTCTTTCAGCGACAAGTCTCCCAAAGATTCCTGCAGGATCATATTGATGGTGGCCTCCGAGAAGTACGCATCATGCAGCTCCTGTTCGGAGCGCCTCAGCGCGTCCTCCATCGCCTTCCGCTCCGTGATGTCTTGTGCGACGCCCTCTATCCATCCCTTTTCCGGATATATTCTCGCGGAGAACTGCGCCCAGAACGTTGAGCCGTCTCTCCGAGAGAACCGCGCCATGAAATTCTCGACGTACCCTTTCGCTTTTATCTCCTCGATCATTTTTTCGCGCGTCCCCGGGTCTACGTAATTCCTGGACGTGACACACTCCGCGATAAACTCCTCGCGCGTATCGTATCCGAACATCTTCGCGAGCTGTTCGTTGCTCTCGAGGATCTTCCCATCCGAAATCCGCGTGCGGAACAAACCGACCTGAGCGTTGTGGAAGAGGTTGCGATACGTCTCCTCGCTCTCTTTGATCTTTTCCTCGGCTCTCTTACGCTCCGTGATGTCCCTGTAAATCCCGTAAACACCTACCATCGTGCCCGACATGACAACCGGCTGGCACAAAAGCGAAACGTGTATTTCTTCGCCCTCTTTGTTCATGCGGATCGTTTCGACCTCGACCCTTTCTCCTCCGGCGACCCGTACCGTGATATCCCCCGCTTCATCCTTGAGGGCCTGGGGAACGATCAGATCGTCCACCATGCGACCGATCGCTTCCCTCTCCGTATAGTGGAACAGTCGCGTAAACTCTTTATTCACCTTCGAAATCCTGCCCGTTGCGTCACCGACAACCACCGCCTCCGGCGCGCCATGAAAGAAATTCTCGAAATACGCTTTTTCGACCACCAGTTCTTCCTCTGCCCGCTTGCGATCCGTGATATCCGTCGCGATATGGATGATTTTTTGTAGATTCCCCTTTTCATCGAGCACGGGCATACAGGACACGAGGAAGACCCCGCCGCAGGCCTCCACTTCCGATCTGCTCTCTCGAAAGGTGCCCGATTCGAGCAACGTTTGCAGAGGGCATCCGGCGAGTGGTTCGGTCGTCCGATGAAACACTTTGTAACATTTCTTCCCGACGATCTCGCTCGCTGACGCCATACCCATCACCCTGACCGTCGCGCGGTTTGCCGAGAGAATAGTACGCTGTGGGTCGAGAATCACCGTCGGATGGGTGATAGCCTCGAAAATGTTCTCCCAATCGCTCTGAGCTACGCGCGTGGCCTCGCGTGCCTTTTCAAGGTCATGCATTTTTGTATCGAATTTCCGGGCAGTTACTTGCATTTCATTGTTTTTTGATTTGCAAGTACAATGCCATTTGCCGGAGCAACCAACGATCGAGAAGGGGGAATGCCCCTTCTCGATCGGCGCCCACCGCCGAGAGAAGCACATGCGGATCAAAAAAATACAATGACGGGTGCCAACGCTTTCATGGAAATGGAAGTACCTGGAGTGGGGCAATTCTTCTTTCGATTACGCCAAGTTCAGCCCAGCACTTTTTTAGGGCACTCCCTGACCTGACCATTTGACAGAAATTGTCACTCTGGAGGGATAAAGCCGGCGGGAACCGCCAGCCGATTGACGGCAGGATACTGTCAGAGCATCGCGATTCTTTTGTCCCTGTAAGGCTGGGGCCAGTGGTAGGTGTCGATGAGCCACGAGAGGTGCTCGATCAGTTTCGGCTGGTTGAGGACGTTCAGCTCCTCGTCAAAGAGAACGCCAACGAGGTAGAGGTCGGCGAATTTCCTCTGCCAGTCGACGACGCCAGAGGTCGCGTCGGTCCGCATCTTCCCGTTCTTGTCGACGAAGGAGATAGTGATCTGCACCTTTTTCCCCTTGCCGATCGGCCTCAGAGAGTACGCCCCGAGGCCCGACAGAGAAATGTTCGCGATCGTCGCCCTGAACGAACGTTTCTCCGTTCTGTCGATGACGGTTGCAACCCCGAAAAACTGGTAACGATTCCAGTTGCGCGTATCGCGCGGTGGCGCTTTTTTCCCTTTCATAGCGCGTCCGCCCTCAGGCTCCTCTGATTATAGCAGACCCGCCCTCTCCATGATGAGAGGCACTTTCTCCTCTATGCCGATCGCCATGATGTGGACGCCGTCGCAGAGGTTCTTCTCCTTCAATTGCCGTATGTGGCGCGCGGCAATATCGATTCCCCGGTCGAGCGCGTTTTCTCTCCCGGCGGATCTCAGCTCCTCGATCAGGTCCTCCGGCACCCTGATCCCCGGTACGTTTCTATTCATGTAATTCGCCATCCCGACGGACTTCAGCACCACGATCCCCGCGAGTACCTTCACCGGAAATGTTCGCGCAAACGACATGAACGAGGAAAAGGCTTCGATGTCGAAGATCGCCTGCGTCTGGAAAAACCGCGCGCCCGCGTTGACCTTCTTTTCGAACTTCACCAACTGGGGCTCGAGGTAGTCCGTCTCCGGCGTGACGACGGCCCCCTGATAAAAGTCCGTGCCGCCCGCGAGTTCGTTTCCCGCCATGTCCCGTCCGCTATTGAGCCTCTCGACAATCCTGAGCAATTGAACCGATTCGATGTCGTAAACCGGCTTCGCGTCTTTGTGATCCCCGGAAGAGACGTAGTCGCCCGTCATGCAGAGGACGTTCCGTATGCCGAGGACATGCGCGCCGAGAAGGTCGGATTGGAGACCGATCCTGTTCCGATCGCGGCACGTCATCTGGAGGATCGGCTCGAGACCGTTCCGGAGGGCGAGCACGCTGATCGCGAGCGAACAGACGCGCATGACCGCAGACTGATTGTCCGTCACGTTCGCCGCATCCACTTTCCCCCTGAGCAACTCGATATGCTCCATGAGGCGGCCGACGTCCGTTCCCTTCGGAGGGCCGATCTCCGCGGTCACCACAAATCGTCCTGCGTTCAATTTTTCCCGGAGCGTCACAGAGCCGGCTCCCTCATTCCTTGCCGATATCCGTTCGATATCTGATGCCTTCGAAATGAATCTTCTCGATATTGCGGTAGGCGACCGCGCGCGCATCCGGCAGGGTCGGGCCCCTGCCGACCACGTGGAGCACGCGTCCACCGTCCGTGACAAGACCTTTCGCTTCGGAACTGCTCACCCCTGCAAAGAAGATCTTGCAATCGGGGTCCGCGACGCGCTCGAGTCCCGTAATCGGGTACCCTTTGCCATACCGCGCGGGGTATCCGGGGTACCATCCCTTGCTCTTTCCGTGTTTCATCTGCCTCGTTCTGCCGGCAGCCGCCACGACATCGCAGAAGTACTCGTCGCTCCACTCCACCTTCTGCGTGTGGAGCACGCCGTTGATGATCTGCGCACTGATCTCGCTGAGTGGCGTCCTGAGACGCGGAAGAATGACTTCCGCCTCCGGGTCGCCCAGCCGCACATTCACCTCGAGAAGGTACGGGATGTCCTCGACCAGCATCAATCCGCAGTACAGTATGCCCTTGTACGGGATGCCCTCCTTCTCCCTGAACCCCCGCAGCAGAGGACGCGCCACCATGTCGCAGACGAGTCGGTCGAGCTTTTCACCTTCGAGCCGGTGCGGAGAGTATGCGCCCATGCCGCCCGTATTCGATCCCTCGTCATTGTCGTACGCCCTCTTGTAGTCCTGCGCAACCGGCATCGGGACGAGCGTTTCCCCGTCGGTAAAGACAAAGAAGGAGATTTCCGTCCCGAACAGCCGCTTCTCGATAACAACTTTGTCGCCCGCCTCTCCGAAGATCCTCTCCACCATGATCTGGTCGACGGCCGCGCAGGCGTCCTTCGCATCCGAACACACGACCGATCCCTTCCCCTGCGCCAATCCATCCGCCTTCACGACGACGGGGTATTCGACGTGCCCGATGTAGTCCTTTGCCCTTCCGGGATCATCGAACACTTCGAATTCCGCGACCGGCACGCCGATCTCCCGGCACAAGAGTTTCGTGTACGCCTTGCTCCCTTCGAGGATGCTCGCCTTCTGAACGGGGCCCACGATCGGGATGCCGGCAGAGGAGAAAAGATCGACAATCCCGTTCGTCAGCGGACTTTCCGGACCCACGAAAACTAAATCGACTCGTTCCCGCTCGGCGAGATCGAGGAGTTCTCCGTTGGTCCGCGCGTTCTCGCAACGGATCTCCCGCGCGATGCCGGCATTGCCCGGTGCGCAAATGACCTCGCGGACATTCGGATCCTTCTTGAATTGCCAAGCGATCGCGTGGCCGCGACCGCCGCTGTCGACGACGAGGACTTTCACGGGCGATGCGTGTACCGTCCCGGCCTCTGCCGTTTCGACCAGTCCTTTGCCGCTCGTTCCTTCTTGAACTCTTCCAGTTTTCCACGCTCCTTCATGCGTTCGTAGATTAAGACCCACGCACAGGGAACGTCCGGGCTCACCTCGCATCTCCCTTTCTTGTTGCCTCCGCACGGACCGTTCAGAATCCCCTTGGGACATGACGTCACGGGACAGATGCCTCCGGTCACTCCCAGCACGCAGTCTCCGCACGCCGCGCAGACCTCGACCCATTTCCCCTGACCCTCGCAAAGACCGATAAAGCGCGTATTCATCGCGGGGAGAACCGGCACATTCCTGAGCCACTCGTTCATGCCCTGCACGCCTGCGCCGCATGCCATGGACAGAACCGCGTCATAGCTCGACAGTTCATCCCGAACCTGCCGGACAAACTCCTCATCGCACTGGCGGAGGATCGTTTTCGCGTCGACGGTCGCCTCGCGCCGCTCGATTCCCCGCGCAATCCTCAGGGCGGCCGCGAGGAGTTCGGCCTCCTTCTGACCTCCGCTCATGCAGACCGTCACGCAACTGCCGCACCCGAGCACGAGCACCTTCCGGTACCCGTTCACCATTTCCTTTATCTCATCGAACGGCTTTGCTTCCGCGACGATCATGCGGCCACCCTCTTTCCCGTCCGTACGGGGTTGATCCCCAATCGTTCGATACCGCGAATAAAACGATCGCACTCGTCATCGCCCGCAACGACGGAGAGACGGCTTCCGCCAATCCCCGTATCGTCGAGTATTGTTTTCACCCGTTCCACGCGTTCGGCGAGGAGCCGGACCCCTCTCCCGAAACGGCATTCCTCGTCGCGGCACGAGACGAGAAGAATACCCTCCGCGCCGACCTCGAATGGGTACAGGATATCCGATTCCCTCAGTCGTCCCAGACACAGGACGGGTATCCACGAGAGCGCGTGCCTTTCCACCGGCGGACCGAGGGGGTGTCGAAAGCAGCAGTAAAATCCCGTGACGACAATATCCGGAGACTCCTCCCTCGCCTTTTCGAGAACCCGATCGACGCCCGGCCGCATCGGGTATCGCGCGTCATCCTTCAGGTGAATCGCGCACGCGGGGCACTCCGCCGCACAGATACCGCACGCCTGGCATTGCGCGACATCGATCTCCACGGTTTGTGCGCCCATCGCAGGAATACCGAAGGGACAGACCCTCACACAGTTCAGACACGCGGCACACTCTCCGTCGACCGTAGCGCCGGCGCCGCAGTTCAGGCACCTCAGCGCCTCCCTGCGTGCTTGCTCGTGATCGAGCGCGGATTCAACTTCATCGAATGAAGTCGTTCTCTGTTCCCGCGGGAGGAGAGAAGGTTCCTGCCGTTCCGATTTTTGAATGGCAGCCGTCACTGAAGTCTCGAGTGGCCGGAGCGAGACCAGCCGGTCGAACGCGTTATCCGGTATCCGGCGAAAATAGCGGTGTATGGCACCCGCTGCTTTCCTCCCCGATGCCATCGCATCGACAACGCTCATAGGGCCGGTGACGACATCGCCCGCCGCGAACACCCCGGTTATGTCCGTCGCGCCTGTTTCGTCCATCACCACGATCGTCCCTCTCTCGCCGACCTTCAGCCCGGCCTCTTTGATTTCCTCTGCATCGGGCGCATACCCGATCGCGAGAATGACCGCATCCGCTTCCAGATCGAATTCCGATCCTTCGAGCGGTACGGGCCGACGACGGCCCGATTCTTCAGGCTCGCCGAGAGCCGTCCTGGCGAAGCGCACGCGCTCGACGCGCGTCTTTCCAATGAAGCGGATGGGTGCCGCGCAGTAGACGAACCGCACGCCTTCCTCCTCCGCCCGAAGAACTTCTTCTTTGCCCGCCGGCATCTCTTCGAGGCTTCGCCGGTACACGACGGTTACCTCGCTTACGCCGAGTCTGATGCATGTTCTCGCCGCGTCGATCGCGGTATGCCCGCCCCCGATGACGACGACGCGACGCCCAGGGGCCTGGCGATCGCCTCTGTCCACCTCTTTCAGAAAATCGACGCCTGAAAAGACACCGGAGAGATCGACACCGTCGCACTGCGGCACGATTCCTTTGCCACTCCCGACGGCGATAAAAACGGCATCGAAATCCCACAGCAGACCGTCGAGCGACACCTCTTTCCCAAAGCGGACGCCCGTCTTCACCTCGATGCCCAGAGAGACGATAGCGCCTATTTCTCTCTGAACAATTTCTTTCGGAAGCCGATACTTCGGTATGCCCTCGCTCAGTAAGCCGCCGAGCACAGGCCGCGCCTCGAAAAGGGTGACGGAGTAACCGAGGAGCGCAAGGTCGTGAGCCGCGACGAGACCGGATGGACCGCTGCCGACAATCGCAACCTTTTCCGGATACGAGCTGAGCGGTCGTGTGAAAAACGACTGCCCGATTGCGAGATCCGCGGCATAGCGCTTCAGCGCTCGTATCGCGACCGGCGCATCGACCTGCGCGCGTCTGCACGCCGTCTCGCAGCGCCTCGTACAGATCCTCCCGCAGACGGACGGCAGCGGATTCACGCGACGTATGACTCTCAGGGCCTCTTCCGCATCGCCCCTCGCAATGGCCGAGACATACCCCCGCACATCCGTATTGATCGGACACGCTGCCTGACACGGAGGAACGATGATGGGCCGCATACCTTACAGAGGAAGACCCGCGTGCATCTTCGCAGCTCTTACCGTATTCCTCATGAGCATGACGATCGTCATCGGCCCGACTCCTCCCGGTACCGGCGTGATCGCCCTCGCTTTCTCTTTGACACTGTCGAAATCCACGTCACCGACTAACCCCGTTTCGAGCCGGTTGACGCCGACATCGATCACGACAACGCCATCCTTCACCATATCGGCAGTGATGAACTTCGGCCTTCCCGCAGCGACGATGAGGATATCCGCCCGCTTCGTGTGGAACGTCAAATCTCTCGTTCCGGTATGGCAAACGGTGACGGTCGCGTTCGCACCTTTTTTCTGCCGCTGAATAAGCATATTGGCGATCGGTTTTCCGACGATATTGCTCCTGCCCACAACGACCACTTCAGCGCCGTCCGTCTCGATCCCTGCTCTGATCAGCAGCTCTTGAATGCCCTGCGGAGTGCACGGGAGGAAATCAGGAACACCGAGCATCAGCTTTCCGAGGTTCGCCGGATGGAAACCATCGACATCCTTTACAGGGACGACAGCGTTGAGGATTCTCGTCTCATCGATATGCGGGGGGAGCGGGAGCTGCACCAAGATGCCGTGGATGCGCGGGTCTTCGTTCAGGCGGGCTATCGTCACGAGCAATTCTCTTTCCGGTATATCAGCCGGAAGGTTTATCCGCTCGGAGCGCATGCCGAGTTCTCTGCACATCTTCTCCTTCGCCCCGACATAGACCTTCGATGCCTCGTCATCACCGACGAGAACCGTCGCCAGTCCAGGGATAATATTTTTATTTGACAAAATGTTATCTATCTCATTTTTAAGTTCTTGTTTAATGTTCTTTGCTATTTCAGAGCCCTTTATGATGATCGCCATTTCTCTCCCTTCTTCAACCGGTTCATAACTTAATGCACAGCATTAGATAATATATTATAAGTCTTTAAAAATAATTATTTTATAAGCTGAATGAGTTCGTCTCTCGTCGACTGCTTCGAGCGGAAGATCCCGCGCACAGCGGACGTGACAGTTCTCGTTCCCGGTTTTTTCGTTCCCCGCATGCTGATGCACAGATGCTCCGCATCGATGACCACCATCGCTCCTTTCGGCTTGAGCTTCTCCATGATCATGTCGGCAAGTTGCGTCGTCAGTCGCTCCTGTACCTGGGGTCTCTTCGCGAGGACCTCTACCGCCTTGACCAATTCACCGAGACCAACAATCCTGCCACCTGACGGGATATAAGCGACGTGCGCTTTTCCGATAAAAGGGAGGAGATGGTGTTCGCACACTGAGTAAAACGGGATATCTTTGAGGAGAACCATTTCATCGTGGCTCTCACCCGCGATCACCCTGAGGAGTTCCTCCGTCGGCATCGCAATGCCGGCGAAGATTTCCTCGTACATTCGTGCGACTCGTTCAGGGGTCTCCTTGAGCCCGGGTCTTTCGGGATCTTCGCCGATCCCCTCGATGATCAGTCGAATGCCTTTCTCGATCTTCTTCAGATCCATCTGATTAAATAACCCCGCAGCAAAGCTGCGAGGTCGTCACGTCTCCCCCATTTCTTTCACCATAACGGGGGGTCGAGCCCCGATGTATCGGATCGGGAATCTCCTGAATTAACGGCATTGTATCACGGCATCTTCCGATCTGTCAAAAGACAAGCGTGCGCTCACGTATCGACGATTTCACCGAAAACGCGTCGCGCTTCCTCTACCAATTCCTTGTGTATAGCCGGCGCTCCGGCAACGATATCCCCCGTCCCGAGAAAATCACGCCCGCCCTGAAAATCGCTCACAACCCCACCCGCCTCCTCGACGATGAGCGCCCCCGCGGCGATATCCCACGGGCTCAGACCGATCTCAAAAAAACCGTCGCACCTTCCGGACGCCACGTACGCGAGATCAAGGGCAGCGGACCCCGCCCTCCGGAGGTCGCTCACGCGCCGGAAGACGTTCCCGAAAAGCGTGAGGTACTGCCCCGTGATCTCTTTTCTCCTGAACGGAAATCCGGTCGCGACGAGGCCGTCTCCCAACCGAGCGATGCGGGAGACCCTGATGGGATTTCCATTGAGAAAAGAACCCTCCCCCTTCACCGCGGTAAAAAGTTCTCTCCGCGTCGGGTCGAAGATGACGCCGAGAACGATCTCCCCGAGGCACTCGAGAGCGATCGAAACCGAAACCACCGGATACCCGTGAATGAAGTTCGTTGTCCCGTCGAGCGGATCGACGATCCAGCGACAACGTTCCGCCGCCTCATCACGTCGCGATTCCTCCGTCAGAAATCCGTGGTCCGGAAAGTTCGCCCGGATCGTTTCGATGATCATTTTTTCCGATTCGCGATCGACACGCGTCACGAAATCCGCCGGCTGCTTCCGATCGACGTCTCCCCATGCGACGTTCCCGATATTCTCCGCGATGAGCTTTCCTGCCTCCTCGGCGGCTCTCACCGCGACGGAAAGAAAGCGCTGCGTTTCCTGCTTCATACCCTGATAATCCTCTCGTCCGTGACGATGATATCCATCTTGACGTCGTGTGCTTCGGCGGGAACCAATTCGACGACCTGCTCTTCGTATGCAAGCCCCGCGACTGCCCCCTTCCCTCTCCGCTGCGAGAGAAGCCGGTCATAGTACCCGACTCCGTACCCGAGGCGATTCCCCTTCAGGTCGAAGACAGCCCCGGGTACGATGACGAGATCCGCATCGCCAATTGCGGCCGGCCGCGACCGTGTGGGTCCTGGTTCGTAAATGCCCATGAAGCCCGGGGTGAGTTCCCCCATCTCCTCAATCTCGTAGAGGACAAGCCGTGCGTTGTCCTGATCCACCTTCGGGAGAAAGACCCGTTTCCCCATAGCCAGCACTTCGGGCATGAGGGTCATCGTATCGACTTCGGATCTGAACGACGCGTAGAGAAGGATCGCTTGTGCCGTCAGAAATTCGGGAAGACTCATCAGCCGCCTTCTAATGTCGATGTCCTTCCGGTGTCTTACGTCCGCGGGCATGCGATCGCGCGCGGCAAGAATGCGCTCCCGAATCTCCTTCCTCTCCCGCAAAACGGAGCCCATGCCTTGCCTCGGATCACCCATGAGCGTGGTCCACCCGCATCAGCCGGATATCTCCGCCCGAAGGAACTGCCACTATCTTCCCTGCTGACAAACCGCGGGACTCTCTCACGTATTTCCCGCGATGAGAACGATTGCGTACACGAGGTACAGTCCTCCCCCGCAGAGGAGTGTAATGGGTGAGATACGTTTCCTCCACACCAGCTCGCCTAGGACGAGACATGCGGAAAAGAGCGCGATCACCGCGGAGAAAAAAGCCATGCCCGTCAGCCTCCATTCCGTGAAGACCAGGCCGATCGAAACCGGGAAGGTCGACTGGAACACCATCGCGCCCGTAATGTTGCCGATCGCGAGGGTATCGCGACCCTTCCATGTCCAGGTGACGCTGTTGAATTTTTCCGGCAGTTCGGTCGCGATCGGCGCGAGGATGAGCGCGAAGAGGAGCGGATTCATGCCGAACCGAACGGACACGTGCTCGAGGCTTTCGACGAACGTATGGGCACCCGTTATCATTACGCCAAGGGCACCGAGGACCTGGAAGAGGATCATCAGAACCGGCGGATGGCCGGAACTTCCCAGTCCGATCTTGCGGCAGACCCTCCAGAGGTACATATCTTCGGAGTGTTCGATACACGCGCTCGCCTCTCTGTAGGTCCGGTAGACGTACACGACGTAACCAGCGACGAGAAACAGTGCAATGAACGGAGCGACGTGCCTGCCGCCGATTGTCGGGAGAAGAACCGCGAGAGAATACATCGAGAGAAAAAAGAGGATGTCCCTCTTCGTGGTGTGCGGCTCCACGCGGATCTCGAATTTCCGCCGCTTCTGCGCGTGTGAGAGCAGGACCGTCACACCCACCAGAAAAAAGGCGAGGGTCGACAGCATGAACGGGGCACCGAGGATCACGCCAACGCCGATCTCGTGAGCCGATTTTCCCGTGTAGAGAAATATCGCCACCAGAGGGAGCAGCGTTTCGGGCAAGGCTGTGCCCACAGCGGCGAGAAGACTCCCGACCACGGCCTGCGACAGATTGAACCGGCGTCCGAGCGTTTCTATGCCGTTGGTAAATGTTTCCGCTGCGATGAGAATCAGGAGGAGACCGAAGATGAGGAAGACGATGTCGTAGACCATCAATGGACAACGAGCACAGGACATGGCGCGGATTTCAGAACCGCGTCGGTCACACTGCCAATCAACAACCCTTTGATGGCGCCGAGCCCGCGCGCGCCCATGACGATGAGGTCCGCTTCGTTCTTTTTCGCGAGAGCGACGATTCTCTCGTGCGGTTCTCCCCGTTCCATGAAGCCCGCCGTCTTGAGAGCGGCCCTCGCGAGAAAATCATCGAAGCTCCGTTTTTCCTCCGCGAGGATATCCGCGAGCGCGCGTTCTCGCTCCGGACGACCCCTCATTTTCTTTTCGAGGGATTCGGGCAACACGTGCACGACGTCCGTATCCGCACCGAACGTGTCCGCAAGATCTCGCGCGGCAGCGAGCGCACGCATCGAAATGTCGGAAAAATCGATCGGGCAGAGTATCCTCTTGATCGCCGCTCCTTCACCCGGGACTGCAGCCCTCTCGCCCCGCACGACGAGCATCGGCATCTGCAGGCTTTTTACCAGCTTCTCGGAACTGCTCCTGCGCAGCGCGTGCGTCACGAAACCGAGGACGATCAAGTCCGCCCCGCTCTTATTCACCGCCGTTTCGAAAGATGCCTGGAGCCTGCCCACAATCACCGATGTCGTCACCGGCATCCCCTCGATGGCTATTGCCCGTCTCACCGTTTCGAACTTCGCCTCCGCCGCCTTTCGTTCTTCCTCGATGTAACGGGCAAGATACGCGGGCGGTGTCACGAGATAGTCGATCACGTGGAGGAGATCGAGCGAGGCGCCGAAACGCCGGGCGAAGAGCATCGCGTACGCGAGAACGTGCTCCGTCTGTTTTTCGAAATCGACTGCCGCAAGAATGCGCTGAATCTTCATCGTGCGACGACGCCGTCACTCACAAGCCACGGGTCGCCTCCGATTCGACGGAAGTCTGGCCGATGGCGTCCTCTATCTTTTTCTTGATTGCCCTCACCTGATCGTTCGTCTCTCGGGAAACAGCGTACGGTGAAAGGCCTTTCATGTCGGCTTCCACGATCGCGTCGCGATACCGAATCGAACCGATGACGCGCGGTCCGTTCATCTCGCGGGCGATAAACACTTCGTCACGCTCTCCCCTGACTTTATTGGCGACGACGAATACCTTCTTCACGCCAAGTTGCCGAGCCATTGTGAAGACCGTCTGCGCGGTCTGGATGCTCCGCTGGCCCGGCTCGACCACAACGATGAACGCGTCGACCGCCTCAGCGGTACCTCTCGTCAGATGCTCGATCCCCGCCTCCATGTCCACGATCACGACCTCGCTCCGTTTCACGATGAGGTGGCGCAGGAGACTCCGCAGGAGCACGTTCTCCGGACAGTAGCAGCCCGAGCCGGCTTCTTTTACTTTCCCCATCGCGAGGAGGAGAATGCGCCCGAAACGGTAGCCGATGCCCTCCGGCAGGTCATCGACTTTCGGATTCAGACTGAACGCGGCGCCGAAACTGCCGGGTCTCGCTCCGGTCCGCTCTTCGATGAGATCGGTCATCGCGGTGATCGGCTGGATCCTCTCCGCCTCCTCTTTCGTCATCCCGAGGGCGGATGCCAGGTTCGCGTCGGGATCGGCGTCAACCGCGATGACGTCCCGTCCTTCTTCCGCGTAGAGGTGTGTCAGAATCGCCGCAAGTGTGGTTTTGCCGACTCCGCCTTTTCCAGTGATTGCGAGTTTCATACGTGCTCAGAAAAGGAGCAAGGGGTCGAGGATTCCAGGATTCGAGCGATGTTCTGTCCTTCTCTCGAATCCCCGACCCCTTGAACCCTTTGGTTACCCGATCATCTTCTTCGTCGATGGAACGCCCTTCACTCGCGGGTCGATCGCCACAGCCTGCCGCAGAGCCCTGCCCAGTGCTTTGAATATCGCCTCGATGATGTGGTGCGTGTTCCTCCCGTAGGGCGTTGCCACATGGAGAGTAATCCCGGAAGTGCTGACGAACGCGTGGAGAAAATCCTCGATGAGATCGGGATCGAAGTTCCTGAGCTTACCCTTCTTCGGAAATTCGACCTGATACACCAGATACGGTCTTCCGCTGATGTCAAGGCTCACGCTCGCGAGCGCCTCGTCCATGGGCACCGTCGCCTGCCCGTACCGCGAAATCCCTTTCATGTCTCCGAGCGCCTGTTTCACCGCCTTGCCGAGGACGATACCGATGTCTTCGACGGTATGGTGGTAGTCGATCTCGATATCTCCTTTCGCTTCGATCTTCATGTCGATGAGGCCGTGCTTGCTCATGAGCGACAGCATGTGGTCGATGAAGGGTATGCTCGTCCGTATGGAATGCATTCCGTTTCCGTCGAGATTGATGGAGATTGAGACATCGGTCTCCTTGGTTTTCCTGTCAATCTTCGCTCTTCTCATAATATCCTCAGCGCGCGTCGGTACAGTATTATACTGTGTTATCTGCGTCTGTCGGGAATTCTACCCAAAAAACAAGAAATTGCCCCTGGCAATCCCGCTGTAAACCGCGAGATTCTTTCCGCCCCAGCGGATCCTCTGAGGAGGACGCTTCGCTCAGAATGACAGCACGTCTTTTATTTTGTCATTCTCAAGGAATCACGGCTTTTGCCGTGACGACCGGAGAATCCCTCTTTTCCCGCGATCTTTCTCAACGCGGCAACAAACATCCGGTTTTCCCCGGGGGTCCCGACGGTGACCCTCAGGCACCCGTCAACGACACCCTTCATGTTCCTCACGAGGACGCCCATCTCGAGGAGCGCCCTGTGCGTCTTGTCCGGATCCGTCACCCTGAAAAGGATGAAATTCGCTTCTGAAGGATACGGCACGACCCCGTCTATTTTCGAGAGCGCCCCGAGAAGGCGATCGCGCTCGGTCACAATGACCCGGATATTTTTCCGTATCGCCTTCCTATTAAGGAGCACGTCCAGCGCGACCGCCTGAGAGAACGCATTCACGTTGAAGGGAAGCCGCACCTTATTCACTTCCCGGACGATCTCCTCGCCCGCAACGAGGAACCCGACCCTCAGCCCCGCGAGGCCTATCTTGCTCAACGTTCGGAGAATAACGAGGTGCGGGTAATCACCGAGCAAAGGCAAAAAACCCTGTTCGCTCGCAAACGGTTGATACGCTTCATCCACGACGACGATCGCTCTTCCGGCGGCCGACTCGACGATCTTCAGGATGCGTTCGACCGAGAAGCAATTTCCCGTCGGGTTATTGGGAGAACTAAAGAAGATCAGCTTCGGTTTCTCTCTCCGGATCGCAGGGAGCATTTTTTTGAGATCGAGATCGAACGCGCCGTCGAGTGGCACCGCGATCCTCTCCTCGCCGAGCGCGCGTGCGATGATGCCGAACATTGTAAACGTCGGAACAGGGAACAACACCGGCCCCCCGAAGGTGGTAATCAGATAATAGATGATCTCGTCCGATCCGTTGCCGAGAAGGATGTTCGCAGGCTTTACCTTCAGTTCCCTCGCGATCACCTCTTTCAGGGCAAGCCCCTCGGGGTCCGGATACCTGTTCGTCGGCAGAGAGCGGACGATATCGCTCGGAATCGAGAACCCGAAGGGACTCTCGTTCGCATCGAGCTTCGCCCTGCAGGGAATTTCTTTCGCCTGATAGGCCGAGAGCGTTCTGACATGCGGCAGGACAAGTTTGTCGATCTTCATGAACGTGAATTATACCACAGGTGTCCGTGGGCTACTTCTCTCGGTCTGTAATCCGTGACTCATCTGTAACCCGACAAATGGTATAGTTCCTACCGTGAGCACACAAGAAGATCTCTTTGGCATCGGCGTCGGAAAAGGGGACGTCATCTTCAGACAGGGAGACGTCGGCGATACCAAGTATATCAACCAGTCGGGCTCCGTCGAGATCAGCCAGGAAAAGGACGGGAAAAAGACCGTCCTCGCTCTCCTCGAAAGAGGCGACTTCTTCGGAGAGATGGCGCTCATTGATGGACACCTCCGATCGGCAACCGCGACAGCTATCAGCCCAAGCCGGCTGCTCCCATTTACCCGCGCATCCATTATGGACCGGATCCGTCAGGATCCCGGCGTCGTCCTCCACCTCCTCTCGACGCTCTGCCAGCGCATTACAGAGATAAATCATCGCCTACGCACCATGGTGCAGAAAGATCAGGCGCTGCGCTCTTTCGTTACCGAAGCGGGGAGGATCCATCGCGGCGAGGACGAAGCCGTCGCTGGCGAGACGCCCGCTGAAGGCCCGGCCGGGCCGGCGGCACATACGACTGCGGACGTTCGAACACATCCCGAACCGCCGGAACGCACCGAAGACATTACGCTACCGCGAGCGGAGTGCGTGTACTTCGAAGACAAACAACCCGTTTCCTACCAGGGCGATCCGGGCGACACGATGTACATCATCGTCGAAGGAGCGGTCGAGATCAGCCAGGGGCCCAGAGACGACAGGACTATTCTCGCGGTCCTGAGACCCGGCGACTTTTTCGGCGAGACTGCGATGATCGTCGATCAGCCTCGCACCGCTCACGCCATTGCCGTTGGCGACGCGTACCTGTTTCCCCTATCGCGGCATGAATTCATCGAGCAGATTCAAACGAGACCGGAACTCGCACTCTACATCCTGCGCGGTCTGATTATCCGTCTCAGGGGATTGTTGTCGGTCATGAACGATCCCACAAAATCCTTGTCGGTACCGGCGCGGGTTTTACCTCCGCCTCTCAGGAGAAGAGGACTCGTCAAGACAGCACTCGTTTCTCTCGCCACCTGCGGGGGCTGTGCGGCGATACTCCTCGAAAATCAAACGACGTTAGCGGAGCTTCTCGCGAGCATAGACATTTCCTGCTGCCCCATGCTCATCGACGAGGAAACACCGGGCGAGTGGACATCGCGGTCGTCGACGGCGTGGTGCGGGTCAAAGACGACGAGGAGAAAATCAGGGAGGTGCGGGCAAAAACCAGATACCTCGTCGCGTGGGGAACGTGCGCGGCGCTCGGGGGCATCCCCGCTTACGCCAACCAGTACGAACTGGAAGAGCTGCTCGAAGAATCCTATGGGCATGCGAAAGATCCATTCGCCTACTGCGTGTCCGGCCGGCGCGGTATCGATCGGGCAACCTATCAGGAAGAGGAGAGCGAATTGCGGCTCCTGCGGCGTGCCCGTAAAATAGACGAGTTCGTGCGCGTCGATTACTATATTGCCGGTTGCCCGCCGAACGCGGGTCTTTTGAACGTGCTCGTCGGCGAACTCAGAGGCGACGGACCGTCCGAAAAACCGAAATCCATCGTGTGCGCTGAATGCAGCAGAAAGCACGTCAAAACGAATGTCGAGCACTTTTGGATGTTCCCCCGCGCGGATTGGGATACCCGGCACTGCTTCACCTCGATGGGTTCGGTTTGTCTCGGGCTCGTGACGAAAGGCGGGTGCGGCGCCGTCTGCCCGCGAGGCGGCCTCCCCTGCTGGGGCTGCCGGGCCTTCGGATACCGCCTTGAAAAAGATGGAAGAGGGGAATAGTTTCGAAGAGTCCATGGTCGAAGCCTTCGTCAGCCGCCACCGCCACCTTGAATCTCAGATCAGGCATGTCATGAGGCTGTTCCGGAGACACGCGAATAACTCCGTGCCGTTTATTCGGCACATCACGAACGACAGAGCGAGAATCCGGTGAGCAACACGATCATTTTTCAGAAAGCAACACGTATCGAGGGGAACGCGAACATTCAGATCGAGGTGGGCGACGGCGAAGTGAAGACGGCACGGCTGTCAGTCCAGGAATTCCGGGGCTTCGAGGGGTTCATGCGCGGCATTCGCGCCGAATATGTGCCGCACATGGTTTGAGAATCTGCGGACTCTGCTCGTCGGCTCATCAGGTCGCTTCCATTCGGGCGATCGAAGAAGCGCACGGCGTGGAGACACCTTCTTCGGTGCGTCATTTACGGGAAATTCAGGTCCTCGGGGAGTGGATCAACAGCCACGCCCTGACTTATTTCTTTCTCTCGATGCCGGACTTCGTGGGGGCATCGTCGGGCATTTTCGATCTCATCCGGAGCCATCCCGAAATCGCCCGGGAGGCGTTCGCCCTTCGCGACGCGGGACTGAACATCGTGCGAATCCTCGGCGGGCGCACGTCGCACCCCGTCACGACGGGTATCGGCCGCTTCCACGCGGAACCCGACGCGCAGGCTCTCGCGGAGATCAGGTCAATCGCGACCGATGTCAAGGAACGTTCCCTCAGGCTCATCGCACAGTCTGAGGCGTTTCACGTGCCGTCGAAGAAAATCCCCTTCCCCGCGGAGCAGCAGATCAACTTCGTCGCATACGACGGAGAACCCGCCAAAGATACCTTCTGCGTGTACGATCAGGAGGGAAACCTCGGAGTGAGCTTCGGCAGAGCGGAGTTCTTGGACAATGTCTCGGAGCTGAGAGCGGAATGGACGCTCGCGAAGTTTCCGTACCTGTCGCGGTTCGGGTTCCCGGCAGGGATCATGCTCGTCGGTCCTCTCTCGCGGAGTTTCCAGGAAAACGGTTTTCTCTACGATCCGGATGTGTCGGGACTCGACCTCGTCGGTATGCTGCGTGATCGTAAATCCATCACTCTCGAAAGTTATGACGCGTGCCGCCTCCTCGAGATATTCTGGGCGGCGAAGCGGATTCTCCGTCTCCTCGATGAGGTCGATCTCTCGCAGATGAGGGCGGACGTCGATCTCACGGCGAGCGGGCAGGGGATCGGCGTGCTCGAGGCACCGCGGGGAATTCTGATGCACAGCTACCTTATCAATCAGGGAAAGACAGAACGCATGCGCCTCATGGTCGCGACGCAGTTCAATAACGCCTCCATCAATCTTCTCCTCAGAGACCTTGCCGAAAAACACCCCGACGGTGACAGCATCTCACCCGAGGGCGAAAAACTCATCAGCCGCTGCGTGAGGATTTTCAATCCCTGCCTGAGCTGCGCGACGCATTAGAAGAACAGGGGTCGGGTATTCAAAGGGCCGAGAATTCGAGGATCGGCTCTTTTCTTCTCCGTCATTCCTCGGCCTGCCTGCCCGCAGGTCATTTTGGAGGGACCCGGTCACCCGCCTGAAAAGTTTGTCATTGCGAGTCCCGCTGAAAGCGGGACGCGGCAATCTCTTCTCGGAGTTTTCCCCCTTACGATAAGGGGGATGA
>OGCI01000031.1_pt1 | contig 152552 bp, 120 predicted proteins | sample 1570021 | NCBI WGS metagenome assembly OGCI01 (sample SAMN06264664, study PRJEB24512) | hot springs metagenome | isolation source: Hot spring water | place: South Africa: Tshipise | collected 2015-06-21 | reverse complement strand
CCACAACGGTGGTGAATACATTGACCAACGCATAGTGATTATGCCATAACATACGCTCACATACAAAAGAAAAGAAGCAGTCCTTTCGGGCTGCTTCTTTATTTTATGCACATAAATAAAATGTATTGTGCTGCTTCCTATTATTCAATCTTGCTAAATTACACCTAATTCCTTACCAACTTTGATGAATTTTTCAATTGCAAAATCAATATGTTCACTTTCGTGTGCAGCTGAAATCTGAACACGTATGCGATCTTTGCCGCGTGGCACAACTGGGAACGAAAATGCCACAACATAGACACCTTCTTCAAGCATACGGTTTGCAAAATCCACTGCTAATTGTGAACAATTCGGATATTTACCAAACATAATTGGTGTAATTGGATGTATTCCAGGAAGAATATCAAACCCTGCTTCTGTCATCGCTTTGCGGAATTTTTTCGTGTTTTCTTCAAGCTTATCACGAAGCTCTGTCGAAGCAGTAAGGATTTCAAGACATTTTATTGTTGCACCAACTACCGCAGGAGCAACTGTATTCGAAAACAAATATGGACGTGCCTTGTTTCGCATCCAGTCAATTATCTCTTTTCTCCCAGAAATACAGCCTCCCGATGCTCCACCAAGTGCCTTTCCGAACGTTGTAGTAATAATATCAATCCTATCCATTATTCCATATAATTCGTGCACTCCACGACCAGTTTTTCCCATAAATCCAGACGAATGGCTTTCGTCAATCATTACAAGTGCATCATATTTTTCAGCTAAATCGCAAATTTTATCTAATTTTGCAATATCTCCATCCATCGAGAAAACACTATCTGTTGCAATTACCTTGAAACGGCAGCCAGCTTCGTTTGCTTCTTTTAAACAACGTTCCAATCCTTTTGCCATTTTACCTGTTGCTGGGTCTTCTTCTTCAACATCACGCATATCACTATGCTTGTAAATCCAGCGTTTAGCCTTCGCAAGACGTATCCCGTCAATGATTGATGCGTGGTTGAGTGCATCTGTGATTATTGCATCTTCTTCTTGAAATAGTGGCTCAAATACTGCTCCATTTGCGTCAAAACAAGAACTAAACAAAATTGTATCTTCTGTCCCTAAAAATTCCGACATCTTTCGTTCTAACTCTTTGTGTATATCCTGTGTTCCGCAAATAAATCTTACTGAAGATAGCCCAAATCCACGACGGTCCAAAGCCTCGTGCGCCGCTTTTACAAGCTCCGGATGTGATGACAACCCAAGATAGTTATTTGCACAAAAGTTTAATACTTCCTTCCCACGAACAATAATTTTTGCAGCCTGAGGGCTCTCAATTATTCTTTCGTGTTTATAAAGCTTTTGCTCTTCTAATGCTTGAAGTTCTTTTTGCAAAAACTCTTTCATTTTCCCAAACATTTTCTCTCTCCAAAAAAAACAAAAAAAGTTATGCAAAATATGAAAATTTTATATGAAATTTCAAATTATTTCAGTTATGTATTACTCTTAAATATGTATTATTTTACATAATAATTTCAATTAGATAGCGTTTTTAATAATAAACTATCAGAGGGCAACAATGAACAATCTCAAAACAGAAGAGCTTCTTGCTGAACGTTCGAAAGAACTCAATTGCTTATATTCAATTGAAGAAATTTTAACTAAACCTCAACTTACCTTAGACGAAATTTTAGGGAAAATAGTCCTTCTTTTGCCAGAAGCCTTTCGATTCGATAAAGATTGTAAAGTTAAAATTTCTATCGATAGCAAAATCGCTGCAAGCAATGGTTTTAAACTTACTAAAAAAATTATTCGCGAAACTATTTATGAGCAAAATAAATCCGTTGGCGAAATTGTTGTTGCCTACGATAATGAAAATTTTGACTTCCTTCAAGAAGAAAAGCGGCTTGTAAAAACTGTGGCAGATAGATTGGGTCATTTTCTTCTTTATTCTAAGTTGAAAAAATTATTCGCCGAAGTTGAAGAAAATGCTGATTTTACTAAAAAAGAATGGTTTGTCGTGCTTGATATTATCAAAAAAACAGACCAAAATTTGTTCTCAATTATCTCTCGCAAAATGCTTAATAATCTATTCTGCAAAGGTATCGAAGAATCTAAGCAACTATTTGCTAAATTGGGAACAAATATTGATATTCAGTCTTCTACCGCTGAACAAAATCGTCCTTCAAAAAAGCAAGTTCTCGAAATATCTTTCTATCTTGGTAATGAAATTTTCGAAGTTGCTGCGAAATATCTTACTGATGATGAAATCCTCGCTCTTGTTCAAAAATGGATTTACGAAGATAAATCTCATTTTCTTATTAAAGCACTTGCTAATTTGAATACTCCACTACCCGAAATTGCCGATGCAATTCGTCGTTTCTACAATATTAATCCGATATCTATAAAAGAAATTACTACTCCATTGCATAAAGGCATCTTAGTTGCTCTCATTCGCCGGTTTCTTACAGATCAACTCGAATACATTGAAATTGCAAAAAATTATATTACTATTTCAGATTTCTATGATATTCTTCAAAATATGATTTTCACCACCGAAAGCCATGGAAAACTCGGTGGCAAAAGTGCTGGAATTTTGCTTGCTAAAAAAATTGTTGATAAGCTCGAAGACGAAGAAGGATTATTTAAAAACATAAAAACACCTAAAACTTGGTATATTACATCCGATGGTCTTATGGCATTTCTTAATTACAACAATTTAGAAGATATTATCGAGCAAAAATACAAACCTCTTGAAGAAATTCGCTACGAATATCCTCATATTATTCAAGCCTTTAAAAATTCGCATTTCCCACAGGAAATCGTCAACGGTCTTTCCAATGCATTAGACGACTTTGGCGACCACCCTATAATTGTTCGTTCTTCTAGTTTGCTCGAAGACCGTTTAGGTTCTGCATTCGCTGGTAAGTATAAAAGCCTTTTCCTTGCAAATCAAGGTAGCAAAAAAGAACGTCTCGAAGCGTTGCTCGATGCTATCGCAGAAGTTTATGCCTCTACTTTTAGTCCCGATCCAATTGGCTACCGCACCGAACGCCAATTGCTTGATTTCAATGAAGAAATGGGTATTATGATACAGGAAGTAGTTGGTAAGCGAGCTGGTAAATACTTTTTCCCTGCTTTTGCCGGTGTAGCTTTCAGCAACAATGAATTTCGTTGGTCACCGCGTATCCGTAGGGAAGATGGACTTGTTCGACTTGTCCCCGGGCTTGGCACCCGCGCTGTTGATCGCATCGGCAACGATTACCCAATACTTGTAGCTCCCGGACAGCCTGATTTGCGAGTAAATATTACTTTTCACGACGTCATTACCTATTCCCCAAAATACATTGATGTTATCAATTTGGAAAAAAATACTTTCGAAACCATTTCTATTGATACTCTAATCAAATCCGTCGGGAATAGCTACCCTATGATTAATGAAGTTTTTTCAATTATCGAACAAAACCACATAAAGCACCCATTCGGGCTTGGAATTGATACAAATCGGGACGATATTATTGTTACATTCGAAAACCTAATTTCTAAAACTAAATATATTAAGCAAATTAATAAATTGCTTAATGAAATCAGTAGAATACTGAAAACCCCTGTTGATATTGAGTTCGCTTGCGATGGCGATAGTCTATACCTTTTGCAGTGCCGTCCTCAGAGCTCGGCATTGGAAGGAACTGCCGCTCAAATCCCATCAAATATTCCTCCCGATAAACTTATTTTCTCTGCTAACAAGCATATTTCTAATGGTAAAGTTGGTGATATTACCTATGTTGTATATGTCGATCCAGAAGCCTACGCTCGCCAGGAAAGCCTCGAAAAATTAAAAGATATTGGTCGTGCTGTAAGCAAGCTGAATAAACTGCTCCCAAAACGAACATTTATTCTCATGGGGCCAGGCCGTTGGGGAAGTAGAGACGATATCCGTCTGGGTGTAAAAGTTACCTACTCCGATATTAATAATACTGCTGTGCTTGTCGAAATTGCTAAAAAGAAAGGTAGCTACGTCCCCGATTTATCCTTCGGAACTCACTTCTTTCAGGATTTGGTCGAATCTCAAATACGTTATGTTCCTCTCTATCCTGATGAAAATGACGTTGCTTTCAATTACGACTTTTTCTATAAAACTGAAAACACACTCTCTCGTTGGTGTCCTGAATTTGAACATTTAAATGATGTGTTAAAAGTTATCAATGTACGTGAAGCAACTAATGGATTAGTCCTTCGCGTACTTATGAATGCAGAGGAAAATCTTGCTGTTGCAATGCTTGCCGACCCAGTGGTTGCAGAAAAATCTGAAATAAAGCACTCAGAACTCTCTTTCAACGAAGTTGGTTCGGACGAACCTCTCCAATGGCGAAAACGTATGATTGATAGTATTCTCGAACATCTTAACCCTATACGCTTCGGAGTTAAAGAACTCTATCTCTATGGTTCTGTCTTTGATGGAACTGCAACCGCAAAGTCAGACATTGATTTTATCTGTGTTTTCGAAGGTTCAGATGAGCAAAAAAAAGAACTTAAAATCTGGATCGAAGGTTGGAATCTTGCTCTAAGTAGAATTAATTACAATAAAACTGGTTTTAAACTCGAACGTTTAATTGACTTTACTATTCTTTCACCAAAAGAACTTGAAGAACAAAAGTACTATGCTGAACTTGTTGATAAAAGAAAAAATAAATCAAAAAAACTGCGTCTATTAGGTGAAAATATATAAAAATATTTATATTTTCCATCAAAGGATAATTCAATTATTGAAGGAGAAAAAAATGCTCAACAAATTTTATGAACTATTAGGCGACAAAGCTGAATATTATTTTGGATTTAATAATCCAAAAATTCCAAAGGAATCTCTTACTTTGCCATCTCCTGATTTCGTCGACAAAGTTTGGCTTAACTCCGATCGTAATAATCGCGTAGTCGGTAATTTGCAATGGATTTATAATCACGGACGCCTTGCTGGTACAGGCTACCTTTCTATTTTGCCTGTCGATCAGGGCATTGAACATTCCGCCGGTGCAAGCTTTGCTAAAAACCCTCAATACTTCGATCCTGAAAACATCGTACGTTTAGCTATCGAAGGTGGCTGTAATGCTGTTGCTTCCACTTACGGTGTGTTGGGACTTGTTGCTCGTAAGTATGCTCATAAAATTCCGTTCATTGTTAAGATTAACCATAATGAATTGCTTACTTACCCAAACGCATACGACCAGGTTCTTTTTGGGACAATCGAAGAATCATATAATATGGGTGCTGCTGCTGTCGGCGCTACCATTTACTTCGGTTCCGATGAATCTCGCCGTCAAATTGTTGAAATTGCCGAAGCTTTCCAATATGCCCACGAACTTGGTATGGCGACAGTTCTTTGGTGCTATCTTCGTAATCCTGAATTTAAAAAAGATAAAGATTACCACGTATCGGCTGACCTAACCGGCCAGGCTAACCATCTTGGCGTTACTATCGAAGCTGATATTATCAAACAAAAACTTCCTGAAAACAATGGCGGCTATTTAGCTTTGAATATGGGCGGCTCCTCTTACGGCAAAATTGACAAGCGTGTATATTCCGAACTTACAAGCGACCATCCTATTGATTTAACACGCTATCAAGTTGCAAATTGCTATATGGGCAAGGTGAGTTTGATTAACTCCGGCGGTGCAAGCGGCGAAAACGACTTTGTCGAAGCAGCAATTACTGCAATTGTCAACAAACGTGCAGGTGGAGCTGGGCTCATCTCCGGTCGCAAAGCTTTCCAGCGACCAATGGACGAAGGCGTAAAATTACTCAATCTTATCCAGGATGTCTATCTCGATAAAGAAATTACTATTGCGTAATATTCTCTTTTTTTATTATGGGGTTCATTTATCACGAACCCCATTTTTTTGCTTGCAAATGATTTCTCAAACTTTTTGAAAATACTGAATATTTTTGAATCACTAATGATTATTCTTAATTACTAATTTAACCTTTTTATAATTAACCGAATATTACTAATTTTGCCTTATTTTTGAATTGATGGTATTGTTAATGAAAAGAACTTTAATTACATCTGCCTTACCTTATGCTAACGGATATATTCATTTAGGCCACGCTGCGGGTGCTTACCTTCCTGCTGATATATATGCGCGTTTTTTGCGGCTTTGCGGTGAACAAGTGCTTTACGTTTGTGGTTCTGATGAACACGGCGTTGCAATAACTATTTCTGCTGAAAAAGAGAATACCACTCCCAAAGCAATCATAGACAAATATCATTCCGCTAATACCGAAGCTTTCAAAAAATTTGCTATGACTTTCGATATTTATTCCAGAACTTCCACGGAAATTCATCATAATACTGCTATCGAATTTTTTGCCGACTTGCTGCAAAAAGGCTACCTTGTCGAGAAAGAAGAAGAACAATTTTATGACGAAAAAGCCCAAATGTTCCTTCCGGACCGCTATGTCGAAGGAACTTGCCCAAATTGCGGCTACGAACACGCTCGTGGCGACCAATGCGATAAGTGCGGTGCCTACTATAACCAACTCGAACTGAAAAATCCTCGTAGTATTATCAGTGGCGAACCTCCCGTTGTTCGCAAAACAACACACTGGTATATGCGTTTCGGTGAGTTCCAGAAGTTTTTAGAAGAATACATCGAAAGCAAATCTTCCGAATGGAAAGAAAACGTCTTGCAACAAAGCCGAAGTTGGCTCCGCCAAGGACTTGCTGACCGTGCTATTACTCGCGACCTGAATTGGGGAGTGCGACTTGACAAAGTTCCCGGTATTGACAAAAACAAAACAAAAGGCAAAGTACTTTACGTTTGGTTCGATGCTGTTTTAGGATATATTTCTATCACTAAAGAATGGGCAGTTCTTCAAGCTCAAAACGGTCGTGGTAGTCGTGACGACTGGAAAATGTGGTGGCAAGACAACGACACTCGCTACATTGCTTTTATTGGTAAAGATAACATTGTTTTTCACACCTTGATTTTCCCTGCTATGCTCAAAGCTCGTAGCGGGTATATTTTACCAGACAATGTACCCGCTAACGAATTCCTTAATTTAGAAGGTGAAAAATTCTCTAAATCTCGAAATTGGAGCATTGATCTGCGAGACTTTCAGAAAGATTTTCCCGAACCCCAGTACACCGATGCTCTAAGATACACGCTTGCTATGAACGCTCCTGAAACTCGCGATAGCGATTTCACCTGGCGTGATTTCCAAAATCGCAATAATAACGAACTCGCTGATATTTTTGGCAATTTTGTCAATAGAACTCTTCAATTTATTTTCAAAAATTTCGAACAAAAAATCCCTACGCTTTCTGAACAAGACAAGTCGCTGGTTGGGAACTGGAACAATTTGATTGATACTCTCGAAGATTGTTTAAACGAAAACTATTCTGATGCAATCGAGAAAACTTCGCGTAAGTTCAGTGGTTTATTTAGCGAAGAGGAGTTTACTCTAATTTCTTCGGTTTGGAAGCATTCCAAAGAAGCTCAACGTCTGTTCAATAAATTCCGTTTTCGTGATGCGATTACCGAAACAATGAATATTGCTCGCGCTGCTAATAAGTTCTTTAATGATGCCGAACCTTGGAAAACTATTAAATCAGACCGCAACGTAACTGCTCGAACTCTCTTTATTTGTGCTCAACTTGTTTACTCTCTCTCGATTTTCCTTGCTCCTATTCTTCCTAATTCTTCGAAAAGAGTGCAACTTATGCTTGGATGTGAACCTCAAACAGGTGAACCATCCTATGAGCATTCAAATGAAAATTATTGGCTTACTGCTATTTATCCTCGTCTCGAAGAAGGGACTCGTATCCAGCAACCAAGCATCATTTTCAACAAAATCGAAGATAATGTTGTTGCTGAACAAATTAATAAACTTGGAAAACCTACCAATCAAGAAAATTCTAAAAGCGAACAAGAACTTATCGAATACGATGATTTTGCACGTGTTCAATTGCGAACAGCTATTATTAAACAAGCTGAAAAACTTCCAAAATCAAAAAAATTACTGAAACTTATTGTTGAAGTCGGCAACAAACAAAAGCAAATTATAGCTGGAATTGCTGAACATTACGCCCCAGATTATCTTGTCGGCAAAACGATTGTTGTCGTTGATAATTTGAAACCGGCAAAGCTAATGGGTGAAACATCCGAAGGTATGCTCCTCGCTGCTTCGACCGAAGATGGGCGACTTTGCTTTGTTGCACCCGAAAAACCTGAAATTGGCTCTGGTGCCATTGTTAAATAAGAACTTATCAGAATAAAAATGGAACAAGAAAAACAATTAGAAAAAAATTTTGATGGTATGTATTTGACTGCTCTGCTGTTCAAATATAAAAAAGTAATAATTGCTACAATTATTGCTTCCGCAATAATTTCTACTGCCGTTGCCTTCCTGCTCCCCATTTGGTATACAGCATCTACAAATGTTGTCCCTCCACAAACTTCAATGACAGGACTGGAAGGCGCTATGGGCAGCATCTCTTCAACTTTGCGTGATATTGGACTTGCACGCGTTGGCGGTTCAAGTTCAAGTGGCTATTCGCTTACGGTTATTTTGCTTAGCCGCTCAGTTAAAGATTCTATGATTAAAAAATATGACTTACGCAAAGTCTACAAAATGGAAAATGATAAATATGAAGACTTGCTCAAAGAATTCGAAAGTAATCTCGATGTTACTTACGATAAAGAAGGTAATTATGTGATTTCGATCACAGACCGCGACCCAATTCGTGCCGCTCAGATGGCTAATGATTATGTTCAGATCGCAAACCATTTTGCTGCTGAATTGTTTAAAAAAGAATCTAACTTTAATCGTTTGTATATGGAACAGAGAGTTAAATCTATCGACTCTACTATTTCTGCTCTGTCCAACCAGCTTGGCACTCTTTCGCAGCAAAGTCTTATGTTTTCCCCACAAGAACAAGCTCGTGCTGTTAGCCAGGCAATTGTTGAGCTTAAAGCTCAGGTCTATCAAACAGAGATCGAATATGATCTTCTCCGTACAACTTTTGGCGAAAATGATGCTCTTACCCAGGTGAAAAAGAAAATTTTGGAAGAAACTCGAAAGAAACTCAATGAAGCAATGAACAAACCTGGATTTGCCGGTAACTTTAAAATTGACGAAAGCGGAAGAATTGGTATCGAATTCACTAAACTTCTTACTGAAATCGAAGCTCTATCCAAAGCTAAAGCTTATTTAGTGCCACTTTACGAAAAATTACGCCTCGACGAAGTCAAAAATATCAAAACTCTTTACGTTTTAGACGAAGCAATGCCTCCGACCAAGAAAAGCAAGCCAAAAAGAGTGCTCATAGTAGCTGGTTCAGTGCTTGGTTCGTTTGTCCTTGTAGTTCTAATGATTCTCTTAGTACATAACTATATTGAATTCCGCAATAAATATAAAAATTTATAATGGCAGCAAACAAAAGCGGCAATTTATTTTTAGAATATTTTTCATATAAAGCAAATATTGGTTTCTTCTTAGTTTTGCCAATTCTTGCTATTGTTGCTTTGTATGCTTATTTCGCACAAGATATTCTTATTGCTACCATTGGAGTTGTTGTCATTCTCGCTTTGCCTTTTTTCTGGTTTTGTATCCGTTACCCAAAATTATGGATTTATTCAATTGCACTTTGCACAATACCATTCCTAACAACAAGTGGCAAAGGATTATCCATAGCCGATGTTGTGCTTGGCGTGGTTTATCTTGGTGGGCTCTTTTTGTGGTTCTATTATATTCTTTTCATTAAAAAGGACAAAATAGTCAAAAATACTGCGGATTGGTTGATTATTTTTTTCTATATCGCTTCTTTTGGATGTGTTATTATTGCAGCGCTCAACGATGTTGATTTTATTGATGCTTTCAAAGAATACGCTAATTTTTCCATCACATTGCTCTATTTCCCAATTCGCTATTACTTCAACGAAAAAGATGATTTAAAGCGACTTCTTGTTGTTTTTGCAATTAGTATTTTTATAGTTGAACTTATTCATTTTTATAAATATTACGTTGCCGCAACTACCAATTTGGTTTATGCATATCAACTTGCTCGTACTGTAAAAACAAATCAAGCATTGTTTGTCGCAGCTTCAATTTCGGCAATTGTATTTTTCTTCTATACGAAAGGTTGGAAAAATCGCTTGCTTCTTGGCATTCTTGCTGGTTTTAGTACTGCTGCATTGATTACAACTTTTTCCCGTGCTTTCTGGATTGTATTAATAGTGCAAGTTACACTGTTGTTTTTCTTGCTTCCATTGCGTAAAAAAATTGAACTTGGGGTGCTTGTTGCTTCGTTAACTGCTATTGTGTTGTCCCTTGCCTTCTTATTTATGAAGGACAACACTAAATTGCTTCTTGGAGTTGTCGAAGCTCGATTCGTTTCGACAAGCAAAGGAACAAAAGATGTTTCCGTTCAAGCCCGTTTCGCTGAATATGAAGCTACTTTTGTCAAAATTAAAGAAAATCCACTCGGTGGAAATGGCTATTTCAAATCTTTTTCTTATATAGACCCTCTAACAGGCTATACACTTACTGCTCCAATAAATCATAATGGCTATATTTATTTGGTTTATCGACTTGGTTTTCCTCTTGCAATTGTTTATCTACTCTTTTTTATTTCATATATTCTAAAATCTATTAAGTATATGATTGTTTCTAAAGATAAATTTTTCAAAGCAATTTCTATTGTTGCTTTTATGTTCCTGCTTCTGATAACTATAACAAATTTTGTTACTCCAACTTTGTCGTTTAGAGATGGAATTTTTGTCACGATTTTATCTGTTGTTTTAATTAGTTCAGCAGAAAAATTTTATATATTTTCGAAAAAACAAAATTCTATAAAGTGAGAATTGAAAAACAGCAGTATATATAGTCAAGTTTTTACTCGTCTTGTTTCCGACACAATAGCATTTTCTATAAGCTATATTTTCTTATACTACTTGCGTTTTCACTCCGGAATTATTCCTACAACAATTGTTCCGAGTTTCTCTGCTGCACTTTTCACTGGGATTGTGTTGCTGATTTATTGGCTGCTTGTGTTTTTCTTTGCAGGTATGTACAGGAATTGGCATTTAAGGTCACCTTTCGATGAGATTTTTGCAGTCTGGAAAGTATGTTTTGTTGCAACAGCAATAATTGTTCTTCTCATTTTCTACGAAGGCGAACGTTTTACTCGTATGATGTTTGTGCTGCACTATCTTTTTCAATCAACTGCTGTAACAATTGGGCGTACTATTTGCCGACGTATTCAAGTAAAACTTCGTGCTAAACGCATCGTTAGCATTCCTACAATTGTTGTGGGGTGTGCCCATCGTGCTATTGATTTTTATGAAAAAGCAGAACGTTTTGTTAATTGGGGTTACCGTGTTGTTGGTATTATTTTGATAGATAAAAATCAAATAAATGAATTTAAAAAACTTATTATCGAAAAAAAACTAAATGATATAAAATTCGATTCGTTAGAAAATGCTGATTCGTTTCTAAGAGAAAGCAAAGCCGAGGAAGTTGTTATCACTTCCGACCAAACCAATCACGATACACTTTTCCAAATTGCTTCTACTGCTGTTGATTGCGGTATGCGTGTTACAATCGAACCTGACCTCTACTCAATTTTTACAGGGCAGACACGTACCCAAAGTCTCTATGGGATACCCCTAATCGAAATTAATACGCAACTGCTAAAACCCTGGCAAGCAATTGTTAAACGCTTTTTCGATATAATATTTAGCTCGCTTGTTTTGCTTGTTGGGTTGCCAATCTGGATTATCATAGCAATTATTATTAAACTCGACTCGTCCGGTCCTGTGATTTATAAACAACCACGCGTTGGAAAAAATGGCAAAATTTTTTTGATTTACAAGTTCCGCTCAATGCGTTCTGAACCTGTTCCCGAAAAACAAACCTGGACACAAGTCAACGACCCACGCGTTACAAAATTTGGTCGTTTTATTCGCAAAACTCATCTTGATGAAGTCCCTCAATTCTGGAATGTGCTTATTGGCGATATGAGCGTTGTCGGTCCTCGTCCAGAACAACCAAAAATTGTTGAAGAAATTATCAAAGAAGTGCCTTACTACAAACGTCGCCATTTAGTGCGCCCTGGAATAACTGGTTGGTGGCAAGTTAAATACAAATCCTATGAATTTAGCATTGATGAAATTCGTAATCGTTTGAAAGATGATTTTTATTATATTGAAAATTTCTCTTTAAAGCTTGATTTTGAAATTATTATTCGGACTATTATGCTTGTTTTTCGAGGACACGGTCAAACCTAATTGGGAGTGTTTATGAAAAAAATTGTTGTTATTCCCACTTATAATGAAATTGATAACATCGAAAATCTGATTAATGCAATTTTCGAAAGTTTGCCTGATACACATATACTAATTGTTGATGATAATTCGCCTGATGGCACTGCCCAGAAAGTTAAAAAACTTATGAAAAACAACCGCCAAATTCATTTAATGCAGCGTCAAGGCAAAATGGGATTAGGCACTGCCTATTGCGATGGCTTTTCCTGGGCTTTGGATAAAGGTTTTGATGTCGTTTTCGAGATGGATGCCGATTTTTCTCACGATCCGCGCGACCTACCTCGTTTACTCGAAGCACTTGAAAATGCTGATTTAGTAATCGGTTCACGCTATTCAAGGGGTGTTAACGTTGTTAATTGGCCTCTTTCTCGTTTAATGCTTAGCTACGGTGCAAACTTATACACTCGCATTATTACAGGAATGCCCATTGCCGATGCTACCGGTGGTTTTAAATGCTTCCGTGCCGATGCACTCAGAAAAATTGATTTAACCTCAATTAGAACAAATGGTTATGGCTTTCAGATTGAAATGAATTACCGTATCTGGAAATCTGGCGGACGAATTAAAGAAATTCCCATTATTTTTATAGATAGACGTTCTGGTGTATCAAAAATGAGTAAACATATCATTTTCGAAGCTGTCTGGCTTGTCTGGAAATTGCGCCTTTGCTACAAACGTTTATTGAAGCAAAAAAGCAAATTCGAAGAACGTCAAAAATCAAATGTAATCACAGAATTCGTCGATTAGCGTGGCAAATGCTCTTGACATATCAATAGTTATAGTAAATTACAATGTAAAAGATTTTCTGCGTGGTTGCTTGCAATCAATTCGCGAAGCTTCTGGCAGACTGTCGGTCGAAACAATAGTTGTTGATAATAATTCTGTCGATGGTTCTGTTGAGTATTTGCGCCCTCTATTCCCAGAAGTTGAATTTATTGCTCTACCCGAGAACATTGGTTTTGGTCGTGCAAACAATATAGGTATAGAAAAAGCCCGAGGTAAATACCTTCTTATTCTAAATCCCGACACTTTGCTTCGCAATGATACTTTGCAAGAAATGTATGATTTTATGGAAACGCACAAGGACTGCGGTATTGCAGGTTGCAAAGTGCTCAATCCTGATGGTAGCTTTCAGGTTGCTTGCCGCCGAGGTTTCCCAACTCCTTGGGTTGCTTTCAGCAAACTTTTTGGTTTGCAATCGCTTTTCCCTAATTCTCCAATTTTTGCCAGATATAATCAGCTCTATAAATCTATTGATGACACTTACGAAGTTGATGCTGTAATAGGCGCTTTTATGTTTTGTCGAACTGACTTAATAAAAAAACTCGGCGGTTTTGCTCCCGAATTCTTTATGTACGGCGAAGACCTTGATTTATGCCGACAAGTTAAACTCCAGGGCTGGAAAGTAATGTATGTCCACACAACTTCTATTATTCATTACAAAGGTGAAAGCACAAAACGTAGTTCTATAAACGATGTCCGCCATTTTTACGAAGCAATGGAAATTTTCACCCGCAAGCATTTTGGCAAAAACCATTTGTTCCTTTTGCTACTGCGGCTTGGCATCAAAATAAGGTCTGCAATTGCCTACATTGAGCGCTATTGGCGTGATTTCCTGTTTATTCTATTAGACTTGCTCTCGATTAATCTTGCTTTGCTTATCAGCACAAAAATACGTTTCGAAAAATTCTTCGGTTTCCCCGACTATGCATATCCAGTTGTTTTCATTGTCATAAGCCTTGTCTTCCTTCCCTCTATGTTTATTGTTGGTGAATACTTCGAAGGAAAGCATAGTATAAAACGAGCTTTCTCGGCGTCTATGATTACATTTTTTGTTCTTTCCTCACTTACTTACTTTTTCCCTGAATTTCGCTTTAGCCGTGGTGTTGTGCTGATGTCAATAGGTTTTACTATTATTTTCACCTCCGTTTCACGGGCAATTACAAAAATTTTAGAGCAATTTTCTGAACAAAATAAATCAAAACGTATTATCATTGTCGGCACTGGCGAAATTGCTAAATCATTATTTGATCAAATTTCAGAACTACCAAATTCAAATATTATAATTGAGGGATTTGTTGCTTCCTCTGCTGATGAACTAGATAATTCTAAGTTGCAAATTATTGGTGAAAAATCTTACTTGAACAAGGTTATCAAAGAAAAAAAACCGAATGAGGTGATTTTCGCCGACGAGCAAATCTCTTCATCTGATATGATTAACCTTATGCTCGAATTCTCTTCTCAAAATGTGCGTTTTCACCAGGTTAAAGAGTTCGATGAATTACTTGCTGCATCTGTTATTCAGGATATCGCCGACATCGAACCAACCGTCCCAACATACAACTTATCTCGTTTTCGCAACAAAACTCTCAAACGAATTGAAGACCTTGCGATTTCTCTTTTCCTCTTGTCTTTTGGGGTGCCGTTTATCTTAGCGTTCAGAAAAGAGCCATCTCGCTTTTTGAAAATGCTAATTCGAGTGTTTAAAGGTGAGATCTCATTTATCGGTTTGCATAAAATTTCAGATGATTTTACTCCTGCAATTGGTAAAATTGGAATTATCGGACCAAATGCTAGCGAACAAACTCAAAATTTATCAGTTGAGGCAATAAAAAAACTTAACGAATATTATTTACGTCATTACACATTATCAATGGATTTTGATATTTTTATCAAATATTTATTTGGGAAAAACAAGTGACAAAGCCAATCCTTGATTTCGAACAGCCGATAGTGCAACTTGAAGAAAAAATCGCAGAAATGCGTGAACTCGGTAAGGCAATCGATTTGAGCAAAGAAATTGCCGAACTTGAACGTCGAACCGATAATCTACGCAAGGAAATTTACTCCAATCTTACTCGCTGGCAACGTATACAAATTGCTCGACACCCTTTGCGTCCCAACTCAGTTGATTATATTAAGAATATTTTCACTGATTTTATTGAATTATCTGGCGATAGAGTGGCTGGGGACGATACTTCGATTATTGGCGGTATCGCGAAAATTGGAGGAATACCCGTCGTTGTGCTCGGCAATAGAAAAACAAAAGACAAAAAAACTAACTTATACAAACCTGCTCCTATCCCATCAGCTGAAGGATTTAGAAAAGCAACACGACTGATTAAAATTGCCGAAAGACTTGCTAAACCCGTGATTACTCTTGTTGATGCCCCGTATAACGTTCCCTATCCAGAGATCGAAAGCCCAGGACTCGCTAATGCTATCTCAAACCAACTCGCTGAAATGACTGCTCTTCGAACTCCAACATTAAGTGTTGTGATAGGGGAGGGGGCTTCTATTGCAGCTTTGTCCTTAGCTATTGCTGATAGGTTGCTAATGCTCGAAAACTCTTGGTTTTCAATTGTTTCTCCTGAAAAAGCAGCCGAAACTTTATGGGGTAGTCTCGATTTTAAAGAACAAGCCGCTGAAGCAATGAAACCCATTGCACGAGACCTTCTTGACCTGTCTTTAATTGACGATATTGTCCCAGAACCAATTGGTGGCGCCCACCGAAACAATAAAATGATGTTCGAAATTCTTAAGAAAAAACTTATTGCTGAATTAAAAGATATTCGTCGTGAAAAAATTGAAAGACTTCTCAAAAAAAGACGTGAGAAATACTACGCGAAAGGAGTTTGGCGCGAATGATTAAAGTTATCACAATTGATTTTTGGAATACTTTGTTTGATTCGTCTGGTGGCAACGAAAGAAACGCTCTGCGTCAAAAAACTCTGCTGAATGAAATAAATAACTACGGTCGCAATTTTTCTCCCGAAGAATTTGATAAAGCCCTCAGAGCTTCGTGGGAATATTTTAATAAAATCTGGCGTCAAGAAATGCGAACACCTTCTGTCCAGGATAGCGTTGCTTTTTTCTGGAAATATTTAGAATTACCAACTAACCCACAAGCAATAGAGAGAATAGCTGAATATTTTGCAAATTCGGTACTTATTCACCCGCCGAAACTAATCGATGGTGTTATGGATATTTTGCCAATACTTGCCAGCAAATACAAACTTGGAATAATCTCTGATACTGGATTTAGCCCCGGCAAAGTTCTTCGCAAATTGCTCGAACAAAATAATATTCTTCATTTCTTTGATAGTTTCAGCTTTAGCGACGAAACAGGATTCTCGAAACCACACCCCGAAGCTTATCAAAAAGTGCTTGTCGAACTTGGTTCCAACTCTTCCGAAGCTTTGCACATTGGAGATATTGAAGCAACTGATATTATTGGTGCGAAGCAGCTCGGTATGCGTGCTATACGTTTTTCGGGCGATAAAACAGGCTACTATGCAAACGAAAGCGCTAATCCAACACTTGCCGATGCAGTTGTTTATTCGTGGAATGAAATACCAAAAATTATCGAAGAATTAATCTGAGCGATCCCGGCTGGATTCGAACCAGCGACACCAAGTTTAGGAAACTTGTGCTCTATCCTGCTGAGCTACGGGACCAAACCTAAACCCAAAATTACGAAAAAATTATTCTCAAAACAAACACCTGCAAATCTATTGCTTTCGCTTTGCTCAATTATATTGTTTCAATAGTAATACTTATTGCAACCTTATTATTCTAAATATGTATACCCATATAATCCCGAACGATAGTTCGAAAGGAACTCTTTGCCTTCTTCAGTTGTGATTTTACCCGATTTCACTGCCCCTGTTACCCATGTTTCAACTGTGCGAACTAACTTTTTAGCATTGTAGCCAACGTAGTCAAGCACTTCTGCAACTGTTTCACCGTCAATTACTTGCTTGATTTGATAGCCATCATCGTCAAGTATAATATGCACTGCATTTGTATCACCAAACAAATTATGCAAATCACCCAATATTTCTTGATATGCTCCAACAAGAAAAACACCAATGTAGTAAGGTTCATTTGGATTAAAATCGTGTAAATGCATGTAGTATGAATAGTTGGTCGTAGAGATAAACCTGTCAATTTTCCCATCTGAATCGCAAGTAATATCTTGAAGTGTTGCAATTCTATCAGGTTTCTCACCAAGTCTATGGATTGGCATAATCGGGAACACTTGATCAATTGCCCAGGAATCTGGCAAAGACTGAAATAATGAAAAATTACAGAAGTATTTATCTGCAAGCATCTTTGCAAGCATTCGTATTTCCTCAGGTGGATGCTTGATTTCAGTACTAATCCTGTGGCATTCTTTTGCAATCGACCAGAACAGACGCTCAATTAAGGCTCGCGTGCGTAAATCAAGCAACCCTAAACTGAATAAATCAAGTGATTCTTCACGAATTTGCTGCGCATCGTGCCATCCTTCGAGCATCTTTGCCTGATTTATGTTCTCGTAAATATTATGAAGCTCTTGCACTAATTCGTGGTCATCCTCAGATACTTCCATTGTTTCAGGATCCCAGGTTGGCATAGACGTACTTTCAAGAACATCGAAAACAAGTATAGAATGGTGTGCCGTCAGTGAACGCCCTGATTCAATTATTATATTTGGGTGCGATAGCTCATTCTTTTCGCATACATCAACCAAAGTAGAGACAGCATCATTTACATATTCCTGTATGGTATAATTAACCGACGAACCAGAAGTTGAAGAGCGTGTCCCGTCATAATCTACACCAAGCCCACCACCAATATCAACAAATTCAACCGAACAACCTAATTTCAACATTTCAACGTAAAATTGTGCTGCTTCTTTTAGGGCCGTTTTAATCTTGCGAATTTTTGTTATTTGGCTGCCTAAATGAAAATGTATGAGCTTTACTTGATCTTTCAGCTTATGTTTTTCCAAAAGTTCAATCGCTTCAAGCAACTCAGATGAAGTTAGTCCAAACTTGCTGCGGTCCCCACCTGAATCTTCCCATTTACCACTACCACTACTTGATAGTTTTATTCTTATCCCTATATTTGGCTTTATCTTTAATCGTTTTGATATATTAATGATCAGTCGCAATTCATTCAATTTCTCAACTACTATATAAACTTTTTTGCCCATTTTTTGTGCAAGCAAAGCAAGCTCTATAAAATCTTCGTCTTTGTATCCATTACATATTATTAACGAGTCATCATCTTCGGTATTTATCGCTAAAACGGCGTGCAACTCAGGTTTCGAACCAGCTTCCAATCCAATATTGAATTTTTTTCCATAAGACACAATTTCTTCGACAACCGGTCTCATCTGATTGACTTTTATCGGATAAATTATAAACGAATTCCCTTTAAATTGATATTCTTCGGTTGCCAACTTGAAACAATTTGCAATTGTCTCGATGCGATTATCCAGAATATCTGGAAATCGCAATAATACCGGCGTCGAAACATCTCGCAATTGCAGTTCATCAATTAATTCTTTCAAATCTATTTCGGCACCGTTTTTCTTTGGGCGGACCACTACATGCCCCTTGTCGTTAATCGAAAAATAATCAATACCCCAGCCGTTGATGTTATAGAGCTCAGCTGAGTCCTCGACGCGCCATTTTCTCATCTAACTCCTTTCTTTTTGATGATTTAAATAAGTAATTGACAATTAGCTCAAATTTATATTGCAAAAATATCATTTTATTTGATTAAAAGTTTTATTTTTGTTAATTCATTTTTTAGATTTTTACTTTTAAATAGTATGCCTACACTTTTATATAATAATGCGTATTTCTCGAAATTTTCAAATTCATCAAACGAAATTGATTTTGCTTGCTTCGATGTCCATTCAATTATGAATTTCTTTATTGAAAAGAAAAAGCCCAAATCTATGTTACTTGTTCTTCCTACACGAAGAATGGTGCTTTATTATAAAAATCATTTCATCAGAAAATACTTCGAACGCCACAAACAGCCTTGCGAACCACCTTCGCTTCATACTTTCGAATCTTTGGTGATGAACTGCCACAAAAAAATTTTTCAAAACAAAAAAACTCAGATTTCTGAACCCTTTATTTATGCACTTATCGAAGAAGCCATAAACAATAGCAAACTTAAATTTTTTCGGCATAATCCCAAAAATAAAAAAGTAAGTTTCGGGCTGGTTACTAAAATTGCTCAAATAATCAATGGTCTTAAAGAAGACGGAATTTTCCCCGACGACCTTTTCAGAGATGTCGAAAATTATTCTCCACAAGATTACATAGATTACAATATCGGTGGCGTAAGCGACCCCAAAAAACTTCACGATTTCGCTGTAATCTACCAAAAATATCAGGAACTGCTTTCCGATAAGTTTTTAGATGCTCCTCAATACTTAATTGATTTGAATAAGTATTGCCTGCAAAATACCAGTACAGATTTCCCACTTGACCAATTATTCGACCCTGAAACTGTAATCCTATTCGATAAATTTATTGAATTTAAGCAACCGCAAGCTACCTTTCTTAAATTATTAAGCCAAAGCAGCATTCCCGTTGCTATTAATGTTGATTTCTCGCCTATCAATGGCCCTCTCTTCGGCAATTTAACCGAAACAATCGCAGATATTCAAGCAAACTCTTATTCTTCAATTTCGTATGTCGATGTTAATGAAAAGATGAATATTGAGGATGAAATTAATCTTCCGCCTTCGCAATATCTTCGTCGGCGTCTATTCAACAATGAAGAATATCGCGAAATTTTCTATAATCAACTTAATGATACTATTAAAGTTATTGCTTGCGAAAATCAAGTCGATGAAGTCAATACAATTGCAAAAATAGTTCGCTATCTTATCGAGCAAGGCTATAACCCAACAGATATTGCTATTGTTTCTCGTATGCCCGAACTTTATTCCTCCCTTTTCCGTGAAATATTTGCAGCAAACAATATTGAAAGTTTTATTACTGATAGATTTGATTTATCTGCTTCACAACTTGTGATTACTTTTCTTAATATATTCGATTTAGTTATCAATAATTATCGAAAGTCTGACCTGAAAAAAGTATTACAAAGCTTCTATTTTAAAACCTGGGCAAATTCATTTATCGATGTTGAAAATTTACTCGAAGTAATAACGGAAATCCCGTTTCTGGGTGGTACAAAATCCAACGGTGCAGAATTCTGGCGCGAAATTCTTTCCTTCAACATCAAATATTTCGATAATTCTCTTTCAGCCAATGAGAGTGATAATACAGATTTATATTTTCTAAAACTGAAAAAAGAAAAATACGAAAAAGCTTTGAATGATTTTCGCAAACTTGTCGAACTTGTCTCTTTCGAAAACCGAGAATACCTTTCTGATGAAATATTGTCTGTTATCAAAAAGCAAATAATTAATAAATTAAATATTCAGGAACAAATTATAAATAAATTATCAGAACTTAATCAAAATAAATCGAAAATCTCTACTCTAAACTATCTCTTCCTTCGTGATGAAATCGAAAAAGATGTTGCTGCCGTTAATTCCTTCATTAAACTTGTAGATGAATATTCAAAAATTCAGTCAATTCTCTATCCACAGCAAAAAATAAAATTAAGTGAATTTGTCGATAAAATTAAAATTGCAGCCCTAAATACAAAATATAATATCAAAGAAAGTGCGGACCGCGGTGTTAAAATTACTTCTATTGAGCAAATCATTGGTATTCCTTTCAAAGTTGTTATTCTTTGTGGTGCAATTGATGGTAATTTCCCCCTTGCTTATCGTTCCGAGAACACATTGGGAAAAATTCTTCCTAAAAGCGAACTTCGTCACCTCGAATCAGAACGAATCTTGTTTTATAAAACATTGACAAACAATCTTGAACTATTTGACCAAGGAAATTTCAAAATCTTTATCACTTTCCCAGAATTTCTTGATAAAGAAGAACAAATAATGTCGACTTTTATTTCCGCTTTGTTCAATGTTACCTCTCTTAGCCAGGTAAACAAATTCTATAAATTATCTACTATCAGAAAGGCACTCGCAACCAACTCCAAAGACGAAATAATTAGCCGGCAGATAAACGATATTCCTTTCATCAATTATATTTCCAATATTGGCGAACTTATCCGCAAATTTGCAGCAAACGAATTATCGCAATCTGACGTGATTGATTTAATTAATGTAGATTCTTTGCAAAAAGAAAATGAAAGAATTAACAAATATGTTTACTCAGTAGATGATGAAACTTCGGTATTCGGGAATAATTTGCAGCAAAATTTATTTAACTTTTTAGGTGAATATAAAAACAAAACCTATTCCGTTTCCGAATTTGAAACATACCAAAAGTGTCCATATCAATACTTTTTACGGTATGTGCTGGGAATCCGCGAACGAGTTTTGGAAACTGAAGAAATCCCAAATATTGAAATTGGCAACCTCCTTCATAGGATTGTTTATAAATTTATGACTTCCATAAAAAACGAAACTCCAAATTCAAGTGGGTTAGTCAAATTAGACAAAAATCAAAAAGATATATACTGGAACTTACTTGTTAATTTTGCAAGGCAAGAACTCGAATTTTTCAAATACTTCGACTATGAATATCATATCCTTACTAAATTGCTAATTGGTGATTTCAACAAATCATCTAAATCTAACTCAAATACTTGCAATAGAGGCTTACTCAATTTATGGCTCGATCGCGAATTGCAATATCACGAACATTCAAATAATCTATATCCTGCATTCTTTGAACTCGCTTTCGGTTATCCAAAACAAAACGCAGCTCCCGTCTCAATAAATGGCATTAAAATACGTGGGAAAATTGACAGAATTGACCTGCACGAAAACAAAAGTTGTTTCTTAATCGTTGATTATAAAAAATCTTCTCCCGATACAATTAAGAAAAGCGAAAATGATTTGGGCGAAAATTTTCAAATCCCTGTTTATATCAAGGCTGCTGAACAAATTTTGCCCTCAATTTCTGGTGTTGCTTCAATTGAACCCATTGGCGGTGCCTATTTCTGCTTTAAACCCGATAAAAATAATAAGAAAACTGAAATCAACGACCAATTTCCAATATTAAGAAAAACAACTTATTTCCCAATTATTGCTCCAGATTACAATTTCCTTGAAAAAGATAGTCATCAAAATGATGAAGACCGTATATCCCAAATAATTGATTCTACTATTGAGCAGGTAGAACAAATTGTCAAGAAAATATCGCAGGGGCTATTTGGCGAAAAAAATATAAAAAACAATAAAATCTGTGAATATTGTGGTTACACAAATTTATGCCGAAAAAATAAACACGAAATTTACAACAATGAAAACGGAAATGAAAATGAAAACGATTAATTTTCCTGCTGGGAACCGCTTTTCTGCTGTTGTGTGCCTGAATGCTAACCTACCTGATAAATTTGTTTTTGATATGGTTGCTTCTCTTCCGTTGCTTGTTGCTGATGGGGCTGCAAATAATATTTTGGCTCTTGGTTTAGACCCTACAAAAGTAATAGGCGATATGGATTCTTTCTTCATGAGTAATCAACAGCAAATACCACAGGAAAAACTCTTGATAATTCCAGACCAAGAAACAAACGATTTCGAAAAAATTCTACAATATTGTATTCATAATAATTATAATGATTTGCTGATTTTTGGTTTTCACGGTGGTGAGCTCGAACACACTTTAAACAATTGGAGTGTGCTCAAAAAATATTGCAAACGCCTTAATTTGTGCATATTTGATAATAATCGCTACGGAATCCCAATTTACGAATCAGTTGAACTCTTCGTTAATGTTGGCGAAATTATCTCGCTTATTCCTCAACCTATGGTGCAACTCCGAACACATAATTTAGAATGGGAACTCCACGGCGAAATTCTCGAACTCGGCAAACGTGAAGGCGCCAGAAATGTTGCTGTCGGAGAACATTTAACTCTTGAAGTGCTCGAAGGCGAATTGTTACTCTTTATAAATCATAGACTTCCAATTGCCCCTGTTTTCTTGTATCCTTTTTAATTTTGGAAAATTATAATTTTATCTTTATTTTTGTAAGTTATTTTTGTACGGGCAGTAGGAAATGATAAAAATTAGGATACATGGAATAAAAGATGGCATACACGAAGTTAACGAGATTGTTCCTGTAAGCGAAGTCGCTGGAATGCTGCCTGAGTTCTTTGGAAATGTGTCCTTTGTCGGTAAGCTTCGAAAAATCGGCAAACGCTTCACTATTACTGGCTTTGCTGAATGCCAAATTAAACTCATTTGCGATTTGTCGCTCGAAGAATATACCGATATTATATCGTCGGAAATAAATGTTTCTTTTATTGCCGACACTGAACTGTTTTTGCTGAACAGAGAAAATTACGACGACCCAGACATTGAACGTGCTGTTCACGAAGACGACGAGTTCTTCGATATTTCCGACGATGTTCGTGAGCAATTGACAGTTTCAATCCCGATGAAACGAATTGCTCCTCAATATCGGGATAAGACTTTTGCTGATTTGCATCCAGAATTCTCTGCAGAAATAAATGAAACGGCTCCTGATGAAGAGGTGCAAATCGATGAACGTTGGAGTGCCTTGAAAAAAATTAAATTAAATTAAATTAAATTAAATTAAATTAGTATATTCTTTAAGGAATTTTATTATGCCAAATCCAAACCGTAAATTTTCGAAAACAAGAAGAGATAAAAGAAGAACTCACTACAAAGCAGTTGCAGCACAAACTGTTGCTTGCCCAAATTGCGGCGCTATGAAGCTCTCTCATGCAGCTTGCCCTGAATGTGGTTACTACAACGGCCGTAAAATTGTTTAATTGCTTGTGGTGCTGTATCTTTTAATATGACTGGAAACAGTAAAAACAAAATTCGAATAGCACTCGACTCTATGGGTGGTGATTTTGCACCTGTGAATGAAGTTCAAGGTGCATTTTTGGCTTACAAAGAAGTTGCTAATTCAATCGACCTTGAAATTGTTTTCGTAGGTAACCAGAATAAAATCAATGAGGCTATCGCCCAAACGCAATTGCCTGAAAGTGCTTATTCCATTATCCATACCGATGATGTAATTACTATGCACGACGACCCTGTTTTAGCTCTGAGAAATAAACAGGGTTCTTCGTTGTTTGTTGCTGCCAAACTGCACTCGGAAGGTAAAGCTGATGCATTCGTTTCCGCGGGCAATACCGGTGCTATGTTGTCCATCTCCACTATGCTTTTGGGACGGGTTAAAGGCGTTTCCCGCCCTACTATCGGTGCAATGATGCCAACTGTTTCCGGCCGACCTACTTTTGTTTTAGATGTCGGAGCAACAATCGACCTTCGTCCACGCTTTCTTTTCGAATTTGCTGTTATGGGTAGCACTTTCCTTCAACATTCGCTCGGTATAGAGCGCCCCTCTGTTGCGCTGCTCAACATTGGCGAAGAGGAAACTAAAGGTACTGACGCTATTCGCGAAACTTATCAGATGCTTTCTAACAGCTCTCTTAACTTTATCGGGAACATAGAAGGACGTGATATCCTTACGGGGGCTGCCGACGTTGTTGTTTGCGATGGCTTTACTGGCAACATTGTGCTGAAATTAGCCGAAAGTTTTATCAATATTCTGAAGTCAAAGATCAAAAATTATTCTTCAAGGAGCTTTCTCAATAAATTGAAAGTTGGTATGATGGTGCCAACCTTAAAAAATATTCTTTCTGAATTTGACTATCAGGAATATGGTGGAGTGCCTCTATTGGGTGTTAATGGAGTTGTCATTATCGGTCACGGCAAGTCCTCGCCCAAAGCAATAAAGAATATGATTATTCGTTCAATTGAATTTTCGTTGAATAATATTAATAGTAAAATTGAAAATGCTTTGCAATTGACATAATATTTTGACTAATTTGAGATTTTTATATGACTGCAACTATTACTTCCATAGCTCATTACCTGCCGCCAGATGTTTATGATAACTCTTATTTTGAGAGCTATCTCGATACAAGCAACGAATGGATACTCGAACGTACCGGCATCCATCAAAGACGCTTCGCTAAATCCGGTGCTACAAGCGACCTTATCGTTCCTGCTGCCGAACAATGTATTGCAAAACGTGGCATTTCCAAAGATGAGATAGACTGTATTATTGTGGCTACTGTCACACCAGACCATTTCTTCCCATCTACTGCTGCTGTGGTCCAAAACAAGTTGGGACTGAAAAATGCCTGGGGTTTTGACCTTTCCGCTGCTTGTTCTGGATTTGTCTTCGCTCTTACTACTGCTGCCGGTTTGGTCGAAAGTGGCGTATGCCGCAATGTTCTTCTTTGTGGTGCGGATAAAATGAGCTCTATTGTTAACTTCCAAGACCGCAATCAAGCTATACTTTTCGGCGACGGTGCTGGTGTTTGCCTGATTGAAAAATCTAATGATAGCTCGATGGGTATGCTCGACCATATCCTGCGCCTTGATGGTTCTGGTGGCCAATTCCTACATATGGTTGCTGGTGGTAGTTTCAAACCTGCTTCTGCCGAAACAGTTGCTAACGGTGAGCATTACATTTATCAAGATGGCAAAAATGTTTTCAAATACGCTGTCGTTGGTATGGCAGAAGTTACTGTTGAAATTATGAAACGTAACAATATGAAAAGTGAAGATGTTAACTGGCTTGTTCCTCACCAAGCTAATCATCGTATTATTACTGCTACTGCTGAACGTATGGGAATATCTCGTGAACAGGTTATGATTAATATTGATAAATATGGCAATACTACTGCTGCAACAATTCCAATTTGTTTATCCGAATGGCTCGAAAAAGGCTTGTTGAAAAAAGGGCATAACGTTATTTTGGCAAGCTTTGGGGCTGGATTTACTTGGGGTGCAGTTTACTTAAAATGGAATATGAATGATTAATGGAGGTGATATGAAAACTGCATTACTTTGCTCTGGCCAAGGATCTCAATATGTTGGGATGATGAAAGACTTATTTGATAATTCGAACATAGCTAAAAAGATTATTCAAAAAGCTGATGAAATTCTTGATTTTTCTCTTTCTGAAATTTGCTTCAATGGTCCGATGGATGTTTTGAAGCAAACACGCTTCACGCAGCCCGCCATTTTTCTGCATTCAGTCGTTCTATATGAATTGCTGAAAGATAAACTTGAATTTGATGCCGTCGCAGGCCATTCAGTAGGTGAATATGCGGCTTTATATATAGCTGGTGTAATCGAATTCGAAGACGCCCTTCGTCTGGTATCGCTTCGCGGTCAGCTTATGTATTCAGCCGGCGAAGAATTACCCGGCACTATGTTTGCCGTTCTCAATCTTGATGATGATAAAGTTATTGAAGTATGTAATAAACTAAATCAAAATGACGAATCTGCTGTGGTCGTTGCTGCAAACTTTAATTCTCCCGGTCAAGTTGTTGTATCCGGTTCACGTGATTTCTTGCGTAACAATGTAAATGCTTTCAAAGAAGCAGGTGCTAAATTAGTAAAAGAATTAGTCGTAAGTGGTGCTTTCCATTCTCCTCTTATGAAACCTGCTCAACTTGAACTCGAAAAAGCTATCAATACAATTGAGTTCAAAAATGCAAAAGCTCCTGTTTATTCTAATGTGTATGCCAAGCCACTGACAAACGCTGATCAAATCAAAAACGCCTTGATAGCTCAGCTTACTGCTCCTGTCCTTTGGACTCAGTCTCTTCGTCAGATGTTTAACGATGGTATTACTCGCTTCGTCGAACTCGGTCCCGGTCAGGTACTTCAAGGGCTTGTCAAAAGAACTTTAGAAAATGTTGAGATTTCCGGTTTCGATAAATTTGATGATTTGCAAAAGTAAAATTTTTAGTATATTTAACTTTTTAATTTATGGTAATTTATGCACAGATTTGAAAATAAAATTGTTGTTGTAACAGGCGGCTGTCGGGGAATAGGGAAGGCTATTGCCGAAAGATTTGCTCGCGAAGGTGCTTTTGTTTATGCACTTGACTACCGCACCCCTGATGAAAATGAAGTATTTATCGAAGATGCAACAATTCGCGATAGAATTGTTCCTATGCAAGCCGATGTTACTTCTTTCGATTCTGTTCAAAAAATCGTTGATGATATCCTTGCTAAATCGTCGCGAATTGATATACTTGTCAATAATGCTGGTATCACTCGCGATAATCTTCTTATGCGTATGAGCGAAGAAGAATGGGACGCTGTTTTGAATACCAACTTAAAAGGTGCTTTCATTTGCACAAAAGTTGTTTCGCGTCCTATGATGAGTCAACGCTACGGAAAAATTATTAATATAGGTTCGGTTGTCGGAACAATGGGTAACGCTGGACAAGCAAATTATTCTGCTTCCAAAGCCGGTATGATTGGCTTCACTAAATCTATTGCTCGCGAACTTGCATCTCGCAATATACTTGTTAATCTTGTTGCTCCGGGTTATGTTCGCACTCCAATGACCGATAAATTAACAGATGAACAAAAAAATGCTTTCTTAGTTAATATTCCGCTAAAACGTGTTGCAGAACCAGAAGATATTGCTTCTGCTGTTGCCTTCCTCGCAAGCGATGACGCAAACTATATTACTGGTCAGATACTTCACGTAAATGGCGGTTTGTTGATGGACTAATTTTCCTTTTTCTATATTTTTTATTTTGTTTAACTTTTTTTTAGGAGTTCAAAATGGACGAATTAAGAGCAAAAGTAAAAGAAATTATTGTAAAAAAACTTGGTGTCGAAGAAGCTCAAATTACTGACGAAGCTTCATTTACAAAAGATTTGGGTGCTGATTCATTAGATACTGTCGAACTCATTATGGAATTCGAAAAAGAATTCAACGTTCAAATCGAAGATAGCGAAGCTGAGAAAATCCAAACTGTGGGTGATGTTCTCAATTTCCTTTCTTCAAAAAAATAATTTTGTATTGTTAAATTAAAACATACGGCGGAGAGTTATGCCGAAATATAATTTCCCACGTGTTGTTATTACTGGAATGGGTGCTGTTACTCCTATTGGCAATAACCTTGCTGAATACAAGCAAGGTTTGCTCGAGGGACGTAGCGGTGCTGCTCCAATTACACGTTTTGATGCATCTGATTTCGATACTAAATTTGCTTGCGAAGTAAAAAACTTTGACCCGCTTCAGTTTATTAATCGAAAAGAAGTTCAGCGAATGGATATGTTCACCCATTTCGCTATTGCTGCCGCCGCTATGGCTATCGAAGACGCCAATTTAGACGTTGAAAAAATTGATCGTGAGCGTGCCGGCGTTGTTCTGGGCTCTGGTATTGGTGGAATGTGGACATACCATTACCAGCAAGAAGAGCTTTATAAGCGTGGTGGAAATCCTGATAGAATTTCTCCTTTCTTTGTGCCAATGCTTATTTCTGATATTGCTGCTGGACATATTGCCATTCGTTGGGGACTTAAAGGCCCAAATTATGGCACTGTATCCGCCTGTGCTACATCTTCGCACTCTATTGCTGATGCTTTAATGCTATTGCAACGTGGTGATGCTGATGTGATGATTACCGGCGGAAGTGAAGCAGTGGTTTGTCCAATGGGAGTTGGTGGGTTTAATGCTCTTAAAGCTTTATCGACTCGCAACGATTCGCCAGAAACTGCTAGCCGTCCGTTCGACCGCGACCGTGATGGCTTTGTTATCGGTGAAGGTGCAGGAGTGCTTGTCCTCGAAACATTAGAGCACGCTATGAACCGTGGTGCTCGTATTTATGCCGAAGTGGCGGGTTTTGGTCTTACTGACGATGCTTATCACATCACTCAGCCAGTCGCCGGCGGCGAAGGTGCTGTTCGCTCTATGAAACTTGCAATCGAAGATGCTGGTCTTGTCCCTGATGACATTGATTATATCAATGCGCACGGAACATCTACTCCTTTCAACGATAAAACTGAAACAGCTGCTATTAAAACTGTTTTCGGTGAACGTGCTTACAAAATCCCAGTAAGCTCTACTAAATCTATGACCGGACATCTTCTCGGCGCTGCTGGTGCTATCGAGGCTATTGCGACTGCTCTGGCTATTTATGAAGGATTTTTGCCTCCGACTATTAATTATCAAACCCCTGATCCCGAATGCAACTTGTATTATGTTCCAAATAAGTCTGAAAAACGCCAGATCAAAGCTGCTCTGAGCAATACTTTCGGATTTGGTGGGCATAACGCTACAATTTGTTTCAAAGCATTCGAAATGTAGTCTTTGGACAAATGAAAGACTTATTTACTAAATTGTTCTCTACTTTTTCTAAGATTCTTAATCTTAGAACACTTGATACGAATGCCAATCACCCGGATTTTTTCCCGGTGGTTGGCTTTTTATCATCTGAAAAAAAAATAGAACTCGAAAATATTCTTCAAACTAAAATTAATTCTGTAGGTATTTTTGAACAAGCGCTTATTCACCGTTCCTACCTTACTGTGATTGGTTTGGAAGGTGGTTTTCGCTCAAACGAAAGATTAGAATTTTTAGGCGATTCTCTGCTTAATCTTATTGTTTCTGATTTTTTGTTCAAATCAAATCCAGAATTTAGCGAAGGCGAACTTACTAAACTTCGTTCTCGTTTGGTCAATAGCCATTCGCTCTCTCATTGTGGGTTCTCTCTCGGTATTGATAAATACATTATGCTCAGTTTCAGTGCCGAGAAAGCGCTCAAAGATGGTAGCGATTCAATTGTTGCCGATACTATCGAAGCAATTATTGCCGCTATTTACTTAGATTCTGGTTTCCAAAATGCTCGATGCTTTGTTGTTGAAGTTTTGGTCCCTATTATCGTTCAATCTAATCTTATTGTTGATACTAATTATAAAAGCCTTTTGCTCGAAAAAGTTCAAAGTTTAGGATTCTCATCTCCTGTTTATAAAGTGCTCTCCGAAAGCGGTCCCGACCATTGCAAGCATTTTGAAGTTGGTGTTTATCTTGAGAATGTTCTTCTTGGGACAGGTAGTGGGAAAAATAAAAAAACTGCTGAACAAGAGGCTGCTCACAATGCTATCGAACTTAATTTATTCACTAATATAAAAGAAAAGCACGATGGAAAAGTTGATAATTGAAAAATCTCGCCCCGGCAGACGCGGCTATACTCTGCCACAGCTCGATGTCCCTGTTGCTGAATTATCTAATCTTATACCTGATAAATTTTTACGTAAAAGCGAACCTAATTTGCCTGAAATTAGCGAAAATGAGGTCTCCCGCCATTTTGTGAAACTCTCCAAACTTAATTATTCCATCGAGGATGGAGTTTATCCACTCGGTTCTTGTACAATGAAATACAATCCTAAGGTCAATGAAAAAGTTGCATCGATGCCCGGTTTTGCTGAAATTCATCCTTGCTCACAAGATGAACACGTTCAGGGCGCTCTTCGCGTACTTTATGAATGTGGAGAATTTTTAAAGGAAGTTACCGGACTTCAAGGCGTTACATTGCAGCCTTCAGCTGGTTCCCAAGGCGAACTTACTGGAATTTTGCTTTTCCGTGCTTATCATAAAGATCGTGGTAATGATAAGCGAAATGTTGTTCTTATTCCAGATTCCGCTCACGGAACTAATCCTGCTTCTGCTGCTATCGCTGGCTTTCAGGTTGTTACTGTCAATAGTCTTCCTGATGGTCGCATAGATATTGACGACCTTCGTAACAAAGCTAATGATACTGTTGCAGGATTTATGATTACAAATCCTAATACAGTTGGTGTATTCGAAACAAACATTCGTGAAATTGAGAAAATTATCCACGGTTGTGGCGGACTTATGTATATGGATGGTGCTAACTTAAACGCACTTCTCGGTATTGTCCGCCCCGGCGATATGGGCTTCGATTGTGTTCATATTAACTTGCATAAAACTTTCTCCACTCCTCACGGTGGTGGCGGACCCGGCTCCGGCCCAATTTGCGTAAGTGAAAAACTTATCCCATTTCTACCAGTTCCTCAAGTAAGAAAAGAAGGAGAAAGATTCATTATCGTTCGCGATACAGAAAAAACAATCGGTAGTATGCACGCCTTTTTTGGCAACTATGGTGTTGTCGTGCGTGCTTACACATATATGCGTATGCTTGGTAAGGAAAATCTACGCCGTGTTAGCGAAAATGCTATTATCAATGCAAACTATTTAATGAAATTAATCGAACACGAATATTTGATGCCTTACAAAGAGTTTTGCATGCACGAATTTGTTTGCTCGGCTGATTATCAGAAAGAATACGATGTCTCCGCCAAAGACATTGCAAAACGTCTTCTTGATTATGGTTTCCACGCTCCTACTATTTACTTCCCGCTTATTGTTCACGAAGCTATGCTGGTTGAACCTACTGAAACCGAATCAAAAGAAAATCTCGAACTTTTTGCCGAAGCTTTAATCAAAATTTCCAACGAAGCAAAAACAAATAAAGAACTTGTTCTTTCCGCTCCAACTACAACACCAGTAAGAAGGTTGGATGACGCTCTTGCTGCTCGTAAGATTAACGTTAGATGGTAATTCTTTCGTTGAAATTGATATAATAAAAGAGGCTGATTTTCAGCCTCTTTTTTGATTTTATCAATTTTTTTACTTTCTTTTTATCCACTCAATAATAGTTTTTATTACTTCTTCGCTTACATTGCCCTCTTGTTCGTAGTCCGCAGGTTTTGATTTTTTGGGCGAATATACCATCAGATGATTAAGCTTTGGAAACATTTTGAACGAAACATTATTCCTATTTCCAAGATTTTTCTTCCATATCTCATACTCCAACGGTAGAATTTGATAGTCGTTCTCTGCTGCTAAAATTAGTATAGGTATTTCCAGATTTTTAGTGATTTCTACGGGGTTATATTTCGTCAAGTCCTCCCAGTATTTTGGTGGCAACATAAGAAGCAGTGAATCGCGGGAAGTTGAATCTGTGAATTCTCCTTTTTCAAGTAAATCTATCTGATGGCGAACTTTTTTTAGTTCGCTGGCTTCGTATTCATTAATTTTCCCATCTAAATTAAAGATGTATTCATATTGATCAAGCACTATTTGATGAAGTTTACGCGCATTGCCATTCATGATTATTATTCCCGAAATTCCACTATATGATTGTGCTATGCGTGGAGCGATGTGTCCTCCAAGGCTATGACCTAATACATAGATCTTGTAAGGATCTACATAATCTTGCTCTTGTAAATACGCAACTGCCTTGATTGCGTCCTCCATTGTTTCTTCCCAAACTGTTAAATTGTTGTAATCCTGTGCAATTTTACTTGGATATTCACGAGTGCGCTTCTCATAGCGAAATACAACTATTCCATTGCTCGAAAGTCCATACGCTATATCCCGAAAAACTTTGTGCCCTCCAATGGTTTCGTCCATATCGTTCGGTCCTGAACCATGAACTAACACTACAGCTGGATATTGCCCTGGTCTATGCGGAATTGTGATTTTGGCAGGTAGTTCCCAGCCAGGAACACCAAATGTTGTTTCTATCTCGTAAAACTTTGTTGTATCAGCATAATTTGGCAAAGCAAAAGAATAATTACGAGCAAACGGAACGAACAACATAGCCGAAATCTTTTGCGTCTCATCTACAACTATACGACAGTTTAGTGAGTCGTTTGCAAAATAAAATTTAATCAGATAAATATTGTTCTTCAAAGATTTTTGCTTTTCAGGTGTGCCGAATTTAACTACTTTTCCATAGCGACTATCGAGCTGAAGCCAAAATTCCTTTGTCTTATCAGCAGAAAGATATTTCAATGCACCTTCTGCTACCATTTTTTCAGCTTCTAAAAATTTTTCTTGTTTCAACAAATTCAAAAATTTCAAAGCAATCTGCTCTGATTCTTCCGAATAAACTGAATTGACAAAAAAAATAATTGATAAAGCCAAACAAACCAGCGTTTTTTTCACCTTTTGCCTCCTTAATTTATTTTAGCTTTTTTTGCAACTATATTGCTTCCGATGAACATACCAATTCCGTCTCCTTTAATATTCCAGCGAACGTTTGAGCCAACATTACCAAAAATATCATCGTCGCTATTGCCATTATTTCGAGTTATAAAATAATCATAATATTGCTTGTCATAATTCAAAATTACAAATTTATAATTGTTTAATCGCTTTTTTAATACAAGTGTATCATTCCCACCAACATATGCAAAATATATTTTTAATTTATTATCTGATGTGCGTCGCGAATAAGTATATATTTCATCGTAATTGCCATAAATTATATTATCGAATGATATTCCAGCCGTATATACATAGTTTTCGTTAGGTGCTATATATGTGTATACTGATGCCTTATAATATCCTTCGAATAATTTTTGAAACTCAACAAAAACATTGTCAAAACTAACGGGCTCCGGAACTATTGTCTCTCCGTATGCTTTATGTTGCTTCCAATATGCGTATAATTTATATAGTTTTCCTGGCTGTGCTGTTAATTTCGAATTATAGAAACCGTTTTTGTATGTTAATGTGTCGAATTGCTCACCATCTTCAATAATCAAAACAGCATCTTTGACTAATGCTTTCTCAACAGTATAATTTTCTAACGGTGGAATTGTTCTTTCGACTCGAATGTCTTCTATTTTTTCCCCTGCTTGAAGAACTGCCCGAATTACCAACTGCTCGCGATATGGTAAAGTAACGCTCGTTACTTCTTCTTCGCACGAAGATAATCCAAAGCCTAATAATAATGATAGAACAATGTATATTTTTTTCATTTTATCACCTATATTTTGAAATTTAATCCAATGGTTGGGATCAGTGGGAATAGTGTTAACTGCTTCAATTTCTTTGTTTCAGTCATCCCATCATAATCAGTTGAAATATACCAAGCGAATGGGTTACGTCTGTTGTAAGCATTGTATATGTTAAGTGATATTGACCAGGGTATCGTAAGCCATTCAAAATGATGAATAATATTTAGATCCAATTTATGGAAAGCAGGTAATCGTGCTCCATTTCGTTCTGTATACTGATATTTTATATCTTCGTATGGCGATAAACCTATCTCTTCAAAACGGAAAGAACCAGTCGGCATTGTATAAGCCTGACCTGTTCCATAATACCAAGTTGCACCTATTTCCCAAGATGGACTGATTTCATATACTAAAACTATGTTAACATCGTGGCGACGGTCGTACCTCGGATAAAATGGCTTCCCTTCGTTGAGTTCATTAAATTTACGTTTTGTCCAGGATAGTGTATAGCCTATCCATCCAGTTAGATTCCCCAAACGTTTATTGAAAAATACTTCCACTCCATAAGCCTCTCCGTTACCTCTTGTGAATTGATTTTCAAGTGGAATCCCAAAAGAAAATGTTGCCGAATCCTTATATTCATACAGGTTATTCATTTTTTTATAGTACGCTTCTAACGAAAGCAAATACTTCCCGTCGTCAAATAATTGCTCTAATCCAATAACTCCTTGCGTTGAACGGCTCGGAATAATATTTTTCGTTGATGGGAACCAAAGGTCTGTCATTATTGAAATATCATTTCTAATAATCAAGTGTAGAAACTGATGAGCCATAGCAACCGAAGTTTTAAAACTTGTATTATCTGCAATTTTATAAGTTGCAGATAATCGTGGTTCGTAGCGAAAATAGTTTGCTTCTTCAAAATAATATAGTCGCGAACCAATATTTGCAGTAAATCTATCAGATATTTCCCATTCATCTTGTAGATAATAAGATAGTTCCATACTCGTTGCGTCTTTGCTGTTGAATGGAATTTCCAGATTGTTTTCAAAATTATAAGCTGTTTTAGCTAAAAAGCGGTGATTAATTGCTTCAAGCCCTGTCTTTATCTTATGGTTTTTCGATGGGAAATATTGTGCTTCTGCTCGAAAAGTCCAATCTCGAATTTGAGATTTAATTATAAAATTATTTGAAACGTTCTTTTTATCGTAAATGTCTGTTCTGAATGTATAATCTGTATAAATAAGCGAAAAATTTGTAAATAATATCGGCGATACAATATACAGCCATCGAAAATTCGACGTTTTATTTCCCCAGTTAATATCAAACTTCATTTCTTCTTCATCGGGTGATTCCAAGACGTCCCGACACAAGAAACCACTCAGAAAAATATGAGAATTATCCGAAATTTTATGATTAACTTTTGCATTCAAATCATAAAAATAATAATTTGGAACTTCATCCTTGGAGACAAACATAGCAGTTAGAATATCTAAATACATTCTTCTTCCCGACAACATAAATGACGTATTTTCACCTATGGGGCCTTCCAGAGTAAGACGAGAACTAATTAAACTAATACCGCCATCAGCTGCAAAACGGTCTTTTCTGCCTTCTTTCATCGTCATATCAAGAACGCTCGATAATCTTCCGCCGTATTCAGCAGGAAAAGCTCCTTTTATTAACTTAATGTCGCGAAGGGCGTCGCCATTGAATACACTCAAAAATCCGCCTAAGTGATTGGGATTATATACAATTACTCCATCAAGTAGATAAAGATTTTGATCGGGCGAACCACCTCTCACATATAGTCCACTCGATAGTTCGCTCGATTGCTTTACTCCCGGCAAAGTTTGCAATGCCCTGAATACATCTGTTTCGCCTCCAAGCGAGGGTAATTTGAAAATGAAATTAGGTGATATATTTACCGCCGATATTCTTGAAATTGCTTCCTCCGAAGATCGCTCCGCTGTTACTAATACTTCTTCCGTTACAACATCAGATGTTTTCATTTTTATGTTCAGACGTATATTTTCTCCCTCTTTTAGCGTAATTCTCTTCGAATATTGCTGATATCCAACACCTCTGGCTACTATTATGTATTCTCCATTGGGAATCTGAGTGAAACTATAATAACCAAATTTGTTAGTATATGTCCCACGAAATGGTTTGCTGGATATTGAATCCTTATATAATACAACTGTCGAAGAAATTACATTTTCTTTTGTCTTCTCTTCCGAAACTGTGCCAGAAATTGTCCCTAAAGAAGTTTGAGAAAATAAATTTCCCACCATTGTTATCAATAAAAAAATAAATAGATAATTTTTCATATACTCCTTTTTTAAATTTTTGATATTTTCTAAAACGTATTTAGAACAATAAAGTTTCAAATTAATCGTTGATTTATTCGAGACTAAATATTTATTTAGAGTTAATTAATTTTTTGGTTAATACAATAAATAAATGTAATTTTGTTATAGATAATAATTCTGTTTAACTTTATTTAAAGGTTCTATTATGAAAAAACTATTTTTGGGATTCTTTGTTGCTACTTTTCTTCTTTCGCTCAATCTTTTTGCTGAAAATATCAAAGAGGCGAAATTTTCAGTAAATATGACTTGCGAAGGTTGCAAAAGCAAAATCGAAAAAACTTTGAAAAGCGAAAAAGGCATTGTAAAATACAATACCGATTTAGCATCTAAAACAGTAAGCGTTTCTTATGATGCTGATAAAACTAACGAAGACAATATCAAAAACTCAATTGCTAAATTAGGCTACACAGTTGCAAATGCAGCAGAAATTAAATCCACTAAAACCGATGTGAAATCTACTAAATCAGGTTGCAGCAAAAATTGCACTGGTTCAAAAGATAAAAAATGCAACGACTAATCTGAAAAAAAATCCATAAAGCATTCATCAGAGCGAGAATTTTCTCGCTCTTTTGCTTTTAGAATATGTTTTTGCTAATTCATCGATTGAATTGATATATAGGTAATATTTTCAAATTTTACCAACTGAAAAGAATTTATATGTTGGTATAAAAAATATTTATACTATTTTTATAAAAAATAAAGTTAATGTTCTTTCTTTTGAGTTTGTTGAATGTTTTTGCAGGTGTAATAATGACAGCTGATGATGTTATTAAAAGGCTCAATTTAGTCCCTCATCCAGAAGGGGGTTATTTCCGTGAAACCTATCGCTCAGACGAAATAATATCAAAATTCGCACTCCCAGAAAGATACAATGGCGACAGAGTTTTTTCTACTGCAATCTACTTTCTACTTCAAAGCAATGAAAATCATCTCGTTCATAGACTTAAAAGCGATGAAATATGGCATTTTTATTTAGGTTCACCTTTGCTTATTCGCTACTATCAAGATGAAAATGATGTAAAAGAAATAATTTTGGGTAATAATCTTTTAAATAATGAAGTGCCACAATTGCTAATTCCTCGAATAACTTGGATGGTTGCTCGACCTATTGCAGAGAATTCATTTACTCTTGTCGGCTGCACAAACTCACCCGGTTTCGAGTTCGATGATTTCGAGATCAAGCAATTTTAAAGGGACACCCCATATTCATTTTCAAAAAATTTACGAAGATATTCGCCCGTATGAGAATTTTTTGCTTTTGCAATACGTTCGGGAGGCCCCTCGGCTACTATTTTTCCACCTAATTCTCCTGCTTCCGGACCTAAATCAATAATCCAATCCGCTGCTGAAATAATATAAAGATTGTGTTCAATCACTACAACTGAGTGCCCTTTATCAACTAATTCCTGCATTGCTGTAAGTAATTTTGATATATCATCTAAATGCAAACCCGTTGTCGGCTCATCGAAAATAAACAATGTGTGACCTTCTACCGATGAATCAAGATGAGTGGCGAGTTTAATTCTCTGACTTTCACCGCCCGATAGCATTGAACTTGATTGACCTAATTTCAAGTAACCAAGACCAACTTTTTGTAATATCCCCAATTTATTAATAATTTTAGGATGATCGTAGAAAAATATAGCAGCTTCATCTACTGTCATATCCAGAACATCAACAATATTTTTCCCATTGTAATAAATATTGCGTGCTTCTTTTTTGTAGCGAGTACCTCCACAAGCTTCACATACAAGGCGAACATCCGGAAGAAATTGCATATCTACCGTTACATAACCTTCTCCTTCGCATACATCACAACGTCCCCCCGGAACATTGAACGAGAAGTATCCCGGGCGCAGTCCCAACTGCCGAGCAGCTTGCGTCTGAGCAAATACTTCCCTTATTGTGTCGAAAACTTTTGTGTAAGTTGCAGGTGTTGAACGTGTTGAAATGCCTATATTTGATTGATCTACCATCTCTACGAATTTAATTTTTTCGCTTCCTGTAATTTTGGAAAATTGCCCTACCTCGCTTGATGGCGAACCGCTTTGTTTTTTTAGTCCTGCATATAGAACATTATAAACAAGCGACGATTTCCCCGAACCGCTTACTCCCGTTACAACAACCAGAGCATTTAGCGGAAAAGTAATTTTCTCAATATCAAGATTATTGTGCCTAACAGTGAAAAATGTAATTCCTCCGTTGGTAATTTTACGCCTTTGCTGTGGTAGCGGAATTTTCATTTTCCCCGATAAATATAATGCTGTAAGAGAATTACCGCTTTTCCACATTTTATCGTAAGTTCCACTGAAAACAATTTCTCCACCAAAACTTCCCGCTCGAGGTCCAATATCAATGATGTAATCAGCTTGTCGAATAATATCCGGGTCGTGTTCTACTACAACGATAGTGTTCCCTATATTTCTTAATTTAAATAGTATATTCACTAATCTATCTGTATCGCGAGGATGTAATCCTTGACTTGGTTCATCAAGCACATATAGTGTTCCAACAAGTGCCGAACCAAGTGCTGTTGCTAAATTAATGCGCTGGCTTTCGCCTCCGGAAAGTGTATGCGATAGTCTCGATAAAGTCAAATAGCCGAGCCCAATATCTACTAAAAGCTGCAATCTTTTCACAATTTCTTGAAGTATTTGTTCCGAAATTTGCTTCTGGTAAGAAGTAAGCTCCAATTTTTTGAAGAAATCAAGCAATTTTTCGAGAGGAATCTGAATGATTTCGGGGATATTTTTGCCACCGACGAACACCTGACGCGCCGAAGTACGCAACCGTGAACCACCACAATGCTTGCATCGGGTAAATCCTCGATATTTGCTCAATATTATTCTGTACTGTACTTTATAATTGTTCTCTTCAAGCATTTTGAAAAAGCCATTTACTCCCTCATAAATTGTGTCGCCGTCCCATATTACTTTTAGTTCCTGCTCAGTCAATTCGTTATAAGGCTTGCTTAAATCAATGTTATTTCTCCGACACGCGTCGAATAGCTCCTGTCGAAATTTTATAAATGATGGTGATTTCAATGGATAAATAGCGTCTTTGCTAATTGACAAACTTTTATTTGGAATAACTAAGTCTTCATCTATTCCCATTGTTCGACCAAAGCCCTGACAATGCGGACACGCCCCCTTCGGATTGTTGAACGAAAATAGTCTTGGCTCCGGCTCTTCATAAACATAGCCACAATCAGCACATTCATAAATATTACTGAATTTTCGAATTTTTTTTGTTGTATCATTATATACTGCACAACGTCCTTGTCCTGTATTAAACGCAGTTTCTACCGAATCAACAAGTCGCGAACGCGTCTCTTCATCTTTTCGAAGTACAAGCCTATCTACAACAAAGTATAGATTATTTTCAAAACGCTGCCATTCGGGCAATTGCTCGTGAATATCAATTAATTCGGAAGTATTAATGTTTATAACACGATTAAACCCCAATTTTTTGGCTTTTTCTAATTCTTCCTCAACTTTTAACAAAGAACTTGGTGCGAACAGAATGTAAATTCGCGAACCTCCTTCCATTTCAAAGATGCTTTCAACTATTGACTGAGGCGTATCTTTGCTAATCGCTTTGCCACATCCGTGACAAATTGAAACACCAATTCGTGCATAAAGTAAACGAATATAATCATAAATTTCGGTTGTTGTCCCGACAGTCGAACGTGGATTGCGTGCCGGTGGGTTCTGTCCTATTGCAATTGCAGGTGGAAGTCCCGAGATACTATCTACATCTGGTTTGCTTATTCTTTCTAAAAACTGACGTGCGTATGCTGAAAGCGATTCAACAAATCGTCTTTGCCCTTCTGCATAAAGTGTGTCGAAAGCAAGCGAGGATTTGCCCGAACCGCTTACCCCAGTTATTACTGTAAGTTGGTTTCTTGGTATTGCGACAGATATATTATTTAAATTATGAGTGCGTGCATGTTTAATTTCAATGTATTTTACACTATCTTTGGTTTTGCTTTCTTTCATTATAGAATATATAATATTATATAAAAGAGCAAAATTAAGATTAAAAAATGAGAAAAAAAATTGGAGTATGGAAATTAATAAAAATAAAAAACTAATTTGCTTTTGAAGTTTATTTCATTTTTACATAATCACGTTTTGAGTATTTCATATTTATTTCTTAATAGAAATGAATAATTTGAATTATTATTAATAAAGCGGCAAAAATAGTTATTATATTTATTGTCCTTTTTTTACCTCTTCTTCCTTCAATAGTTCTATTTCGTCGCGGAGGCGGGCAGCAAGCTCGAAATTCAACTCGCTTGCTGCTATTTTCATTTGTTCTGTAAGCTGCGCTATAATCTTTTGCTTGTTGCTATGATTGAGCATTTCTAATATCGGGTCAATTGCTTTCAGCTGCGATTTCAACATTGCTTCCTGCTTCTGCTTGTTGCGTGATTGCGATATATCAGCAACAGAAGTTGAGGACAGTATCTCATCTTTGCTCTTATATACAGTCTTCGGAATAATATTATGCTTTCTATTATATTCTTCCTGCAATTTTCGACGGCGATTTGTTTCATCAATTACCTTTTGCATTGAATTTGTAATCTTATCAGCATATAGTATTACCAATCCGTCGACGTTCCGTGCTGTTCGTCCAGCAACTTGCAAAAGTGAACGCTCGCTTCGCAAAAAACCTTCTTTGTCTGCGTCCAACACTGCAACAAGCGATACTTCCGGCAAATCCAACCCCTCACGTAACAAATTTACCCCTATTAATACATCCGTTTCTCCCAATCGAAGACGACGAATTATATCAACTCGATTCAAAGCATCTATATCAGAATGTATATAATCTACTTTTATATCAATATTATGCAAAAATTCAGCCAAATCCTCTGCCATTCTTTTCGTTAGCGTTGTTACAAGCACCCTGTTACCATTCGCAACACGTTTCCTTATTTCTCCTGTCAAGTCATCTATTTGATTTTTTGTCGGACGAACATCTATTTCTGGGTCAAGTAGGCCTGTCGGACGAATTACTTGTTCGACAACAACCCCTCCGCATTTATCCAGTTCGTAATCTCCTGGAGTGGCACTTACAAAAATCACCTGATTAATTAAACTTTCAAATTCATCGAATTTCAGAGGTCTATTTTCAAGTGCAGATGGCAGACGAAATCCATGCTCGACAAGAGTTGTCTTTCTTGCCCTGTCGCCATTATACATACCTCGAATTTGTGGTATTGTGATATGGCTTTCATCTATAACCAACAAATAATCTTCTGGGAAATAATCAAAAATGCAATGAGGTCGTTCCCCAAAATCGCGTCCCGATAAATGCATTGAATAGTTCTCTATCCCCGAGCAATAACCAACTTCTCGCATCATTTCTAAATCGAACAAAGTTCGTTGCTCCAATCTCTGTGCTTCGACAAGTTTTCCTTCTTCGCGTAATTCTTTAAGCCGTTCGTGAAGCTCGTCTTTTATTCTACTCATTGCTTGTATTAACTTGTTTTCTGATGTTACAAACAATTTCGACGGATAAATTACCATATAATCGAGTTTGGATAATGTTTTCCCTGAAAAAGCATCAATGTAACTTATGCTTTCAATTCCATCACCAAATAGTTCAATTCTAACGCCAATTTTGTTCTCATATGCAGGGATAACATCAATATAATCGCCACGGACACGAAAACTTCCACGTTGAAAATCAACATCGTTTCGCGTATAATGCAAGTCTGCCAGTTTATAAATAAGTTGCTTCCGCGAAATATTCATTCCTATATTTAACGGCAGGATTAGTTCCATAAAATCTTCTTTTTTACCAATACTATATATGCAACTCACACTCGCAACAATAATCACATCGCGACGCTCTTCTATTAATGCACTTGTCGCTTTAAGTCTCAATCTGTCAATTTCATCATTTATCGAAAAATCTTTCTCAATATAAGTATCAGTTCGTGGAATATATGCTTCGGGCTGATAGTAATCATAATATGAAATAAAATACTCGACCGCATTTTCCGGGAAAAAAGCTTTAAATTCACTATAAAGCTGCGCTGCCAGTGTTTTGTTTGGCGAAATAACCAAAGTTGGACGCTGCACCTGTTCAATCACGTTACTTATCGTAAATGTTTTCCCGCTACCTGTTACTCCTAATAATGTTTGATGCTTATCGCCACGGTTAAGTCCCTCGACAATCTCTCGAATTGCTTTTGGTTGGTCGCCTGCCGGCTTATATTGTGCGTTTAATATAAATTTCCCTTTCATAAATCAATATCATTAATTAATTTAACTCATCATAAACATATAAAAGACGAATATTTAGTATGAATTGTGTTTCAAAAATAATATTTCTGTTCATTGTGTCGCTTCAATTGTCTCTAACAAATTTAATTATTGATAGCAACCTTTCATTTGAAGATGCAATTGAAGGGACAACTGCTTCCAAAGAAATTACCGATAGCCTTGTTTTGCTTAACGTTGTCTATTATTCTTTCGATGGAAAACTTCATCGCGGACAACTCGTAGTAAATAATTCTGTTCAAAAAGATATTGAAGATGTTTTCGAACTTATTCGAAACGAACGCTTCCTCGTCGATAAATGTATCCCAATTGTGAAATATAATTGGTCAGATTCTGCTTCAATGGCGAATAATAATTCTTCTTCTTTCAATTATCGAACAATTGCTGGGACAAATCGCCTTTCGCTTCATTCTTATGGGCTTGCAGTCGATATTAATCCTTTCAATAATCCTGTTATTTATAGCGACGGACGAATTTCTCCCAAAGGGGCTAAATATAACCCAAAGAAAACTGGCACCTTTACCTCTGATTGTCCTATCGTCCAAAAATTCAAAGAATTAGATTGGCGATGGGGTGGAGAATTCAAATCGTTTAAAGATTATCATCATTTTGATAAAATTTTATCTAAATAATTTTCTCGAATTTGGTTTATTACCCGAATTTCTTTAATTTTGAATGTGTTTGTTCATTTTTTTATGGGAAATATAATGCTTACGTCAATTAATCATATCGGTATTGCAGTTAAAGATTTGGAAGCAAGTATAGAGCTTTTCAAAAAAATCTTTCAATTTGGTGATGTTCATCGTGAAGTTGTCGAAGAACAAGGCGTTTCAATTGCCTCATTCAAAGTTGGCGATGTGTTAATCGAACTTACCCAACCAACAAGAGAGGATTCTCCTATTGCCAAATTTATTGAAAAAAAAGGCGAAGGAATACATCATATCGCTTTCAACACTGATAATATCGGTTCAGACCTTGCTCGATTGAAAGAAACTGGAATCCAACTTATCAACGAAGAACCACGCCCCGGTGCTCACGATATGCTTATCGCTTTCTTGCATCCCAAATCTACTAATGGGGTTCTGACTGAAATTTGCCAACATAAATAATCGTTCTTTTCATGATAAAAAGGCTACCTTTGGGGTAGCTTTTTTATTAAAGACGACAAGAAGTTAGTCTTGAACAGTCTTGCTTTTGAAATAGTACTTTATAATGATGGTTATGAGTAAATGGAATTTTAAAAATTAAACCTTCGGAAGGCTCGAAACCTTCCGAAGATTATAAAACAGCCCTACCGCCCAAAATTCATAAGAAACTGTATTTAACGCTTATTAAAATTACATAGCTAAGCGAACTTCTTTTACTTCTGATATTTTCATCTGCAAAATTCGCTCAACTCCACCTTTCAGTGTCATAACAGCACCTGGACAACCTGCACAAGCACCCGCTAATTCAACGAAAACCACTCCGTCTTCCACCTTTTTTAAGTTTATTTTGCCTCCATCTGCTTCAATAAATGGGCGAATATCTTTATTGATGATGCTATCCACTGCATCAAACAATTCCAAATCAGTCATAAATCACCTTATGTTAATCAATTAAAGATTTGATTTTTTCAACTGTTGTCGGCGCATAATAATTGCAAGCACCACGCTTAGCATCCGGCTCAATATTTTGTTCCTTAATTACTTTTTTCACTTTTGCTTCGGTAACGCCGAGTTTTTCAGCAACTTTTTTAGCGGTGAGCATTTCTTCTTTTTCCATAATAAGCTCCTTATTATTAATAATTAAACAAAATTATTTTTGGGGTATTTCTTTATATACAACTCTATGATGAGACTTAGCAACTATAATTTTATTGATAGTATCTTTGATAATTTTGACATCCTCGAAAGTCAAATTTGAATTATCAAATTGTCCATCCAATATTTTTTCATCAATTGATTGATTTATTTTTTTCATAATATCATCTTTATCATAATCTTTAACTCTTGAAATAGCTTCGGCAGCATCACAAATCATAAGTATTGCTGTTTCCCTTGAATTTGGCTTTGGTCCTGGATAGCGAAAATCATCGGCATTAACTTTAGAGCTATTTTCGGCAGCTTCTTCCAATGCTTTTGCATAAAAGTGTTTTATAATGGTTGTTCCGTGGTGCATCGGTATAAAATCAATGATTTTTTTAGGAATTTTGTATTGTTTTGCCAATTCAATACCATCGGTAACGTGTTCTTTAATTGCAATTGCACTTCTTTTGGGTGGCAAAAAATCTAGCTTGTTCCCAATTTCAATTTGATTTTCTGTGAAGTACTCTGATTTAGATATCTTACCAATATCGTGAAAATATGCTCCAACTTTCGTAAGTAGCTGATTCGCACCGATTGCTTGAGCGCACCTCTCGGCAAAGAATGCAACGCCTACTGTATGCTGATATGTCCCTGGTGCTACATCATTCATTTTCAATAACAACGGGTGATTTAAATCATCAAATTCCTTGATTTTCAGGTCAGTTACTAAATCAGTTAAGCTTTCTACAATGTATATGCCACCAAATGTTAAGATTGGTGCAACAACAGCATTAATCCCCGCAAAAAGTAATTTTGAGAATATGTTGTTCCATTCATCAGAGCGTTCGAACCCGAAAAAGATAATAACCAAACCTAAACCAATAAATATATAAAATATTGAACGGAAAATCTGAGTTCTGCTCTGAATATCTCGCACTGTATAAGCAGCAAGTATCCCTGCAAAAAGCATTGCAGTTCCAGTAGAGTAGTCGTTCCCTCGAATTCCGGAAATCATCAAAGCCATCGTTACCGTTGCATAAAACGCTGTTCGCGAGTCAAACAAAATCGCTATCACCATAGACAAAGTTGGCAGAAATATTAGATACTCTATCGGACCTTCGCTATATATATTCACCGTAATCCACGCAGTAGCAGACACCACTACCAGCAAAACACTCAATATCAGCAAATGCAAATTATCAGTAAAGATTTTCTTTCTTATGAAAAATAAATAAAGAAGCAAAATTGTATAAATAATCGCGGCGTGTCCAATGCTCCCAATAATATTATACGTAGTTGTAACGTTTTCGTCCCTCATCACTTTCGAAATGTTGTAGGATTTGATTTTTTGGATATTGTCTTCTGTTAGGCGTTCACCCTTGTTAATTATTATCTCATTTTTACGAACTATTCCAATAGTTTTAGGGACGGACTTTTCATTGATCTGGCGTTGACGTTCTGTTAATTCCTCAGAATATAATAAGTTGGGGTGAACGTTTCGATAAACTATTCCAATAACTAAATTTTCGTCATTTTCAAAGCGTAATTCTGCAAATTGCCTCAATTTAGTTAGGAACGACCCCTTATCGAGCAAAGAACTTTTCGGATAAATTGTTTCTCGATTGGGAGAAACCCTTACACTTATTGCATCTAATTTAATTTTGTCTGCATTAATATTAACAATTCCGCTATTATATACCTCTTTTAAAAATTGATTAATTAGTTCTTTCATTTTTGATATTTTAACATTTCGTTCGTTCTTCGACAAATTTTTAAGCGATTGAATGATTTTCAGGGAAACTAATTGTTCAAGATTTTTTTCATCAACTCTGTCCGTATTCAGAAGTTTTAAACTATCCAAAATAGAATTGATTTTTTTTATTGAAATTGCCTCAGCACTTTTGTCAAGAATAAATACAAAATTAGTATTTTCACGAGCCTGACGAACCTCACTTTGATATACTGTTGATGATTTATATATTGGGAAAGGGTAGTCAGCAACAAGTGTGCTCCCACGCCAGAAGTAGCCGGGAACTAAATTATACCTATTTTGTACATCAAACGAAGGGTCTATCTGATAGATGAAACATATACTGCATAATGCTACAGTCAATAAAATAATCAATATTTTAAGTTTTAACGAAAAACGAGCTTTCGATAGTTCGTCCTTGACGTTATCGCGTGAAGAAATTCTTTGAAACAAAGTTTCCTGATTGTTCTGTTTCATTTGACAAAATTATTTTTTGTTTATGCAAATTTAACAATTCAATTTAAGAAAACTATATATATTTTAAATTATTAAAACTTAATGAAACAAAATTGGTACTATATCGTAGATATAATAAAGAGTTATAACTAAGGAACAAGAAAATGAAAACGAAACTTTACATATCGCTTGGTTCGTTGTTTATTATAACTATACTTCTTTCTTCTTGTTCAACTATGAACAAAACAGATAATTATTATGGTTACAACAACAAACCTACAATAGTAGATAATCCTACTACCGTTAGCAATGGGAATAACAGTAGTGTTGATAAGTCAACTAAAACCAATGATTATTCATATTACGTTAACCAGAATCCTATAAACGAAAAAACAACTGTAGTAGAGAATAACTACTATTTTTACCATCCGCTCACATATAACGGATATTATCCCTGGTGGGCACCTCCTCGATATTCCTTAATTTATGCTCCTCTTTACGGCAATATTTATTTTTCCTATGGTTATGATTATTACTACGACTGGTCTTATTTTTCAAGATATCGCCCATATAACTATGCCGTAATTTATTACCCTTATCCTGTCTATACACCATATCCATATTACTACCCTTATTGCTATCATCCTGGTTGGTATCCTGAATATAAACATATAACGCAGAAACCACGAAAAGACACATATAGAGATTTCGGTCCAAGCCGAGGAAGCTACTCAAATATCGGTGCAACTAACGAAAGCAATCAGCCCGTAAATCGTCGCAGTGGAACAGATGTAGTCCCTTCTACTCAAACAGGTTCAAAGACAATTTTTCAGAATGAACCCAGCGATAAAAATGTCCGTTCATCGTCGCGTCCGAACTCTGATGCTTTCAATACTCCACGAAATGAGCGAACAAAGGATAATATTTCCGATAGAGAAATAAAACAAAGCGATAGTCCCTCCTCCGACACTAAATATGAAAGTTCTCAAAAAGGCGAGCAGCCCGCACCACCTACTCGCAGAACTATATCTGAACCAACTCCTGATAGAACCAATAATACTCCATCGCGCGATAGAATTGCTCCCGCAAGTAACGATTCGCCTCGCCAGAGCGATGCTCCATCACGCAGTTCTAACAATGATTCGAAACCAGCACAACAAAAAAATCAACAAGAACCTGCTAACAGACGAACAAGATAAATTAGGTGTTACTATGAAAAAAACTATATTTATATTTATTTTCTTGTCAGTATCTTTTGCAAAAGCTCAGTTTATTGAAGATGCTTTGCGTTACGCAAACACACAGCATTTTATCACTTCTCGTGCAGTAGGGCTAAACGTTTCTTACATCGGAATTGCCGATGATATAAATGCGCTGGTTGCTAACCCTGCTGGATTAGCACTTATCCCTAAAAATGAATTTTCCGTTGGTTTTGGCTTTTCCCATATTGGTAATGAAGTTAATATTTTAAGCAAAAAGAGTAATTTTAATATTAATAATGAATATTTGAGCCATTTAGCATTAGCTTCTCCAATTAGTGGCACTAATGGTATTACTACGGTTGCTATTGGATATTTCAGAGATAACGATTTCAAAAAAAGTTACGACTACGATATATTTAATACTCAATCAAGTTATATTCTTCAGCAGTCCCAGGCAAAAAAACGCTGGACTTATGATTTGCTTCTTGCTGATATTAGCGGAAATACCAATATCAAAGATTCTCTTCGCCAAACCTCTTTCGTTGACGAAATGGGTGGCACCCACAACATAACCGGGGGTTTGGGGATTGACGTTGGCGAGAACGTCTCTCTTGGCTTCTCTATTACCGGTAAATGGGGTTCCTTCGAGTATTCAAGAGAATTCATTGAATGGGATGAACTTAATATTTACAACAAATGGCAAATTGACGATTTCGATAAACTCATAGTTAAAGAAAAAATAAAACAAAATGTTTCTGGAATTACTGCTCAGTTAGGTCTAATAGGTAAAATCGAAGACTTTATGAGAATTTCTTTCTCCATAAAACTACCTACCTGGTATCAAGTTGATGAAAAATTCTCGGTTTCGCACGATGTGATTTTCGACAAAAACCCCCAAGGTATTGTCGACAGATTCGATACAACCCAGCAGGGTAACAATTCCTATAATATTAGAACACCTTTTGTGTATAGTGCGGGAGTCTCTTTTCATCTGCTTGGTCTTACTTTTTCAACAGGAGTTGAATATCAGGACGTTACTCAAATGAAGTTTTCTGATGTATCAGCAGAAGTTGCCGAACAGTTTGATATTCTAAATCGTATGATTATAAGACACCTTGTCGGTCAAACTACCTGGGGGTTCGGTGCTGAATATAAATTCCCTGCACTGCCTCTCGAAGCAAGAGCAAGCTACGCAAAAACTACTTCTCCTTACCAATTAGATATTCCAAACGCAGCTAAATCTACTTTTTCTCTCGGTGGTAGCCTCTATCTATCCAAAGGAGTTCGCATTGATGGAGTACTCCGCTGGACTGACTTTTCCGAGCAACGCACTGCCTATGGAAATGATGAAAATCCAATTACTCTATCAAATTACATCTTGAAACAAAAACCTCTGAATATTTTGCTCGGAGTTTCTTACAGATATTAATTAGTTTTTTTATTTCTGATTTCAAAAGGAGTATTAAAAAGCTCCTTTTTTATTTTAATAGACAATATTCGAATTTAAATTCACAAGACATTTATACAAATCTTAATCTTTGAAGGAAAGGGTTTTTAGTTGAATTTGTTCCTTTATCTATTTTTGAGTAATTTACTTTTTTATTTTGTGTATTTTTTAATTTTTATGATGAAAATATTATTAATTGGTAGTGGCGGGCGTGAACACGCAATAGCATCTACGCTTGTAAGATCCAAAAATGTTCAACTTTTTGCTTTGCCTGGCAATCCCGGCATATCCAGAACTGCTCAAATAGTTGCATTAGATACAAAAAAATATCAAGAAATTTCAAATTTCTGTCTCGAAAATTCAATAGATTTAGTTGTTATTGGTCCCGAGCAACCTATTGCCGATGGGCTTTCAGATGCTCTTCGTTCAAATGGAATTAACGTTTTTGCTCCTTCCCGTTCGGCAGCTCAGCTCGAAACTTCCAAGCTTTTCGCCAAACAATTTATGGAGAAATACGCCATACCAACTGCTCGTTTCCGTGCTTTCGATAAATCACAAAAACAAGCAGCATTAGACTATATTCGAGAAAGTAACCTTCCCATTGTTATAAAAGCCGATGGTCTTGCTGCCGGCAAAGGTGTGATTGTAGCTAATTCTTTCGAAGAAGCTCTTAAGGCACTCGAAGAAATGTTCAGCGGTAGTTTCGGCTCGGCAGGTGAGAAAATTGTAGTAGAAGAATTTATGCAAGGCGAGGAAGCATCTATTTTTGCGATAACCGATGGGAATAATTTTGTAACTCTTGCGCCTGCTCAGGACCACAAACGCATACTTGATGGCGACAAAGGAAAAAATACAGGCGGTATGGGAGCTTACTGCCCTGCTCCAATCGTTACATTCGAAGTTCTCGAGAAAGTGAAGTCCTTGATAATTGAACCAACATTAAAAGGAATGATCGCAGAAGGTCATCCATACATCGGATGTCTATACGTCGGATTAATGATAGATGAAGGCAACCCAAAAGTCGTTGAATTTAACTGCCGTTTCGGTGACCCCGAAACCCAAGCCGTATTAAGTGTTTTCGATGGCGATTTTGCTGAACTTTTATTTTCGGCAGCCAAAGGTGAATTGAACATTTCTGCCATCAGAGAAATTAGCCGCGGTTATGCAACTTGTGTCGTGCTTGCTTCGGAAGGTTACCCAGATAAGTATGAAACTGGCTTCGAAATAACAGGATTGGACGAAATCTCTGATAATGTTATTGTTTATCACGCCGGGACCAAGGAAATCAACGGCAAAATTTACACCAACGGTGGGCGTGTCCTTGGTGTTACTGCTTTTGGTGCAACATTAAAAGAATCACAAAAAAATGCTTATAATGCTGTCAATAATATTCATTTCCAAAATATCTATTATAGACGTGATATTGCCGCAAAAGGATTAAAAAATAATAATTGAATTTGTTTTTCTCACAAAAATATTATGCTATGAATAATTCAAATATCGAAATACCGAAACCAAAAAATCCTAATAATTTAGCAGACGTCTTCGTTGCTTTCGTCGAAATTGTTAATCTTTTGCGAAAACATTGTCCGTGGGACAGAGAGCAAACCAATGAATCGATTTCTCATTTGATTATTGAAGAAGCCTACGAGGCTCTCGATGCTGTCCAAAAGAAAAACGATGAAGAATTTTCCAAGGAACTCGGCGATCTGCTTCTTCATATTGTTATGCACGCAATTATGGCAGAAGAGCGTGGTGCATTCAATCTTGTCGATGTGATTAATCGAATTTCTGAAAAAATGGTACTTCGCCATCCTCACGTTTTTGGAAATGTTCAGGTGAATGGGGAAGAGGAAGTGCTTGAAAATTGGGAAAAAATAAAAAAAACAGAAGGCAGAAAAAATACGCTCGATGGTGTCCCGCTTTCGCTTCCTGCTCTGCTTCGTGCTGAACGCATTCAACAAAAAGCTTCACGTGTCGGGTTCGATTGGGATAATAAAAAAGACGTCTGGAAAAAAGTCGATGAAGAATTTGCTGAATTAAAACACGAACTTTCTGCTGGCAACCAAGAAAAAGCCACAGAAGAATTCGGCGACCTGCTTTTTGCTCTTGTCAATGCAGCCCGCTTCGAAAAAATTGTCCCCGAATCAGCTTTACAGCAAACTAATTCCAAATTTATTAACCGTTTTCGTTACGTTGAAGAACAAGCTCGATTGAATGGGAAAAAACTTGATGAAATGACTCTCGAAGAAATGGATGTTTTTTGGAACGAAGCGAAATCAAAAGGAATAAAATAAATATAACATTTTGCTTTTATTAGAAATAGAAATTATTTATTTTTAAATATTACTTTTTGTTAATTTAATCATTCAAACTCATGGCTAAAAAAATACGAATTCAAGATGTTATACAACCAGGTGATATATTAGCTCTTTTAATTATTATTTGTGGTATTCTCATTGCTATATTTCTCGAAGGGCTTGCTATTAAGCTCATTGGCATTAGCTCTGCCGTGCTCGGTGCTTTAGCATTGATTATTATGATTTCCCAGAGACTTTCCGAAATTGTCGAATCAAACAAATTCAATATTCCCGAAACTCAGAATATTAAAATGACCGTAATAAAAGATGCTTCCGCTAAACGCCAGACAATTGAGAACTTCAACCCCTCCATTGATATTGATAAAATTTCTACCGAACATACTATGGGTGCCGATGAAGGTTTCCGTATTGTCAGCAAAACTACTCGAAGCGCCTCAAAATCTGAAATTCCACAACAACCAAAAAATGAGTTTATTCCTAGTCCAAAAGATGAAGAAAATGTTGAAGTCTCCCAAATTGAGCAACCCGAACAACTCGAAGCAAAAGCCGAAAGTTTGAGTGATAAAATTGATGATAATGTCTCCCAAAACGAACCTGTAAAAGAGACCAAAGATATATCTATTACTTCCTCTGCTGCTGCCCCTCAAACTACTGAACCGGAAATTATTGTTCAGGATAAATCATCTGAATTTGTCGAAGAAGATGCCAATCTTCAATTAGAAGAAAACATCGTTGTTGAAGAGGTCCCGCAAGTTGAGCAATTTCATTCAGATGATACTGAAAGTAAAAAATCAATTAGTAACCAGGAAGCATCTCAGACAATTGAAAATATTGAAACACAAGAATTTGTTCAACTAGATGAAATAACCTTAACCCATAGAGAACGATCTGCAACTACTTCGGAAATTTCGGAACCAATTGTTTCACAACAAAATAAAGCCGTTGAAAATGAACCTGACCTCACCACCGAAAAAACAATTGCCGAAACCGCCGAAGAACAACCCAAAACAGACTTCAAGAAAAAACAAATCGAACTGCCTCAAAACTTGTTTGACGATGAACTCATTGAAATTGATGAACCAAGAAAAGAGTTTGATGCATTGCTTTCTCGGATTTTGTATGTAATTCCTCTTGTTATTAAATCCCGAACTACTGCTTTTACTTTTATTAATTTTGAAAAAAATCACCTTATTCTCGAATCTTATGTTACAAATGTTCCTTCAAAGATAATTGATGAAACTAAAATCCCGATGGGCAACGATATTATCAGTCAAATTGCATTCAATGCAAAACCCGAAATACTAACAGAAATCAACCCATCTGCTGAACTTGATCTGATACCTTACTACAGCGAACCCTCGGGCACTTCTTCATTTGTAGGTATTCCTGTTTTTTACGAAAATCAAGTGATTGGAATTCTAACTTGCGATACTAACGAAAATGATGCCTACGATGCTGCAACTATTACCTTTTTAGGCCAGTTCTCCAAGTTAATTAGCGGGTTAATCAAAAGTTACACAGAAAAATACGATCTAATTCGTTCAGATAAAACATTAAGAGCTGTTCAAAAATTTGCTGAAATTTCTTCAAAATCAGATGCAACCGAAGAAACAATTTCACGTGCCCTTTTCGAAGCAATATTAAGTTTGTACGAGAATTATACCTTTGGAATTTGTCTCTACGACGAAAAACGGGAAGGATATTATATTTATGATTATTTCACTAAATATGAATTTCCTATCAGTTTCAGAAATGAACCAGTCGACTTGTACAGAACTTTACTCGGTCAATCTATCTTAAAATATCAGACTTTTGTCGAAACACCTGTCCAAACAAAAATGTCCCGTGTATCAGTCAAAGAATATCCTTTTGAAAGTTCATTTTTTGTCTCTATTCCTATCAAGTCCGAATCCGGAGTATATGGAGCAATCTTTTTCGATGGTCCATTGAGCGAAATGGATAATTACGATATTGATTTATTAGAACTGCTCGCTCGCGAAGCCGCTCACTCGATTGATAGATTTAAACTAACTCAGCTTTTCCACACAAGTGCAATTATTGACCCACACACTGGGCTTATGAATAATTACGCATTCTTCCGTAGATTACAGGAAGAAGTTACTCGCGTTCGCGATTTCAAATCTACTGTTAGCTTTTGCTTGATAGCAATTGATAAATATGCTGCTTATAGTAATGAAGATGACAACGGTAAATTTGAGCAGATTTTTCATCATATTGTTTCAATCTTGAATAAATCAATACACGAATATGATGTAATTGGCAGGCTCGATACAAATATTATCGGTGCTATATTAATAGGACAAAGCGTCGATAAAGCAAAATTCTGGGCCGAAAATATCAGAAATAAGGCTGCCATCTCAGTGCTGGAAATTGATGGTCGTCGCTTCACAGTTACTTTAAGCATTGGTATTGCTCAAATTTCACCTGCGGACGATTTAGATTCTTTGCTCGACAATTGTAATCGAGTGCTTAATATTGCAGCAAGCAAAACCAACTGTGTGCAGGTTTATCATTAATATTAACAAAAAACTTGCAGATTTTTTTAAAAAATATTAATTTTGTAAATGAGTTGGGCTCTTAGCTCAGTTGGTCTAGAGCGCTTCCTTGACACGGAAGAGGTCGCTGGTTCGAATCCCGTAGAGCCCACTCTTTTTTTCCCCCGGTGTGTAGCGCAGTCCGGTAGCGCACTACGTTCGGGACGTAGGGGTCGCTGGTTCGAATCCAGTCACACCGACAGAAAAAAAGACCGAAGCAAATTTATATTCGGTCTTTTTTATAATGCTTTATCCTATTCCTTGGTTAATCTTACCAATTCCACCATTCAAGTTTCAACTCGGGAAAAATACTGTTACGCTTTTCTACTTCTTCAAGATAGTTCGTTTCTTCCGCCGATATTCCCCCATATTCCGAAGCACGTTCAAGAATATCACATAATCTATTGAAATCAGAATTATGGAAGAAAAATCGGCTTTCAGCATAATCCTTTGCAGATTTTGTGTAAATTAAAAATTGCCAATCAGACGAATGAAGCAACATTAATTCCCTCAATGCTTGAAGTGCAATTCGATTTTGTAACTGAGAATAGTTCGCAATTGGGTATTTATCAAAGATGTTTTTTAGCCGAAGTTCGTCGTCGTAAATATTCTGCCACGTCCATACATTTTCAGGATTGCTCCATACATCATGATTATTATTTACTCCCCACGAGCCTTCGGGCAAACCTATTACTTCTTTGGGCTGTATTTTGAACAACTGTTCGCTGGCTGTTGCAGGCTTCAGCCAGGGAGAATGATTTAGCCCACGTAAAACATAGCGAATAAATTCAGGTCCCTCGAACCACCAATGCCCAAAAAGTTCTGTATCAAATGGTACGCATAAAGTTCCAAATTTCCCTGTTTTATTGTAATAGTAATTTGTCGTATTTTCCATATTATGAATGAAATGATTTGCCTGCAAGTCAAGTTTTTTCCAAATCCAATCAGGATGATACTGAGCTTTGTATTGCATATCAGCTTTTACATCAGTAACTCGCCAGTAACGAAGCATCGAACCAAGATGGCGTTTGTGAAAATCAAGATAGTCGGGCTCTCCTGGGTACCCAACTTCACCACTCCAAACCTGCATTGCTATATCGCGATGACGAGAAAAGCAAACAGCAGTTCCATACTCAACTTTCTCGCTTGAGCTTACTTCATACAATCGTAGCGGAGATTTATCAAAATTCCACGGTTCGGGGATAAACGCAGGTGAATGTATAGGAACAAAATGTTCTGAATTTGCCTGGAATTTTCCAATTGGATATGAATTTTCGATCAATTTTTGATCCACAACAAAATATTTGATATTATGGCGGCTCAGAAATTGCTCTATACCAGGGCGTAGATGCGGATGATGAAATGGAGCTACTGGCACATATGATTTCCACTCATAAGATGGACGATAGGCGCATTCAGGAAGCCATATTCCTCTTGGTTCACGCCCAAAATGTTTTTTGTAGTTGTTGACTGCTGCCTCGATTTGTAAATTTATACTTCGGTCGAATCCAAGCAAAGGCAAATATCCGTGCGTGGCACCACAAGTCATTATCTCAATTGCACCTTCGTCTTGCAGTTTTTTCAATGCCCCAATTACGGACCCATTATATTTGTTCTTATAATCATCAAGCCGTGCTTCATACCATTGAACCCACCAGTTTGCAAGGTAAATACTGTGAGCATCCCAACCCCACTTCTTAAAATCTTCGGCGTCTTTGTGAGCAGCTTTTATCTTTTCAAGACAGTAGTCCTCAAAAATTTTCTCAAAATTGGGATGCTCTAACTGCTCGCACAAAACAGGGGATATATCAATTGTTACTTTTGGATAAATATTTTCGTTTAATAAATCATTAAATACATTCAATAATGGTATATAGCATTCTGCTACTGCTTCGGTAAGCCAATCCACTCCGTGAGGCCAGTTCCCGTGATGCAACACCCACGGCAAATGTGTATGTAGTATAAGTACAAAATTACCTGATTGCATAGTTAACCTTTTAGCTTTTGAAGTATCTGTCCTTCAAATTATCACTTTATTTCCATTTTTCAAAATATTATATGTTTAGTGTTGTATAATAGATGAAATGTTTTTAATTGTTTATTTAAAATTAATCACACTATAAATATTTCTTAATCGTAGTTTAATTTACTTCCCTTATTAACTATTATTTACTTTTTCTTGGTGCATTATGAATGGTGAAAAAATTACTGTTGAAAACGGGAAATTAAACGTTCCTGATTATCCTATCATTCCATTTATCGAAGGCGATGGTACGGGCAGAGACATTTGGCGTGCCTCTCAAAGAGTGTTCGATGCTGCAGTAGAAAAAGCATATTCAGGCAAGCGAAAAATCGTTTGGCGTGAAGTCTATGCTGGTGAAAAAGCTTTCAACATCACTGGCGAATGGCTTCCGCAGGAAACTCTTGATGTGATTAAAGAACATATTATTGCAATCAAAGGTCCTCTTACTACTCCTGTTGGTGGTGGTATTCGTTCGCTGAATGTTGCTTTGCGTCAATTATTGGATTTATACGTCTGCCTGAGACCTGTTCGATGGTTCGAAGGTGTTCCTTCGCCTGTGAAAAATCCTCATCTTTGTGATATGGTTATATTCCGTGAAAATTCCGAAGACATTTATGCTGGTATTGAATGGCTTGCCGGCACAGACGAAGTTAAAAAGGCTATAAAATTCCTTCAAGAAGAAATGGGAGTCCGTAAAATTCGCTTTCCTGAAACTTCATCCATTGGCATTAAACCAATCTCAATTGAAGGCACTAAAAGGCTTGTTCGTGCGGCTATCGAATACGCACTGAAAAATAATCGTCCATCGGTTACTCTTGTTCATAAAGGTAATATTATGAAATTCACCGAAGGTATGTTTAAAGAATGGGGCTACGACGTTGCCGAACAAGAATTCGGCTCAAAAGTATTCACCTGGCGACAATATGATAATATCAAAGCCGAAAAAGGTGCTGAAGAAGCCGATAGAATTCAATCTGAAGAACTATCCAAAGGCAAACTTTTGGTAAAAGATTTTATTGCCGATGCTTTTCTGCAGCAAATTCTAACTCGTCCCGCTGAATATTCTGTGATAGCGACTATGAATCTAAATGGCGATTATATTTCCGATGCTCTTGCTGCTATCGTTGGGGGAATTGGCATTGCTCCTGGTGCTAATATTAATTATGAAACTGGTCACGCTGTATTTGAAGCTACTCACGGTACTGCTCCTCGATACGCCGACCAAGACAAAGTCAATCCCGGTTCCGTTATACTATCAGGTGTTATGATGTTCGAACATCTTGGTTGGGACGAAGCTGCAACACTTATTGTCAAAGGAATTGAGCGAACTATTGCTCAAAAACGCGTTACTTATGATTTCCACAGGTTAATGGAAGGCGCCACTCTTCTTAAATGCTCAGAATTCGGTTCGGCTATTATAGAAAATATGTGAACTCTTAATTAAAATATTTTTTCTAAAATAGTTGTTAACATCTTGATTAGTAAATAAAAAAAAAAGAGGTTACCTATGATAACCTCTTTTTTTACTAAAAGACTTGTTCGCCTATTTTTCTTTTCGCTTTCCGAATAAAAATAGCAATTTCTTGAGTACTACCATGCATACCCAAGATTTACACCTAATCCAAGAGGATCGTATCCTAAATAATCAATATCGCTAACAATAAATCCAAGACGAACTATTGGCTCTACGAAAAATTGGTTGCCTAATGGAAATTTATATGCTACTTCACCACCTACTACAACCATAGAGCCCCCATAATCTAAGTTCAATGGATTTGGACCGGTGTAATCCCAGAAGCTAATTCGAGCCATTGGTCCAACTGAAAGACCTGAAATAGGCGTTCTATCGTCTTGAATAACGCCACTTAAATACCATCTGTATGAAACACCAATACCATAAGCGCTCCAATAATCGCTGTAATTATAATATGAACCAAATACTGTAAATGAATTGTTTGACGATAGCTTTTGTTCATACGTAACATTGAACACCTTGCTTACAAGCAAGTCAATCGGATCAGCAGATATTGCTTTTTCGTACTGTGCGAAAATCGAAGATACCGAAAATACAACAAATAGTAAAGAAAGGATAACTTTTTTCATAGAAACTCCATAAAAAATTGTTTTAACTAAATTAAGCAAATAATTTTAAAAAAAACAACTTTATTTAATTTATTGCACCCTTAAACAAGGACAAATATCCTGTTGCAATTCTTTAGAAATTTCAAATTCAGCAAGTGGCTTGAACTCAATTATCCGCTTTTTGATTTGCTCATATCCTCTCGAAGCTCCATCGGTATTGCGTACCCAATAATTTAATGCCTTCTCGTCTGAATATCCGCAAAATTGCTTTAATATTACTGCTGCAACATAGCCCGACTGATGCCACCCATTCCAGCAGTGAAAATATATAGGTCCCTTGCGCTTTCGAATAATTACTTCATATACCATTTCAATAATTCGATTGATTTCTTGTGCATTATTCCCGCTAATCTGTAAATATTCTAATTTATTATTTCCAACAATCATTTCTCTGGGGGCTGATAAATAATTCTTTGAATAAAGATATACAACATCAGTAAATCCTTCCTTGCATAGATTTTCCAATCCATCGCTTAGCAATGGATTTTGATTTTCTCTTTTGTTTAATTTATGATAGAAATTATTTGCTCCTCCACGGTAGGCTATTCCATATAAGATTGTCCTCATATTTCTTGTCCCATAGAGACTATCAAAGCCGTTCCCGTAGTTGTCTGTAATTTTATCTTCTACACATTCAACTTTATAACGATTTTGATAATATTGAATTTGTTCTTTTAAAGTTGGAAATTCGGTATCGCTTTTTGAATAGGCTGAAAACGGAATTAATAAGCATAGTATTATTTTAATGATAATTTTCATAGATAATAATTTCTATATTTGTAACTAATTTATGATATTAATTGTCTCATTTATAATGACATAAATTACTAATTTTTTGTTAATTTTGTAAACTAATTATGGTATTAATTATTCATAATATAGAGTGGTCCAAAATGAAAAATTCAATTTCAAAACTCGTCTTTATTTCAGCGCTTTTTGTTCTTTTAGCGCCATACATTTCCTCTGCCCAAATCTACAATAGCTTATACGAAAATCCCACTAAGCAAGAGAATTTTTATAAAATTCAGAGTGCTAAAAACAACTTCTACAATAATATGCCCGAGGACCAACGCAAAGGATGGAAACAATTCAAACGCTGGGAGAATTTTTGGGCTCCTCGTGTTTACCCAACAGGTGAATTTCCCCAGGCAATTGAACTTTTCAAAGAATGGCAACGTTATCAAGAAGGTTTCAAGAAACTTAATTCCACCCAAAGCCGCACCTGGCAGCTTATCGGTCCAGTTACCCGTCCTGGTAGCTTGAATTCCAGCGTTAGAGACCAAGGTTTGGGAAGAGTTAACGTTGTGAGATTCCATTCTTCTCGCCCAAACGATATTTGGGCAGGTTCTGCAACTGGTGGAGTTTGGCGCTCAACCGATAAAGGCAAGACTTGGTTTAATTACCCAAAAACCGAGGTGATGTCTTTGGGTGTTTCTGACATCCAAATTGCTCGCAGTAATCCGAACGTCATCTATGTTGCTACCGGTGATATGGATGGTTCCTCTGCTGCTCAAAACTATTATGGTGTCGGTATTATTAAATCTACTAATGATGGACAGACCTGGGAATTTACCAATGCCGCTTACGCACTCGAAGAACGCAAACTTTTTGGCAAGATGTTCGTTTCTCCAACTAATGAAAATGTAGTTATTGCAACAAGTAATTCCGGAATCTTAAAAACTACCGATGGTGGCAGAACCTGGTTCAACAAGCAAAGTGGATTTTTCATTGATTTAGAGCAAAAACCCGACAATCCTAACGTACTTTATGCTTCTACTTTTACTTATTCATCTTTGGGAACTGATATTTATAAATCCACCGATATGGGCGAAACCTGGCGCAAAGTCTGGAATATCCCAAATGCTATTCGCACTGCTATTGAAGTTACTCCTGCCGACCCGAATATGGTTTATGCTCTGAGTGCCGAAAGAAATACAATGCAATTCCTCTCACTTATTGCATCCGAAGATACCGGCGAAAATTGGACGACCCTCTATCAAAAAGGCGATGGATTAAATCTTCTTGGCTGGAATAGCAATGGGAAAGATATGAATAAAGGACAAGGACAATACGATTTAGCTCTTGCTATTTCTCCGACAAATCCAAGTATAATCTATGTCGGTGGCGTTAATATCTGGAAATCTCAAAGTATGGGGGCAACCTGGCAAATTGTTGCTCATTGGTATGGAGATGGTGCCCCGCAAGTTCACGCTGATATTCATGATCTTATTTTTGCTCCTGATGGTAGGTTATACGCTGGACACGATGGTGGAATCGATTATACTACCAATGGTGGTAATTCATGGAATTTCATTAGCGACGGTATGTCCATTACCCAATTCTACCGTATTGGTATTTGTGAAGCCGACCCCAGTTTATTTATTGGTGGTTCTCAAGATAATGGTTCAAGCCTTTTCAAAGAAAATAATTGGATACACGTACTCGCTGGTGATGGAATGGATTGTGCCATCGATCCAACTGATCCACGTCGTATTTATGGTTCTCTTTATAATGGTGATTTTCGCCGTTCCACTGATGGTGGTGCATCATTTACTAATATGATAAATCAATATCAAACTAATGGTGAATCTGGAGCTTGGACTGCTCCACTGGCTCTCGACCCACAGAAGCCTAATGTAGTCTACGTTGGTTATTACAATGTTTGGCGTTCCCTTGCTTATGGTTCTGCTGGTTCATTTGTCAAAATTTCTAATTTTGGAACAAATACGACTTTGCAAACTATTGCAGTAGCCCCGACTAATTCAAATTATGTTTATGCTGCTACTTATACTACTGTCTGGCGAACAACTGATAATGGTATTTCCTGGTCTCAATACTTTACTTCCGATTTAGCAATCTCCGATATGGAAGTTAGCCCTCTCAACCCAAATGTAGTTTATTATACTAAATCCGGCTTCCAACGCGGTAATAAAGTTTGGGTTTTTGATGGTAACAAGCATACTAATTTATCGGGTAATTTGCCAAATGTTCCTGCAAATTGCATCGCTTATCAACCAAATTCACCCGACCGAATTTACGTTGGCACTGATGTAGGTGTTTTCTATTCTGATTATGGCTCAAATGTTTGGGAACTCTTCGGTGCCAATCTTCCAAACGTTATTATTAATGATTTGAAAATTAATAATTCTACTAAAGAAATTTATGCAGGCACCTGGGGACGTGGTCTCTGGAAAACTCAGCTTTTGGATTGCAACTTACCGAAGCCAAATATCACTGTTCTTGGCAATACTTCATTTTGTCAGGGTGACAGCGTAATTCTGGTTGCAGATGTGCAGGATGGTTTCGTTGTTTGGAATACTGGCGAAACTACTAAATCAATCGTTGTAAAAACTGATGGGAACTACTCATTCGTCCATTCTTATGGTGGTGAATGTAATGCTAAATCAGATATTATTTCAGTGACAGTTTTCCCAACTCCTGAACTGACTATAAATAAATCGAAATCACCTGCTTTGTGTATTGGTGATAGTGTTACATTTACAGCTCGTATTGGATTTAGTAATTATAGATGGAATAATGGTGTTGAAGGACGAAAAATTACGGTAAGCGAAGCTGGTACTTATTATTGCACTGCTGAAACTGGTGATGGTTGCAAAGTTGTATCCGAATTTATCGAAGTCTCTTTCCATCCAATTCCACCTAAACCTACCATTACTGAGGAATACGAATTTTTAGTTGCTTCGCCTGCTAATAAATATCGCTGGTATCTAAACGGTAAACTCATTGAAGGTGCAACCGAACGTAAATACCGTCCTTTAGTTCCTGGTAAATATGCTGTTGAAGTTGCTGAAAGCGGCGATTGCTACACAATGAGCGACGAATATAACCTGATTACAAGTGTCGAAAACGAATGGGCATCTGAACCTCAAATTATTCTGTCTCCTAATCCTTCTCGGGGTATTTTTACTCTCAAAGCAAATTTGAATAATGATGTTTCTGCGATAATTACTATTTCAAATCTTGCTGGTCAAGAAATTATGAGAATTAACTCCAATTCATCTAACAATGGTATCCTGCAAACAATTGATATAAGCTCTCAACCTGCTGGCACTTATTTTATTAAAATTACTACTCCTAAATCAACTGTTATGGAAAGAATTATCAAGCAATAAAATTGATTTCTGATATAATACCTACGGGGCAGCCAATTATTGGCTGCTCTTTTTCTATTAACTTTATTCTTTTTTATTTCTTCAATTCTAACTATTTTAATATTATATAAATCCTTTTTTGCGAGGTCCCTATGAAAAACGTTTTGGACGAAATTCATTCATTTTTAAATCAATTTGAGCAAAATATCATTAAGCTGAATTCAGAAAATGCTGTAAAATTGCTTGAATTAAGCGAACTATTAGTCAAAAGTAATGAAATCTCCTTCGCCGATAAGCAATTCCTTCATAAGTGGCTACTATTTACTGGAAAACATAATTATATATCTCTTCTCGAAAACGAAGAACAACGATATAACTGGGCTGAATGCGCTTGTAAAATTATCCAAGCAAGTGATTTCTCTTTCAATGACCTATTGCATTATCGAGCAGAAGAACTTTCTCAAAAAGCTCTTTTTATCGATATGGGGAAATTTACCCCAAAACGTTTTAGCTACGAACAAGTCTGGCAACAATCAAAAGAAATTGCCACTGCTATTTTCAAAAGTGTTCAGGGCTCACCTCGATTAGCCATTTTCTGCGAAAATTCCCCCGAAAGTGCTATGGTCGATATTGCGGCTCTCGCTTGGGACATTCCTGTCTCTCCTCTGAACGTCCATTTTACAAACGACGAACTAACCTCTATTTCCAAAATGATGAATTTCAATGTTGTTGTTACCGATACTCTCGATAGAATTCGCCAAATTGAAGAAATTTCTAAAAATTTATTGATAAAACCGATTGTTTTGCATATAAATGAAAGTATTAAAGAACTTACTAACCATATCTACCTCCCTCGTTATATCAAAACTATTAGCAATAAAGAAATTGATCTCATTCTCAATAAACGAAAGCGCTACTCTATCGATCAAGTTATTACTGTAATGTTTACTTCTGGCAGTACAGGACGCCCCAAAGGAGTTTCATTTTCTAATTATAACATTGTCAGTAAAAGATTCTGTCGTGCTGCAGCATTGCCCGCAGTTGGGCACAACGAAGTTTTACTGTGCTATTTGCCTCTATTTCATACCTTCGGTAGATACTTAGAAATGACTGGTATGATTTATTGGGGCGGCACTTACGTCTTTGTCGGTAATACTTCGGCAGATAATTTGCTTTCTTTGTTTTCCAAAGTGAACCCTACTGGATTTATTAGTGTCCCAATCCGCTGGATGCAAATCTACGATAAAATTACGGAAGAAACCGAAAATTTAACTTCCAGAAAAGAAATTAGAGAAAAAATCATTTCAATTGTGGGAAAAAATCTTCATTGGGGACTTTCCGCTGCAGGATATTTAGACCCCAAAATATTTACTTTCTTTCAAAAACACGATATCGAGTTATGTAGTGGATTTGGGATGACTGAAGCAACTGGCGGTATTACTATGACACCACCCGGACGATATGTAAAAGGTACAGTTGGAAAGCCACTCCCAGGCATTTATACTAAATTCGCTGAAAATAATGAAATGCTTATTAGCGGGCATTATGTTGCTCGCTATCTCGATACTCACCCAATTGGTTCAGTTATCCCATTTCCAACCAATTTGGACGACGACTATTGGTTGCCAACAGGAGATGTTTTTTCAGTTGATAGCAATGGCTATTATTCAATTGTCGATAGAGTGAAGGACATTTACAAAAACAATAAAGGGCAAACTATTTCTCCCAAAAACGTTGAAAACAAGTTCGATGGTGTCCCCGGTATCAAACGCACTTTTCTTGTTGGTGATGGCAAAGCATATAATACTCTTCTTATTGTTCCAGACTATGGTGATGCTTTATTTAAAGATGAGAACATTAAGAATGACTCACGTAATTATTTCCAAAAAATTATCTCCGAAGCTAACCGTAATTTAGCTACTTACGAAAGAGTTGTCAATTTTGAAATTTTGCAAAGAGATTTTTCAATTGATTTTGGTGAACTTACACCAAAAGGCTCTTTCAATAGAAAATCTATTGAGAAAAACTTTTCTGACATAATTGAGAAACTTTATTCAAAAGACGTAAATGAATTGCATTTCGATAATCTAAAAATCATTATCCCAAAATGGTTCTACCGCGACCTTTCTATTTTAGAGGAAGATATTGTCGTTTATAACAACGGATTAATCAACAAGGAAACTTCTCTTTATCTATTTATTGAGCCTATTTCCGACAATAAAATTCAAATTGGCGACTTAATCTATGAAATCGAAGGCAATACTATTGACTTGGGTTCTCTTGCTCTTCAACCGAAATACTGGGTCGGCAATCCTAATTTGTTTGTCTTTGCTCCTGTTAAAGCAAATTTTGACCACCGTAATAAATCAATCAGCACAAAAATTTTATGCGATTTCAATAATCGGAATGCATACTCCGAAGACCTTTTTGCAAATATTCGGGGGATAAGAAATAATCAACTTATTGAAATGAATAGGTTGATTTGCACAATTTTCTATTCCGAAGATGTAAAAGCTTTAGAAGAACTAACAAAATTATCTAAATTATTTAATAGCTTCGACGAATTGTCATTAGAGATTGTTCGTTTTCGTATTCAGGCTCTTGCTTATCATCCGAACGAAGAAATACGCTGTCTGGCCTATCGAACAATACTGCAGAACGACGAAATTGCCGAAACAGAAAAAATATTTCCTGCTTTCCTCGAATCTGGTCTTACTTTTCTCAACAACAAATCTATTGAAATTATTGCTTCAAGCAAGTTTGAACGCCGACGGCTAAATGCACTTCGAAAAAGATTGCTTTTCTATCGCGAAAATCTTTCCTGGCCACAATCTGAAACACTTCATAAGCAATTCGAAAGTATCTTTAAATTATTAGTTGACTTTGTCAAATACAACCCTGAATATTACGCAACTGTTCGCTTTGAATTAGCCAACTGGGTTCTTCACAAAGTCGACCCACAACTGTCTTCCATTGCAGCAAAATATTTCTGGATATTATCCTGCGAATACGAAAATAGTCTGGAAGAACAAAAATTCTCTAAATTCCCAATTGATTGGGAAAATAAGATTATTTTCGAAGATAGCCTTTCCGAACAAGAAGTAGAGAATATTAAACATGTTCTTTTGGATACCACATTTTTGAAACAATCAATTACTCTTGCATTTGAAGAAAACGATTTTGATATTTCAGAAATTAGCGATGACGGTATCTGGGTCTCGAAAATCAGCAGTATCACTCAAAATCAGATTTATCGAGTAAGCGTAAATACAAAACAAGGTAAGCATTACGATATTCAGACTATCATTAACGACAATATCTCCGACGAACGAAATCTCGAAACAATACTCTGGCTTGTTGCAGTTTCGGGCTATCCTGATGGTCCAAGCGTCCTGCCGTCGCTTGGTTGTGCTCGCCCCGAACTTCAAGCTCGCAGTATGGAATTTTTAGGGGATTTAACTGTCTGGGAAAAATTGCGTCAGATTTCTACCCTTAAAACGTACGGTCAGCCCTTCCCTAAACTTAATATTCTCAAACGTCTATATACAGAAGGGCTTTCTGCATTTGTTCGTGCCTGGCGATATAGCGGACAAAAAATTATTCCTGGAAATGTCAATCCATCTAATGTTGTTGTCCCCGAAATTGATTTTCGCGATGGTGCTACTATCCTTTCTCTTGCGGGTTGGAAGTATTTCGATAACTATATCTCTTTAGTCAAACCTATGCTTGATAATTTCTATTTTAAAGCAATTCATCATTATTCTTGGATTAGAGAATTTTTAGATATTAACTGGATTTTCAATGCAATTATGGAAGCTCTGGGCGAAGATGAAGCCGTAACTGTTCTTAATAATCTATATGATGAACTTTGTCAAAACGATATTTTCTTCCTTGGTAAATCTTTAAGGCAAGAGATTAATAAATATATTGCTTTCATAAAAGACAATTATTATATGCCGCTACCGCTTATCTACGCTATCGATAAATATTACGAATGGCAAAATTCCAATCCTAATGCTATTCCCGAAGCAAAAGAACAATCTATTATTGAACTCTACCACTTATACCGTCTCGATAGATACCCCGAAATTGCTCGCTATCAACTTTATCGGCATACTTATTTCGCCTACAAAGGCTTTTACGTTCGTAATGCTTTCGACAAACTCCTTGCTCAAATGAACAAAGAGAAAAATGTACCCGCTACTCAACTTATCGAATTGTCCGAATTACAAAGCACTCTCGAAGACCCTATTGATAGAGAGATTTTCTCAAAAATGGTATTCCCGGGCTACACTAAATCCTTACAATACGACATTGCAAAATTTGAAGAAAAGAGGGATTTATCACTAATTGTTAAAACTTCCTTCAAGGATAATTATGGTGATGTCTATATCTTTCGTCAGCCTATCGAGCCTGCTGAAATTGGTATTCTATACCGTTTGTTCTATAAGGAAAAATTGACTAAAGTTATTTCTGAGCAAGACCAATTCCTTGTGCTTTTCGATAGCAACGATAGAATTATCGGCGGTATTATCTATCAAATTAAAGAAGATAATTCTTGCACACTCGATGGCATAGTGCTGGCTACGCAATATCGCGGGCGTGGGCTTGGTCGAGCTATGATGGAAGATTTTATCAATCGAATGTATAGTCAAGGAATTGATATTATTAAAACTACTTTCTATGTCGAAGCTTTCTTCTCAAAATATGGATTTAAAGTAGATAAACGTTGGGGACTTCTTGTTAGAATATTAAACAAAGACAAATATATGAGATAAACTTTTATATTAATTTGATTTATTTCTAAAAATTTTTGTTTTCAATTTTTGTATTAATGTAATGTTTTCTTCAATAAATGAAGAATCTAATACATCAATGTTTGGTATTTCTTCAATTTCAACTATTGGATTAGTTTCAGGGTAAAGCATAATATAATTGCTTTGGGGCACTACTTCTGTAATTTCATCTATTATTCGAATAAAATCTAAAGAAAAGGATATGCTCTTTGAACGTGCCTTGACAAATATAACTATATCGTTTTCTGTAAATTTATTCGAATAACTTGTGAATTCTTCTATTGAATTTACAACTTCAAATATTGCATCGCTAAGAATTCCGCTTGCTTTGCATTGCTTTATAATACTTGACTTGGTTGATGGCAAAGATATGAAATTTATCTGTGCTGCCGCATATTTGCTAATGTTATTTAGGACCTCCAACCACTTTTTGAAACCTATTTCATATTGTGCATTTTCACTTACCAATACATATATTTTATTTGTTAAATTGATTAATTGATGCAATTTCGCAACCATTATCGTTTGATTTGTCGCTTCAATTACATTATCCGTTTTCCTACCAAAGAAAAATTCCGACGCCTTCGATTTTCCCGTCCATCCAAGTATTGTTAAGTTTATCATCATTTCTTTCATAGCTCGAATAATGCCATTTGATACGTTCGTATCTAACCTTGTTGTTGGCATTATAGATTTTTTGCCAGGATAAACCAATTTGACGAATGTTTGTATTGCTTTTGTGCTTTGTACTATTCTTTTCTCCGTTGTATCGTCCTCGATAATTACAGATAATGGGAAAATTGGCTGCTCATCCTCATTTTCGCCACGGCACGCTATTGCTAAATCAAGCAATTTATCAATACTATTTGGATTAGAGCAAGGAACTAATATTCTCATCAGTTCAGTTTTGATCACATCTCTCTTCTTTTGTTCTTCTATAGCGAGTTTTCTACCAGCACGTTCAGTAACAAATGATGCAAAAAGGCAAGTTACTAATATCAATAATATTGTCCCATTCAACACATTCTCGTCTAAAATTCCTGCTTTGTATGCAATCATTATTACAGCAATTGTTGCCGCGGCATGCGAAGCACTTAATCCAAAGATGAAATCTGACTCATTTTTACTGAATTTGAATAATAGCCGAGTTGAATGCGCTGCTAAATACTTACTTAACAATGCCATCATAGTTAATGTTGTGGCAACAAACAATGCAAAATAACCTGTTGCCAATACCTTTATATCAACTATCATTCCTACATTAATTAAAAATAATGGTATGAACAAGCCGCTGCCAACCAGATGTATTTTCTGCATCAAAGCTGAATTATGCGGTATGAGCTTACTAAATGCTAAGCCTGCCAAAAACGCTCCAACTATTGCTTCAATCCCCGCTGCTTCCATTAATACACTTGACATTAAAAACATCGCTATAACAAATATAAACTGCGAGTAATTCTCTTCCTCTATGTTCTTAAAAAACCAAAGTGCTATCTTGGGAATTACAAATAAGATAAAAAGTGATACAAATGCCAATAAAACAATGAATTTTACCCAGAACCAAAATGTTAATGAACCATTATAATAATTCATTATCAAGCCAAATACCATAAGCACAGCCGTGTCGGTAATTATTGTCCCGCCAACAACTGTTGTTGTGCTACGTGTTTGGGTAAGCCCAAGACGCAATGCTATCGGATATGCAACCAATGTATGCGTCGAGAACATCAAAGCAATTATCAGTGACGCTATTTCACTATATCCAAGCACAAAATAAGATAGCAAATAGCCAAGCAATAGAGGAATAACAAACGTTGCTATCCCAAAGAGTATGCTATATCTTTTGTTTGTTTTGACTTGCTTTAAATCAAGTTCAAGCCCCGCTAAAAACATAATGTAAAGCAACCCAATTGAACCCAGCATTATTATACTTTCGTCCCTGTCCAGTATATTTAAGCTATGCGGTCCAATTATTGTCCCTGCTATAATTAACCCTATTATGCTCGGAATTTTTAGCTTCTTGAATAGAATTGGAAATATCAACACAATTAGCATAAGTATGGCGAACTCTGCTATCGGATTTTTTACCGGAAAAGCGTGTTGAAATATTTCCATTATCAATTATATACATTTAGTGAAACAAATTCACTAAATTAAAATAATGAAAAAAAATTAAATATTTCAAATCTTTATTTTGGGAGATTACTCTTTCTTTCTATAGATAATAATTAAAACTATTGATAGAGCAAGCGTTATCAGTGAAATCCATATCCCACTAACAAATTTATTTGAATATGCTACAAGTTCCACTGTGTGTGTGCCTGATGGAAGAGCTATGCTTCGCAAACAATAATTTGCACGAATGATTTCGGCTTCTTTCTCGTCAACTTTGGCAATCCACAATGGATAATATATTTCGCTTAAACAAAGCAATGACGCTTTATTTGCACTTGTTTCAACTTTGATCAAATTGGGAGAATAGTGTGTGATTTTTGCTGCTCCTGTAAAATTTGTGTCAATTTCGCTTGGTAAATTAATTTCTGGTCGTTTTTCAATTACAGCAATCTGAGAGTAATCAACAGATTTACCTTTCATAAATTCAGATACACTGTCTTCTTTCATTACAATAGCCGAGCCAACAAGCCAAGCTCTTGGCAAACGATCTTTTCGCTCAGCAAAATATGGAGACATTCTGACCGAATCAATCGCTATCTCGTATTTGACATTCAATAATTTGTGTATTTCATCACGACTTAGTGGCGGAACATTTCGTTCGAGAACTAATGGGTTGTAACCTTCGAGAAGCTCAATCCCAGAAACCATACCTTGGTTACGTTTCATTGCCATAAACGGCGGATTATATATTCTCGAATTAACTCTAAAAATTTCATTAGGGTATTTCGATCTGAATGCGCCCAACGTCTGTTCAGGTAATTGATATTGCTTCGAGTAATCGTTTTTCGAGCGATTAAAATCAGCCCCAGCTATATATAAATCAATAAATGCGAGTAATGCCAGTAATACTGCTGCAAATGATATAGATAATTTATTTTTACTTCCCAAATAAATAATAATTAACGTAGATACTACAAAGAATAATGCAGTTGCTCCGTAGTTTTGAATTATTGAAATGGAATTTTCATCTATACTGAAAAAGGACTGCAATGCACCTATTGCTGTTAGAAATGCCACAAGCAACGGAAATACCGTAGCCATCAAAATTTGTTTTAGACTGAAATCTCTGAGCTTATCAATTGCAAATCCTGCAATTACCGAAAAGCCAAAAGCGATTGCAAATGCCATCCTTGCCGGAATTCTTAATTTTGCAAAGAAAGGAAGTTTATAGAAGAAATAGTATAAAAATCCATTGCTTCCCATTGCAAATATTAATGCAAATATAGAAAATACAGCCAAAAAAGCTACCAACCTATTAGTTTTCATCAATCCTATTATTCCAAGCATTCCAAGCATTAATGCGACAACTCCAAAATAATATGCTGTTTCCCAGTAATAATAGTATTGAAATGGTTCATAATTACCTTTATTATTCTTCTTTTTTAATTGAAATGCGACCTTCGACTCTCCTGTTGCATCTGTATAACCGAAAAATTTTGGCACAACCGACGAAATTACTTGTGGTGGTTCAAGCGAACCTTCCGAAGCTGCTTCAAATGTCATTTCCTGCCTTCGCGATAGATCTGCTAACTCGCTTGATGGCAAATATTGTATTTGAAATAGTCCGGTAGCTATTAAAAATGGCAATAATGAAGCAGTAACATACTTTAAAATATTCTTTGCGTTTATTGTTTTTTGGGTTATATCGATAATTAAGCTCCAAATAAAATATACTCCCAAAAACAATGAAATGTATAACGTCATTTGTGGGTGACCAGATAGCATTATCATTCCCAATAATAGTCCCGAAATCACTCCCGATTTTATGGAACTTAGTGAATTTGCCTTATGATAGTACATAAATATTAATGGAAACCAAGATAAGTGGATCACAATCATCGGGTGTATTGCATGGCAAACAAGCAAAAATGAAAATGAATATGAGATTGCTGATACTATTGCTGCCCAAAAACTTACTTTGAAATACTTCATCAATGCAAACATTGAAATCTGTGCAATCAAAAAATGAATTATCAACGATAATTCAAGCATTTTCACGGGCAAAGTGCCGTCCGATCCAACAAATAATGTTAATATCCTATTCAATGGATAAAAAAATCCTACTTGTATATCAGCCAAAAAGGGCATTCCTGCAAATGAAAATGGATTCCAAAGCGGTATCCTCCAATTTGCAGACTCTCTTGCTGCAAATGTCTGAACCGGATAAACATATTCCGCAAAGTCTTCCCACAAAAACGAATTTCCAAACAAATGATCCCAAAAGAAAATCGCTGTCGTTATTACAAATAACCCTATTGCTATATACCAATAATAACTTGATTTGATTTCTTTTGTCTGATTCCTTTCGTTTTGCTTTGTTTTCATTTTATTTCTTTGAATAATTACACAAAAATGCAATTTAAAAAGAAAATAATAATTCATAATATAAAAGTTAATCTGTCGTCTATATGAACGAAGAGTAATGTAAAACAATAATTAAGTAGTATAATGCCTATTTACACTTACAAATGCGAAGAATGTGGAGCAAAATACGAAATTTTCCACAAAGTTCGCGAAGATGAACGTGCAATAGTATGCCCCAGCTGCGGTTCCACTGCCTACAGAAAAGTAATGTCCACTACTGGATTAATTTCACAAGGCGGTTCTTCAGAAATGACCTCATCTTGTGATTTTGGTGGTTGTTGTGGCGGCTCTTGCAGCCTAAACTAAATTTCTTGCAGTTTGTTTAATTAGTTCCAGAGCGGCATCTATGTGCCGCTTTTTTGTATTTGTCTGCCCAACTACAAATCGAATTATGTATTTTCCATTTAGTTTAGTGTGAGTTATATATATTCTCCCACTTTTATTCAATGTCTTCAGCAATTCTTCGTTAATTTCGTCTACGTTTCTCTTCCCATCACTTCTTATATATCTAAAACAAACTGTATTGAAATACACTGGTGCAAGCAATTCAAAATCACCTTCAGCTACAATGTTTTCTGCAAAGTATTTCGCAAGTGATAAATGCTCACGAATAAATTTCTGCAATCCCTCCAATCCATAATATCTCATAACGAACCACAATTTCAAGGCACGAAAACGTCTCCCAAGCTGAATTCCCCAATCACGGTAATTATTTACTTGATCATCAACTGACGTTTTTAAATATTCAGGTGTTATCGAAAAAGTTCTTATTAGTATTTCCTTATCTTTCACAAAATGCACGGAACAATCAAAGTTTGTGAGCAGCCATTTATGCGGGTTAAATACGAACGAATTAGCTTTTTCTATGCCTTTAGCAAATTGTCGCATTTCCGGTACAATCAATGCCGAACCAGCCAAAGCTCCATCAACATGATGAAATAGACCATATTTTGAGGCTATTTCGGCAATTTCATCTATTGGGTCTATCGCTGTCGAACTTGTTGTTCCAAAGGCAGATACTACCGCACAAGGTATAAATCCTTTTTCAATGTCTTCTAAAATAGATTTTTCAAGCAAGTTAACTCTCATCGCAAAATTTTGATCAGTGGGTATTTTAACAACATTTTTTCTACCATATCCAGCTATTTTTGCTGCTTTTTCAATAGATGAATGTGCTTCCTCCGAGCAATAAACTCTGTAAATTTTCCCATCGAACCCATTTTCATTAATTGAAAAAGAAGATTTTTTTTCTCTTGCAACAATTAATGCAACCAATGTTGCCGTCGAAGCTGTATCTTGAATCACTCCATTGAAGCTTTCCGGAAGTCCAATATATTCACGTAACAATTTTAGTGTAAATTCCTCTAATTCAGCGGCTGCTGGTGAAGTTTCCCATACCATACATTGTGCAGCAATTGCTGATGTTAGCATTTCCGCAAGTATAGATGGGGGAGAGGTGTTAGCAGGAAAATATGCAAAAAAATTTGGACTTTGCCAGTGTGTTATTCCAGGTAGTATGATTTTTTCAAAATCTGATAATATTTTTTCAATATTCGTGGGCGATTTATTGTCAAGTTCGGATACTTTTTTATAAATTTCGCGTGGCACTACTTGCGATTTTACCGGATAACTTTCGATATTTTCGTAATATCTGATTATCCATTCAGAAATTTGTTGTAACATCTTAAAGAAAGTGTCGTTATCCATAATAATAATAATTACACTTAAAATATTGTACTATCGTTTATATTATTCAAATAAATGACGTAATTAATCTTTAATTAATTTTTTCAACAATATTCAGAGGTTTTTATGAAATTATTAAAATTGTTTAGTTTGTTTGCCTTTTTTTTGCTAAGTGCTCTAATTTTTACTGCTTGCGAAGAAGATACAGACGATCCTGTCTCTGCCGACAAGCCAATCCCTGCTGCTCCGACTAATCTTCGGGCAACATCTATTTCTGCTACAGAAGTTCTGCTTAAATGGGACAAATCAGCAAGCTACGACTCAAGCTGGTTCGCCGGTTATGAACTCACTGTTACTGGTGGTAATCCCATGACTCCTATTAAAATCGGCAAAACTGATAATTACAAAGTCTCCGGTTTGCAAGAAGGTGTTGTTTATACTTTCACTTTAAAATCTGTAAATTCTGACAACAAAACTAGTACTGGTTCAACTTCCGTAACCTGGTCCCCTGCATCCCGTTTTGAAACTGACGACATAAGAATGTATGTCTACGAATCCCAATATGGTTCTGGATTGACTATTTATGGCCAAAACAACAAACCTGAAAATTTAAAAGCTACTGAAAAAACCAAGTGGCATCTTGGTTTAGATAATCGAACTACTGGTGCTCTATTCTTCGGTTCTGCTAGCCAAATTAATATTGGTACTGGAACTCCAACCGACAAAGTTGAAATTGCTGATACTTATTGGGAAACTAATACACTTGATAATATTTTAGAAAAAGCTGCTCTCAATACTTTAAATTTTGCTGAAAGAAGATTAAATCTTTTGCAACTCGACAATGGTCAAACTGGTCTTGTCTTTGTTGTTCGCATTCAACGTCAAGGACAAACCAATTATAATTATGCTAAAGTTCTTGTAGAACGTGGTAGTGGCGGTTTCTTGCAGGGTTCGGGTAATGATAAGTACGTTAAGATGAAAATCTCTTATCAAAAAGTTGCTGGTGTCCCTTACGCAAAAACTTCTAACTAATATTAATGGAGTTTGACTATGAAAAAAATTATTGGTTTGTTTAGTCTTTTTGCTTTTCTTTTTGTTGTAGTGAATGCTCAGGAAGCAGTCAAAAAAACTCTTCCACAAGAGCCTGCCGAAGCAACTAAAAAAACTCTCACTCAAGAAGCTACTAAACCCGTTGCTCAACCTCAAAAAGCTGTAAAAACTCAACAGTTTAAAGCTGATGTTACTGGACAGGTAATCAGCCTTACAAAATTGGCTATGGGTGCAGACCCAGTCGTTACAAAAGCCGAAGCTGATGAAATGGTCAGAAAAAATCAGCCTCTTGCTCTTAAAGCAGCCGACCAAATCTATTTAGTATATAATACTAAAAATGCTTTCGACGGTCGCAGCCTTGCTAAATTCGCTGGCGTGCAAAATCTTGGTATCGCCGGTGAAATTCGTTATATCAATGGCTTCGCTGTAATTTTTGCTAAACAAATGCAACCTGTGGAATAAGGAGGAGTAAATAAATGAAAAAATTATTGTTGATTCTTGCTGCTTTAATGGTCGTTTTTACTGCTTGCAAAGAACAACCTAAACCCGAAGAATTAGAAAAAACTCCTACTATGGAAGAAGCTCTCAAGCAAGCTCAGGACCCTAACGACTTTACTCAAACTCCTTTAGTCGGGGAACTCATTAGTCTTGATTTGGCTGCTCAAGGCAACAATGCTCCTCTGACTGATGTCCAGGCTGCTACAAAAATGCTAAAAGATGGTGCGTTTCTCCTCTTCAAATCTGCCGAAACTTACTATGTAGTCGTTGATAAAAACGACAATACCTATGCCGTCGAAAAAATCGTTCCACTTGTAGGCAAAAAAATTGCTCTCTACGGTATGGCTAAACAAGTTTCCGGAGTTAATTTCTTTATATTAGAGAAAGCCGAAGAAGCTAAATAATCATTAGATATACATAAAAAAGGAGGTAATCAACTTGCCTCCTTTTTTATACTTTTTCGAGTGCCCACGTAAACACTTTTAAGTATTCCATTGCAGTTTTGCTCGAAGAGAAATCCATTTTCATCATATTCTGCCGAATAATATCCCAGTGTGGTTGATTGTTGTATATAGACAATGCTCGCCGAATTGCCCAAGCCATATCATCCGCATTATACTGGTAAAAATTAAATCCGTTGCCTTCGCCAGTTGCGTAATTATACTCGAATACAGTATCCGCAAGCCCACCCGTTTGACGAACGATAGGTATCGTTCCATATTTCATTGAATACATCTGTGTTAGCCCGCAAGGCTCAAACCGCGATGGCATTAAGAAAAAGTCTGATGCAGCTATTATTCGATGTGAAAGCAAATCGCTATATCCTATTTGTATTAATGCATCTTTCGGATATTTCCATTTGAGATATACGAAAAAGTCCTCGTCTTTCTTATTTCCAGAACCCAATAAAGCAAACCTAAAAGCTCCCTCTGCTAAATACTGCTCGATCTTGTAACGAACTAAGTCAATCCCTTTTTGCTCTGTCAATCGGCTAACCATTCCTATCAGAGGTTTATCAAGATTGTCATAATCATTTAACCCATTTTCATATAAAAAACTTTTCTTGACATCATTTTTTAGATGCAAACTATCTATATTGTAATTTTTATAAATAAATTTGTCAATATTTGGGTCCCAATCATTATAATAAACTCCATTCAACACACCAATTAAATCTGCTCCTCTATAATTCAAAACATCGTGAAGCCCTTCACCATAATAGGGATAACGTATTTCTCGTGCATAAGTCGGGCTAACTGTTGTTATCTTGTCGGCAAACATTATTCCGACTTTCATAAAATTAACACTTCCATAATATTCAAACCACGAACCTGGATAAAACTCCTTCATCCCGAACGTTGAGAATTCCATTGTTGAGAGCGGTTCATATCGTCCTTGATAAGCCAGATTATGAATTGTGAATACTCCAGCTGTTTTCGAAAATCTATAATCATTTCTATATATTGCTTTCAAAAATGGCATCGCAAAAGCTGTGTGAAAATCATGTGCATGAATAATGTCAGGTGTGAAATCTAATGCTTTTGCAACTTCAAATGCTGCCCTTGCAAGGAAAATAAATCTTCTATTATTATCTATATATTCATTTGCATTGCCATATATGCCGGGTCTATCGAAATACTGATTGTGCTCAATTAAATATACAGGGACATCACTATTAGGTAGTGTTCCTTCCCAAATGTGTGCGAATTCTGTCCAATAACCCATCGGAACAATTAGTGTCAGAAATGTAGGACGAAATCCCCATTTTTCAACATTAATAAATCCATATTTTGGCATTACAATAATTGGGTTCTGCCCAAGTCGCTGCCATTCTCTAGGTAAGGTGGCACATACATCTGCTAATCCACCTGTTTTTGCAAACGGTTCAATTTCTGCCGATACAAGTAATATATTCATATTGTTCTATATAGTTTTGCAAAAATATGTTTTATAGGTATCTAATTTTTCTGCTGTTTTTGCCATTTCTTCTAAACTATTAAACATCCCATATACAGCAGAACCACTTCCACTCATTAAAGCAAAAAATGAGCCATTTTCATACAGAATATCCTTGATTTGTCGAATTTCTTTATGTTTTTCAATCGCATATTGCTCAAAATCATTTCTTATTAGATGATATTGGCCGGTATGAAATGCAGAATAAAAGTCAATTTCTTGCAATGGCTCTTTCGTTCTATGTAATGCTTCGTATGCTTCTTTTGTTGAAATATTAATATTCGGAAAAACAACTAATATATGAATATCTCTTCTAAAGTTAATAAATTGAAGAATTTCACCACGTCCTCGGGCTATTACTGGTTTATTGTAAATGAAGAAAGGAACATCTGAACCGAGTTCAAGAGCAAGTTTTGCTAAGTATTCATTACTGAATGGGTTGCCGTTCATCTCGTTGAGCATCTTCAAAACAACTGCTGCATCTGCACTTCCACCACCAAGTCCCGCTTGCATTGGTATCTCTTTTTGCAATTTTATTCTATATGCTTTACTTATTCCAAGCGATTCATTAAATTTTTTCGCAGCTTTTATAACAAGATTTTCATCATCCGTAATATTAAATTTAACATTACTTCGAAGCTCAAATTGATTGTTTTCGCTTATTGTGATTACGTCGCTAAGACTTATCGGAACAAAAATCGAGTTAATATTATGAAAATTATCGCTTCGTTTGTTTAATACTTGTAGCCCAATGTTTATTTTTGCGTTAGCATTTTTTGTTAAAGTTTTCATAATTTTGTATTTTACATCTAACAAAAGCAAATATCAATTATGAATACAACGAAACAACTTGAAAATAATTTGGATAATCAGCTACTCGTTGAAAACTCCCAAAATGGGAATAGAGTCGAATTGAAAAATAAGAAAAAACAAAAGGAACAAATACCCTATCATCAGGAAGTTGTTCGTAAGTTAATTCATTTGTGTTCGCTTTCTATACCAATTGGATATATATTTGTCGAGAGAAAAACAGCGATCGTAATTTTGTTTGTTCTTGCTGTACTGATGGTTACAATTGATATTTCCACTAAAAAAAATGAGTTTTTGCGTAAAATTTATAAGCAACTTTTTGGAGGCATTTTAAGAAAGCACGAACGAAAAAAGAATAAGATATTGCTCAACGGTGCTTCGTGGGTGCTTATTTCTGCTGTAATTACAATCTTGATTTTTCCAAAAATTATTGCTGTTACTGCCTTTACAATTTTAATTGTATCAGATATTGCAGCAGCGCTTATCGGTAGAAAATTCGGTCGCCATAAGCTTTTCAATAAATCCTGGGAAGGAACTATCGCCTTCATTACAACAGCTATCGCTGCGGTCTTTGTCCTTGGGTTTTCATTTGATGCACCTGTGTCTTATTTTATAGCAGGTTCGCTTGGTGCAATTGCGGGTGGATTTGCCGAAGTTTCCTCCAAAAAGCTTAAAATGGACGATAATTTTGTAGTTCCAATGAGTATTGGTATTATTATGCTTGCTTTCAGCACTTTTGCAACTCCTTACTTACAAGATTTTCTTCATATTCTATAAATGGTGCTTTATGCCAAAAAAATTATTATACTTTCTTGTCCCAGTGGTGATAATTATCATTGCTGCTTTCATACTTTTCCAAAAATCTATCAAATATGAGATTATTGATGAAATACACGACGAAAATGAAGGAGGTAACACAACTTTTCTTTTCGTGGCTGTTACAAAACTCGATAGTACTAAAATTGTTCAAATTTCGAAAGAATTAATGCAAAAAAGAATTATTGATAAATATAAAGATAGTAAAATCCCAAAAGACGAAATTCACTCACATATGTCCCCTGATGTTCTGATCGCATATATTTATAACCCTGGTGATACAACTGCTATCCCTGAACAAATGAAAGAAATGATACAAAAAAGATTTTCCAATAGCCCAATTTTAAGTGAAAATCTTGCTTATATCTCGGAAGGTCATATTTATACCGGTGTTTATTACCCAAGTATGAAGCAGCAAACTCTCGATACTCTCTCGCCAAAAACTGTTCTTCTTGTCCCCAGAAAAGGCGTTAAAGCAAAAGATATTATGAAAAAATTCAAAGAAAGCTAAAATGATTGATCTGCGAAGCGATACTCTTACCCGTCCCGACGAAGATATGCGCAAAGCTATTGCCTCTGCCGAAGTTGGGGACGACGTCTATGGCGAAGACCCAACCACAAACTTACTTCAAGAAAAAATTGCTTCTTATTTTGGAAAAGAATCTGCATTGTTTGTACCATCCGGAACAATGAGCAATCAACTTTGCCTTAAAGTGCTCACCTCACCAGGCGACGAAATTATTGCAGATGCCGATGCTCATATCTTTTACTACGAGACCGCCGCACCTGCAATTATTTCAAATGTTCAGATTAAAACAATAAGTTCTAAACTCGGATTTCCCGATTTGAATGATATAAAGCGAGCTATTAGACCCAACATTTATTATTTCCCAAAAACATCTGTCATTTGTGTTGAAAATACACACAACCGTCACGGTGGAACTATTGCTCCAATTGAATACATACAAAAATTGCGAGATTTAGCTGATTCTTACAAGATCAAACTCCATCTTGATGGTGCCCGAATTTGGAATGCAATTGCTGAAACGGGAATTGATGGCGCCTCATACGCTAAATATTTCGATACAATTTCAATTTGTTTGTCGAAAGGGCTCGGTGCGCCAATTGGTTCGCTTGTGGTATCATCTAACGAATATATTGAAAAAGCTCGTCATTGGAGGAAAATCCTGGGTGGTGGGATGCGGCAAGTTGGTATTCTTGCCGCAGCCGGTCTTTACGCTTTCGAAAATAATCTTCAACGACTGAAAATAGACCACGAAAATGCTCGTTTGTTCGCTTCCTTGATTTCGGAAATTGAACACATCAACGTGGATATGGCTCGCATCCAGACTAATATTGTTCGATTTGAGCTTACCGCTTCCATCAATCCTCTTGATTTTATCAAAAAATGCAAAAAAAATGGCTTATTACTAAGCCATTTCGATGGACAAATTATTCGTGCTGTCTTTTATTTAGAAATAACTTCCGATCAAGTTCGCTCTGCTGCCGAAATTATCCAATACGTGCTTCAATCTCCATAAAATTGTCAGGTAATATTACTTCCTGCGAACCGATTATTTCAGCAGGTCCTGATAATATTATTTTTTCTATTTGCTCTCCGCTGCGAACTATTTCAACCCAAACAGGAATTTTAGAGGTTGGTATAACTTCCGTAATGCTTTTTGTAGTATTATTCTTCTGATATGCCAATATTGTTGATATTGCACCAGTCCCGCAAGCCCCAGTTTCTGCTTCGACACCTCGCTCATACGTTCTCAATAAGATTTTCCCATTCCATTCAAGATAAAAATTAGCATTTGTCCCTTTCGGTGCAAAATAACTATGATTTCTGATTAACTTACCTAAATTTGATATATCCAGCTTATAAAAACTATCTGGTGTGTTCGCCTTTATTTCCAGTACAAAATGCTCGGTCCCGACATTTACGAAGGTTCCATTGTAATTTCGTCCATTAATATCAATACTAACAGTACGTATTTCTTTGGGTGGCTCGAATTCAATCTCAATTTTGTCGGTTATTCTTCCTGAATATATTTTCCCTGAAAATCTAAATTTTAGTTCTTTGTTTTTTGTAATTTTGTGCTTATTAGTATAAAAAATAGCGCATCTGCCACCATTACCACACATCATTCCGCTCGAACCATCGGGGTTAAAGAAATCAACATCAAAATCTACTTTCTCATCTTTCGACTCCTGAATTACAATCAGTCCTTCTGTCCTCACTCCGTTAAATTGATTAGAATGACATAGAAACTTTGCCAGTTTTGATAATTCTTTTGGGGAAAAATTATAATTTCTTCCATCTATCACAGTAAATAAATTTCCAGAGCCAGACATATAAGTTACAGCAATATTCATCTTCTCCTCCTTTCGAGTGAACAAGTAGTTATGAGTTCGCTTGCTTTTATGTGAATTAATCCATTAGTTGCCAATATTGTTCTATCGCCTAATTTATATGGGCTTCTATCGAAATTCGACACCATTCCGCCAGCTTCTTCAACCAATAATATTCCCGCAGCTACATCCCACGGATTTAAATCAATTTCCCAGAACCCATCAAATCGTCCTCCTGCTACATACGCTAAATCTAATGCCGCTGATCCAAGACGTCTTACCGGTATACCAAGCTGAACAATATCCACAAAAACTTCTATGCAATTCCCCGGATTTTCTCCTACATTATATGGAAATCCTGTAACAAGATAAGAGCGATTTATTTCTTCACAATCACTTACAAAAGTCCTTTTTCCATTTAAAAATGCACCTTGTCCTTTCACTGCAACGAACAGTTCTTCCACCATTGGTTGATAGACAACGCCAGCAACAATTTCCCCATCAACTTCTGCTGCAATACTTATGCTGAAAATTGGAACTTTGTGCGCGTAATTGACCGTTCCGTCCAATGGGTCAATTATCCACCTGATTGGATTGCCAGTTTTATCCGATTTCCCGCTTTCCTCACAAAGAAAATTACTTTCTGGGAATTCCGCTGATAGTATTTCTATTATCCTTTTTTCAGATTTTATATCATATTCAGTTACTAAATCATTTACTCCGCTTTTAGACCCTATTTTTATATTCTTGCCGTAACCTTCTTTGAGTATTTTCCCTGCTTCGATAGCAGCTTCTATTGCAATAGACCTTATTTTTTCAATCATACTATTTTTTAATTATTAATTTTTCAAGATAATCATTTTTTTTCGATTTAAACAATATGTAATAATTTCCCGAATTAATTCTATCAATATCAATTCTAAACGTTTTTTCTCCATTTATGTTGTAATAACCGACCAATTGACCAATGCTATTTATTATCATAACCTGATAAATTTCCTCGTCCGACTTTGTGTTGATGTAGCTATTTGCTGGATTTGGATAAACCTGCAATCTATTATTGGCTCTTTCATTAACCGACGCTAAATTCAGCGTCGTGAATGAATAAACCGGTGACCATCTACCTTGTGAGCCAGTATATGCACGCACTCTCCACCAATAGCGTGTATTTTCTTCCAATTGTTCGGTCGGTGTAAAAGTTGTATCTGTAAGATCAGTAACATCAATTACTACATTGTTGAAATTTGATGTTTTGCTTACTTGAAGGCGATAATTTTCTGCATCGGTTTTCTGCCAAATGAATTTATGTGTAAGCGAAGTATTTGTCGCTTCATTTTCGGGACTATATAATAATGGTGCTGATGGTGCTGTTTCATTTACATAAAACATAGACATCTCAGACCAGCCGCTATTAACATATCCTGAATATGCCATCACTCTCCAATAATATGTATTTTGCAGTTCAAGATTTATACTTAATTTATATGTTGTGTCCGCAATATTGCTTATTTCAGTAATTGGTTTTCCTTGTGCTTTCTCGTTTGTCCAAATTTGAAGTTTATACAAAGACTGATTTGATTTCGTCCAAACAAACGTAGGCTGGCGTGGTGTTTTTAAATTCCCATTCGACGGCTGAAGTAGTAATGGCTTTTCGTAAAAATTTGCAGCACTCGTGAAAGTCCAAACTTCGCTCCATTCACTTTGTTCAGTAAGAGAAAAAGACCTTATTCTCCAATAATATTTTGTCGAAACTTGCTCTAACTCTACTGATAATAAAGTATCATATGTTTCTTTTGATAATACTATATTTGAAAAACTTTCATCGTTGCTTACTTGCACTTCATAGCGCACCGCTTCGAATACTTTTGAAAATCTTAAATCTACACTTCTACCAAAACCATTACTATTATTCGGTGGGAATAATAAGCTTGGTGGCTGAATTTCATTGCTTAAACTGACGAAATGAACTTTGTTTGCTCCCATCTCGGGAATTACAAGCATATTATTTGTTGTATCAATTAATATATCAGCGGGTCCGTTGAGTGGTCCATAAACAAGTGTAGGAGGCTCTGTTAGTTGCTTGTTGTATTTATATATACCACCAATATTATTATTTCCCCAAGCAGAAACATAGTAATTCCCCTCTCTATCTCTCGCTATCCCATCTAAATAACTCAAACTCGAATTCCGAATTACAGAAATTTGAAACGTTTCTAAACTTAATGCATAAATCAAAGCATTTGGTTGATAAGAAACGATCAGTATTCTGTTATTTTCCTTGTCGAATATCATCCCATTTGCATTGGACATACTTCCTAAAAAAGATAATTGCTCAAATTTATCAGGTTTGCTTGCTTTTACCCTAAAAATGTTGGCTTGATAAGTGTCAGAAATGTATATATAGCCTTGTTCGTCGGCTACAATATCGTTTAAAAATAGATTTGTCAGCCCAAGTATAGTTGAACCTACAATAGCTCGAGACGTTAGATTAATGTAATATAACTTGTAATTATCAGCAACAAAGAGTGTATCCCCAACTATATACATTCCTTTTGGGTCTTGCAACTGATTTGCTGCAATTAGGTATTCAAGCGTTCCATTAGGATTGCGTTTGATAATTTGACCATCATAAACACCCTGAACCCCAACATTAGAAATATAATAGCAATCTCGGTGCTGGTCATAAACAACGCTTTCAGGTTGTGCATATTTTTGCGAAAGTGCATTCCCACAGGTTAATAACAACATGAACAAAGAAAAGAAATAAAGATTTCTCATAGGAACACCAAATATTCTGTTAATAATTAATTTCTTCACGTAAAGCTGCCTGGCGAAACTCACTTTCAACTTCACTCTCTTCATCAGGTGTTGTATCCTCCTGCGATGGCTCCTTCGGGACGTAAATTTTGTTTCTGTCAAATGTTTCAGGATGGAAAAATGCTTCGAGCAGCTGCTTTGCTATTGGTGCCGCAACGGCTCCTCCAAACCCTGAATTTTCAGCTAACACAGCAAGCACAATTCGCGGATTTTCCTTCGGTGCAAAGCAAACAAACCAGGCATGGTCTTTCCCGTGTGGATTTTGTGCTGTGCCAGTTTTGCCACATACTTCAACCGACGTCATCCGTGCATACGAAGCAGTCCCTCCAGGTGCGTTTACTACATCGAACATCCCATCTTTGATAATTTTAAAGATTCCTTTGTCAATAGGAAGTTTCCTTGAAGAAAAAGCTACTGGCTCAACTTTATTTGAAATGTTATTTGATATGGCACGCACAAGATGAGGTTGATAATATGTGCCCTCGTTTGCTATTGCTGCTGTATACGCTGCCATTTGAAGAGGTGTAACGAGTATCTCCCCCTGACCAATACCGTAATTCACCATTCTGCCACGTGAGGCACCTCCTTTCCCATAAACTTTTTCTAACCACTCAACAGTCGGTAGTCTTCCCGTCTTTTCATTTGGCAAATCAATAAATGTCTTTTGCCCAAAGCCAAACATTTTCCCATATTTTTCTAAATTTTCCATCCCAATTTTGAGACCAAGCTGATAGAAATATACATTGCAAGAGCTTTTTATTGCACTTCGAACATTGATCGCTCCGTGAGCGCCGTGGCATTTAAAAGACCTATTCCCAAAAGTAAAACTTCCAGGGCAGTATATGGTTGTATTTTCATCAATAATCCCTTCGTTTAATGCTGCTATTGCTACAAGCATTTTCCAGGTCGAGCCAGGTGGATATTGCGACTGGATTGCTCTATGCAAAAGCGGGCTCCATGGGTCTTCGGATAATTGTTTATATAAATCAGCGGGAACTCTTCCGCTGAATGCTCTTGGGTCGTAATCTGGCTTGCTTGCAAGTGCTAATATTTCTCCGTTCTGCGGGTCTAATGCAACCACTGCTCCACGCTTTCCTTCTAATAATTTCTCTGCGAGTTCCTGTAATTTTATATCTAATGTAGTGTATAAATCAAATCCATTGTTTGGTGCAATATCTTGCTTCCCATTATCAAAACTTGCAACTCTCTGTCCAAATTTATTGACTGCAACAAATTGTATGCCTTGTCTCCCTCTTAAAAATGCATCGTAAGTTTGTTCAATGCCTGATTGTCCAATAATATCACCCGGTCGTAAATATCTGTGCTTTTCTAATTGTGCACGGGTTACTTCGCGGGTATATCCAAGTAGGTGTGCCATATTACCGTCGAATTCATAAAGTCGTTTTGGCTCAATTATTACTTCCACTCCTGGTAATTCATCGCTGTTCTCCTCAATTTTGCTGACTATCTCAAATGGCACATCTTTCATTATTTTTACCGGTTCAAACGGTGAATAGTTTTTATTTTTTTCAAGTGTGCTAATTATTTCTTCTTCACTTATTCCAATTAGTTTAGATAAATATGGTATAATATCTCTATCGAACTCATACGGTGTGATAATGATTGAAAATGAAGGTTCGTTGTGAACTATCAACAATCCATTCCTATCGAACATATTTCCTCTGAACGGTGCTATTCTAATCTGCTTTATTGCTTGTGTTTGGCTTACATCCAGATATTTACTCCCTTGCAGCAATTGCAGTTGCGCCAACCTGAAAATAAATATTCCGGCAACTAAAATTATCGCTAATTTAAAAGTTTTTCTGATTGAACTGCTGCCAAAACTATCGGTTATATTTATTGAACTTTTCATCATTAACTACATTATTATTAATACTACTACAAAAATACTAAAATTTTACTATAAATTGTTCTTTTTGGAATATTAACATAAAATTAACCATTTTGATAAATCCGATTATGTTTCAAGTGATTCCAGCTTATCAATAAGTTCACTCATTATTAACTGTTAGTTTATTATCACTTCATTTTAAAAAGACAATTTTGCCTATCTGAAAAAAGGTATTGAAAAAAAATTTACAACCGGAGGAGTATTAAGTTATGTATTATTTTATTAAAAAAATATTATTGTTTTTCTTACTGATGAATGTTTGTATTTCATCTGCTCTTTTAGCTCAATCAAAAGCTTCTATTTCAGGAAAAATTATAGACGAGGAAAGTGGAGAAGTCTTGCGGAGAGCTTCTGTTTTGATTTTAGGTAAAAAAATTGGTGCTTATACTGATACAAAAGGTGAATACCGAATTTTGAACTTACCAGCAGGTGTTTATTCAATTCAGGTGAGCTATATCGGATATAACACAAAAACAATCGAAAATATTGAACTTAAAGAAAATCAAAATTATATATTGAATGTTGTTCTTTCTTCTACTATTAAGAAAACTGATGAAGTTGTTATCGAAGCTAGACGCGAATTGAACAACGAATCTGCTATCCTTGCTCAACGTAAAAATGCATCTCAAGTTAGTGATGGAATTAGTATTGAAGAAATAAAAAGAACTCCCGATAACGACGCAGGACAATCGTTACGACGTGTGTCAGGCGTTACTCTTGTTGGTGATAAATTTGTCTATGTTCGTGGTGTAAGCGAACGTTATAATAATACTACTCTTAACGGAACTGCTCTGGCTACTACCGAACCCGATAAAAAAGCATTTTCTTTCGATATGTTCCCTGCTGATTTCCTCCAAAATGCGAATGTTGCTAAATCCTTTACGCCTGATTTGCCTGGCAACTTCGCTGGCGGATTGGTTCAGCTTAATACAGTCGATTTCCCTTCTTCACGTAGCTTTAAAGTTAGCTTCGGAACTTCAATGACTGATAATCTTACCTTTAATAGAAAATTCATTACTTATAACGGTGGCAAAACCGATTGGCTCGGTTTCGACGATGGAACAAGATCGCTTCCCAATAATTTCCCTAAGTCACCTCAAGATATGAGAAACCTCTTTACTCGCTTGCGTTCAGACAACGAAAATATTCTCAAACAAGCTCAAAGCGAGTGGGTTGAGATCAGTCGTTCATTGAACAGTAAAACTTGGAAACGCGACACGATCAAAGCACCGCTAAACGGTTCTATTAATATGTCTTACTCCGATATTTATCGCATAGGTAATTCAGAAATCGGTATTATAGCCAATGCACTCTATGGTAATTCCTATTCTTATGATGAAATTTTCCGTGCTACCCTGGAAAGTAGTGGCAAAGTCTATAATTTCAATCAAGGCACTGTTTCCACTTTTTCAACAAATTTAGGTGGATTGTTCAACTTTGCTTTCAAACTCGACGATAACAACACGTTTTCAATAAAAAATACTTATAATAATTCTTCTGATAATGAAACTACTATTATGCTTGGTAGAAAAGATCAGGTTATTACTCGCCAATATGGCTTCCAATTTGTTCAGAAAACTCTATTTGCTACTCAATTAACTGGCGAACATAACTTGCCATTCTTGAATAATTCATTTTTAGACTGGAAATTTGGCTATTCCAACTCAAAACGCGACGAACCTGATTTTAAACGCGTTCGCTATTCTAAAGCTAACGAAGATAATCCCTGGCATATTGACATTTACGACCTCAATGGTAATGGCTACCAAGCTGGTAGATTTTTCTCTTATCTCAACGAAGATGCATACTCCGGTGCTTTGAATTTTTCATTGCCTATTAGTTCACTAAAACTCAAAACTGGATTGCTCTTCGAAAAGAAAAAACGTGATTTCAATGTCCGCTCGCTCGTGATTAACAAAGGCACTTTGATGATGAAATATTATTACGATGAAGATTTTAATTATATAGTTCCAAATTGGGGTGACGAAGACTTCTATAATTCTGATTTCTTACTTGAACCAGAAGATATTTTCTCTAATCCAGAAAACTTCCAGCCATCACGTCTTGGTATTGGCGAAGAAACAAAACCAACAGATTCATATAAAGCAAATGAGAATTTAGTAGCTGGTTATCTTATGGTTGATATTCCTTTCGAACTTGCTGGCAATAAATTTAGAGTGATCACAGGCGCACGCATAGAAAGTAGCAATCAAAAACTTATGAGCTTATATCCAATAGCTTCGAACAATACCGACTCAACTTTTGTTGACGAAAGTTATGTAGACATCCTTCCATCTTTTAATTTGATATATCAACTTGCTAATACAATGAATTTACGTTTTTCTGCAAGTCAGACTCTAACTCGCCCTTCATTGCGTGAATATGCTCCATTTATTTTCTACGACTTTTACTTCCAAGGCGATGTCGCTGGCAATCCAAATTTGAAACGCTCGCTTATCAGAAATTTCGACCTCCGCTGGGAAATGTTCCCAAATCCTGGCGAAGTGATTTCTGTCTCGCTCTTCTATAAATCATTCAAAAATGCTATCGAAGAATCTGTCATCGGTACTTCGAGTAATTATAAGAGAACTTTTGCAAATGCTAACGGTCACGCAACTAACTATGGTGCAGAATTTGAAGCTAGAAAAAATTTAGGCTTTATTTCCGATTGGACTCGTTATTTCTCACTCAATTTCAATTTAGCTCTTATTAATTCTGATATTACCGTAAAACAAAATAACGCCGAAGACTACCGTACTATGTGGGGCCAATCGCCATATTCTTTGAATATTGGTTTGTTCTATTTCCATCCTGAATGGGGAACTTCTGTCAATACAAGCTACAATGTTGCTGGTAAAAGAATTATTCAAGTGGCTGATATTACTCGTTACCCTGTTAGCGACCCTCATGTTTATGAAATACCAAGAAATGTTATCGACTTATCTATTTCGCAAACTATTTTCAATACGCTTGATATAAAATTAGTTGCCAAAGATATTCTTAACGAACAAATAACCTGGAAACAAATGGGTAACGATGTTCTCAAAACTAAAAAAGGCCGCTCTTTCTCATTCGGCATCGGATATAAAATGTAATACATTTTTATTAACTTCTAAGGGGAATCTAATGAAAAATGCTTTATTTCTTGCAATCGCTTTTCTTTTCGCTTATGTGTTGAATGCAGCTGAACCCTCTTTGACTATCAAAGAGCCAAAAGCAAATTCAACTTATCGTGTCGGTCAAACTATTACTATTTCTTGGGATACTTTAACAAAATCTGGCGATCGTACCTGGGGTAAAACTTTTGAATTTAAATGGTCCGAAAGTCCTGATGGTCCGTGGTCTTTGCTTGCTCTTGCTAAAAATGCTAGGTCCTATAAAGATGTTTCAAGTAGCAACGCTAATGCTGCTTCCGGTAGAACTGTTATTACTTTACCAAGAAGATCTCAGGTCTGGATTAAAATGAACGAAGTTAATAATGAAGACCTTTATGGAATTCAAGGTCCAATAAATATATATACTCCTCCTCCAGCAACAGCTGACTCACTTATTGGAGGTAACTTAACAAATACAATTACTTTGAGCGCATCCAAAATTTATCAGTTGAAAAAAGTATTATACGTTGAAGATGGCGCTACTTTAAGAATAAACCCAGGAACTGTCATTTTGGGCGACCCAAATGATATTTCAGCAATCGTTATAAAACGCGGTGGTAAAATCTATGCTAAAGGAACACCTGAAAAACCTATCGTGATGACCTCTGGCTTTGCTCCTGGTAATCGAGATCGTGGTGATTGGGGTGGGCTGATTATTGCTGGTAAGGCTTCCACCAACCTCGGCGAAGCTGCTATCGAAGGCGGATTGGATGTTAAATATGGTCCTATTGGTGGTGTTGCAGACGATGATGATTCCAGCGGTGTTGTTCAGTATGTTCGTATCGAGTTTGCAGGTATTGCAGAATCTCCAGATAATGAGCTTAATTCGCTCACTATGGGTGGTGTAGGGCGTCGTACGATTATCAGTCACGTTATGGTTTCATATGCTGGCGATGATGCTTACGAATGGTTCGGCGGTACTGTTAACGCTAAATATTTAATTTCATATAATACTATTGACGACGATATGGACACTGATAATGGTTTTCGTGGCAAAGTTCAACACGTTCTCATTGTTCGCTATCCAGATATAGCGGATCAATCTAATTCCGAATCATTCGAAAGTGATAACGACTCAAAATCTTCCTATAATACCCCATATACAAATCCAATATTTTCAAATGTTACTGTTGTAGGTCCCCTTGCTGATACTAGCTGGACTGTCGGGACAGGTGCTAATAAATACCATTCAAAGCACCTTACTGCTGTTCAAATACGCCGTAATAGCCGTATGAACCTTGTTAATTCTGTAATTATGGGCTATAATGCTGGTCTCGAACTTACTAATAATAATACAGTGCTTGCTGCTTCTAACGACTCCATTATGGTTCGCTACAATGATTTCTACGGAATTAAAAACAATAAATTCTTTTATTTTGGCAGTGGAACAACTCAACAAGGTAATGTTGACGCTAATTGGCTTGCTAAAGAAGAATTTGGCAATAGATTTATTAATCAAGCTGGCCCAGTTGCTGTTTATGCAAAAGTGCCCGGTGCTTTTCCGGGAACTACTGGGGTATTTAACCCTCTCCCAGCAAGTGATGCAGACTATCTAAATAAAGCTAATTGGACAGCTTCGAATGCAGCTGTTACTCTCAACGATCCATACTTTGATAAAGTTCCCTATCGCGGCGCATTCCATACTGAACGTTGGGACTTGCCTTGGGCTGAATATAATCCTGTAAACAAAGTCTATACAAGTGTTAACGACGATTATTCCACTAATCTGTTGCCACAATTCAAAGCCGAAGCTGCACCTCTTCCAGCTAATGAATACACTGTTGTAACTTATATTTTACCAGAAAGCGGCAATGCTACAATACGCTTGGTTGATGCTACCGGTTCTGTTAAATCAATTTTTTTCGAAAATCAATTCCAAAACGCCGGTACTCACCAATTTATGCTTAATTCTTCTCAACTTTCCACTGGTATTTACTACCTTCAAATTATTACTGCTAAAAATGTTTATACTATAAATATTCCGGTTGTGAAATAACGTTTCACACCTTTTTTCAGAAGCCCGGTTGAAAAATCGGGCTTTTTTGTTTAATAACTCTTAATTTTATTTTTTTTTTTCGATTAAAATTATAATATTTGCTTTTTAATGAGTGTTACTTACATTACTGTTATTTTATATGAGTAATTTTTACTTGAAATATTCACTGCCACTAAAATTTGGCTCCTCAGATTCTGCTTAATTTTCTTTATTTTAATTTAGAAACTTAATTTTATTATATTTTTTAATTTTTAGTATTGGAGTATTTTTTTATGAGTATTAGTTTAATAGGAAAATCTATTTCAGAATCAGCCACCCTTCGACTTAATGAAATTGCCGCTGTACTTCGAGCAAAAGGCGAACCTGTTATTCATCTTGGCGGTGGCGAACCCAAAACAAAAGCACCTCTCGATGCCATTCTTCAAGCAGTTTCTTTGCTCAATAGTGCCGAAGTTCGCTACACTCCTGCCGATGGGATTCCCGAACTTAAACAAGCTGTCATTAGATATACCCAGGATTTCTACGACAGAAAAGTTGAGCCAGAAAACGTAATTATCTCCGGCGGTGCTAAACAAGCCATTATGGTAGCTCTTCAGGCAATACTTAATCCTCAGGAAGAATGTATCTTCCCTGCCCCTTACTGGGTTTCTTATCCTGAAATGTGCAAACTAATCGGTGCAGTGCCTGTACCTGTCTATCCAGAAGATGGAACTTTTTACCCAAGAATTCAGGATATCGAACGTGTGGTTACTTCCTACACTAAATGTGTAATTATTAACAGCCCGAATAACCCAACTGGTGCAATGTATTCGGAAGATTTTATTCGCGATATAGTAGAATTTTGCGAAAAGCGTAACCTTTATTTAATTATGGATGATATTTATCATCGCCTTATATTCGACGGTCGCAAGCCTATCAATTGCTATGAATATGCCAATGATTTGGGTGAAAACTCCAAATTAATCCTTATCAATGGTATTAGTAAACAATATTCAATGACTGGTTTCCGTATCGGTTGGGCTGTTGCTAATAAAAATTTAATCCGTGTTATGACTAACATTCAGGGACATCAGACATCAGGTCCAAGCGTTGTGCTTCAAAAAGCTGCGGTCGGTGCTTTGAACGGTACTCAATCTGGTGTTGAGAACCTACGTCGCACTCTCGAAAACAATCGTAATGTAATGATGGAGCGACTTAATGCTTTCGAAGGTGTTCGCGCTTACAAACCAGATGGAACATTCTACTGCTTTGTTGATTTTAGCCATTACGAAAAAGATTCTCACAAACTAAGCGAGTTCCTACTCGAAAAGGTTCGCGTTCTTACAGTTCCAGGTATTGAATTCGGTATGGAAGGATTCTTGCGCCTCTCCACTTGCGGTTCTATTAAAGATATTACTGAAGGTATCGAACGCATTAAATGGGCTTTGGACCCGAACTCACCTAACGAACTTTATATCGGTGAACGTAAATTAGTGAGGGATTGGCTATGAAATATTTAGAATTTCCTACCCCAGCCTCAAAGCATGCGCGTGAATATGCAAGCGATTACAAACTCGCTAATCACGGATTGCAACATTTAGATAGGGTTTATTGGAATTTGCCTACTCCAGCTCTTATCGAAGAAGCTGTCTTTCGTGGTGAAGGACATCTTACCACTGGCGGCGCCCTCGTTGTAAATACCGGTAAATGGACTGCTCGCGCTGCAAATGATAAATTTATTGTCGACGAAGAACTTACTCGGGATAAAATTTGGTGGGGTGTTTACAACCGTCCCGTTACCCAGGAGAACTTCAATTCCTTGCTCACTCGATTGCTTGCATATTGGCAGGGCGAAGAACTTTTCGTACAAGATTGTTACGTCGGTGCCGACCCAAATTACCGTATGCCTATTAGAATTGTTACTGAATATGCTTGGCAGAGTCTTTTTGCTCGCAATATGTTTATTCCAATTGAAAATCGCGACACTTTGAAAAATCACGTTCCTGAATTTACTTTGCTCGCTGCTCCATCATTCAAAGCCGACCCAAAAATTGACGGTACTCGAACTGAAACCGCTATGGTAATAAATTTTGCTAAACGTATGGCTATTGTTGCCGGCAGTATGTATGGCGGCGAAATTAAGAAAACTATCTTTACTGTTATGAATTTCCTGAAACCACTCGAAAACGTTATGGCAATGCACTGCTCTGCTAACGTTGGCAACGATGGTAGTGTTGCTCTCTTCTTTGGACTTTCCGGAACTGGCAAGACTACTCTTTCTGCTGATCCACGCCGTAAATTAATTGGCGACGACGAACACGGTTGGAGCGATGAAGGTGTTTTCAACTTCGAAGGTGGTTGCTATGCCAAAGTTATTCGTCTTTCTGCTGAACACGAACCTGAAATCTATTCCTGTACTCGTCGTTTTGGTACTATTCTGGAAAATGTTATCTACGATCCAGCTTCTCGTAAAATTGATTTAGACGATGATATGCTGACCGAAAATACACGTGCTTCGTATCCGCTTGATTTTATCCCTAACTCGCTTCCTGAAAAAATGTCGCGCACTCATCCAAAAGATGTTATCTTCCTTACTTGCGATGCAACTGGCGTGCTCCCTCCTATTGCACGTCTCGATATGAATCAAGCTATGTATCATTTCATCAGCGGATATACTTCAAAAATAGCTGGAACAGAAATCGGCCTCGGTATTGAACCTGAAATTACTTTCAGTGCCTGCTTTGGTGCGCCTTTTATGGTTCATCATCCTTTTTACTATGCTAATTTGTTGCGTAGCAAGATGGAAAAACACGGCACTCGCTGTTGGCTCGTCAATACCGGTTGGGTTGGTGGTAAATTTGGAGTCGGTAAGCGCATAAGTATTCGCCATACCCGCAATATGCTGAATGCTGCTTTGGACGGTCTGCTCGATAATGTTGAATACAGAACTGACAAAGTTTTTGGCTTCCAAGTTCCTCTTACTTGTCCGGGTGTCCCCGATGATGTACTCGAACCATCTAACGCTTGGGGTAATAAAGACGAATATTGGAGCAAATACGATGCTCTCGCTGCTCGCTACATCGAAAACTTCAAATTGTTCGAAAGTGGTTGTCCAGATGAAGTCAAAAAAGCAGGTCCTCAGCGTTTAGTTCGTAATTATTAATCCACTGTTATATATTAAAAAAGGCTGTCCTTGAGTTTTGTGGCAGCCTTTTTTTATAATTCTTTTTATTTTTTTAACCTTAATTTTTAAAACATTATTAATCAATTATTTATACAATAATTAGAACAATGTAAGATTCAAAATATCAACCAATTCATTTTATTACCAGTACACTTAGTCGAGTAAAATTATTAAAACTAATTTTTGTTTACGCATAAACAAAAAAACTGCCCTTTTGTGGCAGCTTTTTGTGGGCCTGGAGGGACTTGAACCCCCAACCGACGGATTATGAGTCCGGCGCTCTAACCAATTGAGCTACAGGCCCCTTTATTCTTATCTACTAATATCTAAATAATCAGATATTTTATAGACTACAAAAATAAGAAAAAATTGATAAAATACAAATTAATAATTAAACAAACCTAAATATATACCTATCTGCAATCCCAACCCATTACTATTCATCTTATTAGGTGTATTTTTCAGCTCCGCATCCTTATTGAAAGTCCATTTTTTATCTACAAGTGGATTGTCGAAAGTCAAGTTATAATGCACGTTGGCACGTATCATAGCAAAATTAGTTACAGCATATTCTACGCTTAATTGTGGCTGAACCATCATAAATTTGTTCTCAATCCTGTTCATTTTAGCAGACCCGACAATTATATTATCAACGTCTGTCCAATCAATTGAAGCTGGCGTCTCTGTTGTTTCAAGTATATAATTCCCCCAACCAAAATTCAGCCCTGGAAGCACTGCCAGACTTTTTATTGGGACTATTCCATAATCAATCGAAAATCCATTTATTGCAACTTTTAATTCTGCAGTTCGTTTCAAATTTGTTGTAGAATTTTCTTTCTCTGAAATTTTACTCCCGCTTATACCGAAAAAGCCAAGACGAGTATTTGGAATTACAACAAGTCCTGTAAATCCATGAACCCCACCTAATGTAAAAATACCTTCAAACTTGTCTAACCCAAGCTTATCAGCAACATATTTATTGAGTTCGTCATAATTTAGCATCAAAAAAGTAAGCTGATAACCTGCCCCAACTGAAAAATATGGATTGCTCTCGCTTTTCAATGGTTCCGTTTCAAATGAGAAATTATCCAGCTCGTCATCTTGTGCTAATATTCTTGAAGTAGCTAATAATACGAATAAAAATAAAAACAATGTTTTTTTCATATTTCCCTCAAATTAAATATTTTTCATATCTTTAACGAATGAAGATTAGAATTAATTTAACAAATAAATTATTAACTCTCTATTTTCGTTTATACATTTTTGTATTAATCGAAATAGTAGATATGAAAACAAAAAATATTTCTGAAAATTTCCTTGCAATCGAAGATGAATTCTCTTCTTATGAAAATTCGAAAATAGTTATTCTTCCTGTCCCTTACGAACATACTACAAGCTATGGGCAAGGTACTGCTCTCGGACCAGATGCCATTATCGAAGCTTCTCATTATGTCGAATTTTATGACGAAGAGTTCAATAGCCAGCTCTGCTTTGATAAAGGTATTGCAACGCTATACTCAATTGAATTCAATGGAAAACACGATAAAGAAGCACTTGATTTGATTGAACAAACCGTCGATAAACTCCTCGCAGATGGCAAATTTGTGGTTACTTTAGGTGGTGAACACACAATTTCGACGGCTCCAATAAAGTCTCACTTCAAGAAATATCCAGAAATGTCAATTCTGCATTTTGATGCTCACTCGGATTTACGAGAAAATTATGAGGATAATCCATATTCTCACGCTTCCTTTATGCATCGAGTTGTTGAATTTTTTGGAACTAAAAACATTACTCAGGTCGGTATTCGTGCCCAATGTATCGAAGAAGCCAATTTTATTAAGCAAAACAATATCAATACTTTCTATGCATGGCAAATTCGAAGAAAAATCTGGGGTGATAACTGGCAAAAAGTTGTTGCTGATACCCTTGCTGAAAACGTTTATGTAACTTTCGATGTCGATTGTTTCGACCCATCACTTATGCCATCGACTGGCACTCCCGAACCCAACGGTCTTTTCTATGCAGAAGTTCTTGATATTTTCTACGAAATGCAAAAGCAAAACAAGAAAATTATTGGCTTCGATGTCGTCGAATTGGCTCCAATCGAGGGTTTGCATCACCCAAATTTGACAACTGCCAGCTTAGTTTATAAATTAATGCACTACTTGAAATTTTAGATATGGAACACCATCTATTAAGAGACTTTTTGATTATCATCGGTACTTCGATTTTTGTTGTATTTTTGTTCCATAAGCTTAAACTTCCCTCAATCGTTGGTTTCCTGCTTACAGGTATGCTTATCGGACCTTTTGGATTGAAACTTATTTCTGATTTGTCTCAGGTTCAACTTATTGCAGAAGTAGGCGTTATTTTAATCTTGTTCTCTGTTGGTATAGAATTTTCACTTACTAAACTCTTCTCAATCAAAAGGAATGTGTTTGTTGGTGGTGGATTGCAAGTCGGGCTTACCATTGCGTTATCAGTTTTGCTTTCTTCTTTTTTGAATTTTAATCTTAATCAGGCAATATTTATTGGTTTTTTAATTGCTCTGAGCTCTACTGCCTTGATGATGAAAATTATTTCTCACCGATTAGGTACCGATAGCCCTGCTGGAAGGCTTTCTCTGAGTATTTCAATTTTCCAGGATTTGGTTATTTTACCAATGTTTTTGCTTGTCCCGCTACTTGTAGGTGGGGGTGTTAATTTCGAAGAAGAAATTATTATACTTTTTGGGAAAACTTTATTTATCGTTGGATTTATTTTTGTTTCTGTAAAATATATAATGCCAAACTTAATTTTTCAAATCGCTAAAACTCGTATCAAAGAACTGTTTATTCTTGTTATCTTGTCTATTTGCATTATTACTGTTTGGATTTCTTCTCTGATTGGCATTTCTCTCGCTCTTGGTGGATTTATTGCTGGACTTGTCATTTCGGAAACTGAATATAGCGAAGAAGCACTGTCGAACATTGAACCTTTTAAAGAGGTTTTTGCAAGTTTCTTTTTCGTTTCTGTCGGAATGCTCCTTGATATTAATTTTCTTCTCAATAACTATGGTGCTGTTCTTTTCGCACTGTTTATTTTAGTATCAATTAAATTCATTTCTGCGTTTGTTCCATCGTATTTGCTAACTAAAAGTATTCGGGTTTCCACTCTGACTGGTTTGACGGTCGCTCAAATCGGAGAATTTGCCTTTGTTTTGGCGATTACTGGTATTTCATTCGGGCTTATAAATGGCTTTACTCATCAACTTTTTCTTGCTACAACTGTTCTTTCTATCACGATCAATCCTATTCTGATTGAACTCGGAATGCTCTTAATTAATAATATTTCAGAAAGATACAAAAAAGATAAATCAATTGCTAATGAAGTGAATAACATTTTCAATCTCAGCAATCACCTTATTATCATTGGGTTTGGACTTAATGGAAGAAATTTAGCTGCTGCTGCCAGGTTTGCCAATATTCCATATTCTATAATCGAAATGAACCCTGTTACCGTCAGGGAAGAAGCAAAAAAAGGAGAAAAAATTATCTTCGGCGATGCAACTCGCGAACTTATTCTTATGAAAGCGGGCATTGCTTCTGCTAAAATCGTTGTCTCTACTATTCCAGACCCAATTGCTGAACACGCCATTGCCAAAATTGTCAAAAGGATGAACCCAGACGTCTATCTGATTATTAGAACTCGCTACGATAGGGAAATGGACACCCTTTATTCATTAGGTGTTGATGAAGTTATCCCAGAGGAATTTGAAACATCTATTGAAATTTTTACCCGCGTTTTACATATTTTCAATGTTCCTTCCGAAGATATTGAAAAATTCGCAAACTACATTCGTGGAAATCGATATGAACTGTTTAGAAATATCAAAAAATCTATCAAACATAAAGTTTTTTTATCCAAGCTGAGCAACCATCGAACTTATGCAACAAAAGTAAATAAAAATTCTTATCTCGATGGCAAAACCCTGTTCGAAGCAGATTTGCGTGGCAAATACTCAACTGCTATTATTGCTGTTCAGCGTAACTCGGAAGTAATAATTAATCCCCCGCCTGATTTTCGTATTCAATCGGGGGATATCGTTCTATTATTCGGTAGTATTGAGAATATCGATACAGTGAGAAAGATTATTAGTTAGCTCTCGATATTTCGTATCCCTCTTTTGTATCTTTTATCGAATAGCCTATTTCAATAATTTTATTCCTAATTTCATCGGCTCGCTTAAAATCTTTTGCCTTTTTCGCCGAAAGTCTTTCCTCAGCTAAATCTATTATCTCTTGTGGAATTTCTTCTTTAACTTCTTTGCGTTCAGATATTTCCCAGACTGAATAAATATCATTTACTTGCGACATTACTGTTAGTAATTTTCTCGCATCTTCCACACTTATTTTATCAACCTCGTTTTCGTTAATAAACGAAAACAACGCTGCTAACGCTTTCGGAGAATGCAAATCGTTTGCAAGTTCGGTAAATACTTTATTCTGTAATTCAAAGGCTGCTCCTTCAATTTTTTCGCCAGCAATCCCAGCGGCTTTATCCCACAAATCATAAATATATTCTTGCACTTTCAATCTTGCCTTTCTTGCTGCACTAATTCCATCGAAAGTGAAATTATATTTTGATGAATAATGCGCCGATAGCATAGCAAAACGAATATCTATGGGGTCCAAGCCTTTGGCAATTAAGTCTCTAAGAGTGAAGAAATTTCCAAGCGATTTACTCATTTTTTCGCCTTCGACTTCCAGAAATTCGTTATGACACCAGAATGCTGTTGGATCAATGCTATATCCTGCCTTGCTTTGAGCAATTTCATCTTCGTGATGCGGGAATTTTAAATCAACCCCACCTGTATGTATATCGAATGGCAATCCTAATAGTTCATATTCCATAGATGAACACTCAATATGCCAGCCAGGGCGACCAGGATAGTTCGTCCCATCAATATAAAAATCCCAACAAGGTTCGCCTTCCTTGTAAGATTTCCATAGAACAAAATCGCTTACTTGTTCTCTTTCGTATTGGTCTGCATCAATTCTATACCCACTCTTAAAATTATCGAAGTCAATTCTGTATAATTTCCCATAAACATCAACTTCTCGCCAGGCAGAAACATCAAAATATACTGAACCTTCTGAAATGTAAGCAAAACCATTTTTCATAATTTTCAGTATTAATTCTTGCATAGGCTTTATATATTCTGTGGCTCTTGGCATAGAATAAAAGTGTTCTTTTTTAATTCCAAGTCTTGAAATATCCTCAATAAATGCTTCAAGATAATAATTCGTGAATTTCTTTAAATTTTCTCGTGGGTCTTCTGTTTGTTCACCCATTTCGGTTTTCCATTCTAGTGAACCAATCTTACTGTCGCGTATCGTTTTATCATCTATGTCTGTTATATTCATTACCCATCGCATCCTATAACCACCCACAACTCTTAACACCCTTTGTAAAAAATCAGCAAATAAAAATGCTCTCATATTACCTATATGTGCGTAATTATATACAGTTGGACCGCAAGAATACATTCTCACTTCGTTATCTTTGATTGGGACAAATGTCTCTACTTTTTTAGTTAATGAGTTATATAACCGTATTTCCATCATTCATAAATCAAAAATATTTTACAAAAAATAAAATTAGCAATTTTTTACGAATTATTCGTTTGAAAATTTGTGATATTTTTTTGTTACTTTTTGGCAGTTCGATTGTTTTTCTTTTTAGATGAAAACTGATCTAAAAAATATTAAAGATGAGGAACTTTTTCTGCTGATGGCAAAAGGCGATCGATTGTCTTTTCTTGCGTTCGAGGAATTATATAATAGATATTCTTCGAAAATCTATACTTATATTCGAAAAATATTAAATAACTCACCTGCATCAGACGATATTTTTCAAGAAACATTCATCCGTTTCTATGAATTTTCTAAAAAATGCAAAGAAATGACCAATGTCATTGGCTTTTTGATAAAAACTGCACGTAATCTTTGTCTTAACGAAAAAAATTCCAAAAATTCATCGCATTTAGATATTGCTAATTTTAATTTCGCATATTACGATAAATCCTATGAAAACAAAGAAATTAATGAACTAATTAATATTGGGCTAGACGCTCTTCCAGAAAAATATAGAGAAGTTTTGGTCCTGCGAGAGTTTATGGACTTTTCCTATCAAGAAATTGCTGATATTCTTGGTATTTCTATGCCAGTGGTGCGAATCCGTATCTTTCGTGCTAAAAATAAACTGAGAGAATTTTTAGCATCTTTCTTGACCGAAAATGAAAAAAACAAAATAGGTAAAATAAAATGAATGATTTTCTAAATATTAACTATTCTGAAAAAATTGTCGCCTTCCTCGATGGGGAACTTGACGCCTCCGAACGCGAAAGCCTCTTCCTTACTATGGCGTCAAGCCCGCAATTACAAGAAGAAATGCGACAGCAAATCATTATCTCTCAAACTTTGAAAAAGTCTCTTTTAGTCCCTCCTGAAACTTTGAAAAATAACATCTTCGCTGCCATTGGTGCTACTTCTGTTCCTGTGTCCAATACCCCCAGAACCATTTATTCGAAACTACTCAATAAAAGATTAACTTTGATTCTGTCTTCGCTTCTGTTATTGCTGATTGTTTCTTTTGTTTCTTATCAATTCTTCGATAAAGAACAACTGAAAGCAGATAATACACAAGCGTTAGTCTCTGCAAAATTTGATTTACCAAAAGAAATTCCCGCGTCAAGCTCTTTTAGCGAAAATTATCAAGCATTACCAAAACAAATTATTAAATCAAAAAGCTCAACGGTAATTACAAATCCTGTCACAAATCTAAATACTAATTCATCTCAAACAAGGGAATTATCAATGATTAACAAAGAAGAACTAGTGCAATCTGTTGATAATCCTATATTTTTTATTGATGTTAGTGATATTATTGAAACAAATTCGAACTTCTTATTCAAAAAGAAAAAGCGTTTTTCTCAAATATTCGAGACAGTTTTCACAAAAACTGAATTTTTAGATAAACTCTCTATGCAAATTCGTTTTTTCGAAGCTAAGAACTTTGTTAATGCTAATGTCAAGCCTATTAGTGAACCAATTTTAAACAACTTTGGATTTGCAATTATCTATGATATTGACAATAATAATTCTGTTGCCATAGAACTCGGACAAGAAGATTTTGTTCAGAAATTCAAAGGAAATATAGATGATTTCCCTGCTTTAGTTAAACAAAACTACACTGCTTTTTGGGCTGGTGCGTCCTATCAATATACTTTTGAAGATTACAAGTCTATTAGTCCATTCGTTCGTGGTATGATTGGTGGTACTCGAATTGGGCCTGTTTCTAAAATTATTATTGGTGCAAAATATTACTTATCGAACAAAGTTTATGCTTTTGCTGGAATAGAAAATACCGGCTTATTCTACGAATTCCAGAATAAATGGTATTCGTCTTTGAAAAGTGGACTATCCGGAGGAGTATCGATTAAATTCTAATGGCGATTTTGCTAATAATATTACTTGTTTTTGCACTCAATGCTTGCGACAATCCTATCGATATTCAAGCAAACCGTGAAGTTTTGGATTTACGCAAAGATGGCGACACAATTTTTGCAATTGTTCCCAGCAACATTGACTTGGATAATCTGCTTTTTGGGAAAAATACTAACTTAACTTTAAAAATAGAAAATTTATCTTATCAATATATTTTGCTTAAAGATATTGTAATTAAAGGAAATAAAAATAATTACCAACTTGAAAATCTAAAAAGTCTTTATCTATCTCCATTTTCAAATGATAGTATATTATTAAAAATAAACCCGACAAAATTTGGACAATTTACAGATACTCTTTTTTTCCGAGAATATTTTCGTCCTTTCTTTTTAGTTCATTATAGTGTGCCGCTTGTTTTTTCATCAGATATTGATTTTGGCGCTGTTCAAATCGGTTCAATGAAAATTAGTTCCATCAATATTTACAATTTTTCTTCAAATGAGGTGTTGATTGATAATTTCTCTATTATTGGTGATTCTTCTGTTTTTAAAATTGAAAATTTAAGTCCGAAGCAATTTCCACTCACTATTCCAGCAAATGGAACACCTCGGCAACTTATTGTTAGTTTTCGTCCCACTGCAATAAAGAAATATGAAGTTAATTACATCTTTCGCTTTGAAGTAAATAATGATGGCGTTGTAGATAATATTTCCAGATTATTTGGAAACGGTATCTGATTGTATTTCCCAGAATTTATAAACTTCATCTTTCTTCTCAATGAATTTTAATACTGCTGCAGTTTTAATTCCTGTTGCATCTGAAAGCAATTTGCTTGCCAAGTTGCATTTTCCACTCTTTCTTACAAATACTAATATGCTTTTATTTAGGATTTCGCTATCCTGAATATCTCCAAGTAATGTCTGATACTTACCTAATTCTTTACTCGATATGCTATTCTCAGTATCAATTTGTTGCAAAAACTCATACAAATAGCGGAATTTTTTGAACTTTATGCGAAATTTATGAATGGTATCAATTTTTTCTATTTCAATTTTATCAAAACTATCTATTGCCTGCTTATACTTTTTGTCTAATGCAATGATAAAATCTTCATCTGAGATAATCCCATTTTTTAGAGCATTCCGCAATTCTAATTCAAAAAAGAAAAACAATCCTTCGATTTCAACTAAATTATCCTGTGAAAATAACGGCTGCAATTTCTTGATTATTTTTTTCTCTTTCTTAATTAAATAGTTAATGAACAATAACCAATATTCGCTATTTATTGCTTTTGCTTTGTGATTTTCAATTAATATTTGAATGTCACGAAGTTTGGAAAGTTTATTGAAATGAAATTTTAATATTTTTACTAAATTTTCTCCATATGCCGAGTTAATTTTACTTAAAGCAAATTCTACCAACGTGATAATTCTTCTTGAACAAACTCTTAAATCGTGAATTGTATCGCTCTTAAATTTTTTTAAAGCATTATTATATAGACTAATATATGTGTCGGTCAATAATTCATATCTTTTTTGCACTTCCTCAATAAATATTGTATCGTCAATCTTCATATTTATTCAAACTTTTATTAATTTTACTATCAATTTAATAATAATTTGTTTATTTAGTATTTTGTATTAGTTAATAATTATAAAAGGTTTAGTATGAAAAATATTTTTATTCACGAAGTTGGGATGCGTGATGGTTTACAAATGGAGAAATCTGTTGTCCCAAAAGAAAAAAAACTTGAATGGATTGACCGATTAGTAAATGCAAATGTTGATATTATTCAAGTTGGTTCTTTTGTTAACCCACAAAGAATGCCTCAAATGGCCGATACAGATGAACTTTTTCTCGAAATCAACCAAAAATATGCAAACTCAAAGCACCCAATCTTTTCCGGACTTGTATTAAATGAAAAAGGATTAGAGCGTGCAATCAACTCCGGCGTTGAATTAATTTGTATGGGTGTTTCTGCAAGCGAAACTCACAGTCAGAAAAATACTGGAATGACTACTTCCGAAGCTCTACAAAGAATTATTGCTATGGCACAACAAGCCAAATCCGCTGGTTTTGCTGTTCAGGTCTCTGTCCAGAGTGCTTTCGGGTGTGGTTTCGAAGGTCTAGTTCCAAAAGAACGTGTTTTATCCATCATTGACAAATATTTAGAAAATGATTTATTCAAAATATCTCTTGCTGATACTGCAGGACACGCCTTTCCACAGCAAGTAGAAGATTTGTTTGAAGAAATCAAAAAGCGTTCCGATAAAACAGAACTAACTTGTCATTTCCATAATACATACGGTCTTGGTATGGCAAATATCTATGTTGCAATGCAAATTGGAGTCGAATATTTCGAAACTGCTTTCGGTGGATTAGGTGGTTGCCCATTCACTAAAATTGCCTCAGGCAATGTTTCTACCGAAGACTTTGCCCATTACTTGCATAGGTTGAACTTGCGAAAAGATATTGTTCTTCCTTATATTGTTGATTTGGCAAAACAAGTTGCCGATTACTTTGGTAAAACACTTCCCGGTTGCGTTTATCAAGCCGGAATTTTAAACTACTAACCAGCAAAAATTGTTATATAAAATCGATGTGTTTACCACTTGGTAAACACATTTTTTTTATATATTCTACAATAATTTATACCAATAAGCGATAAGATAAACAGATAATAATAAAATAAATAAATAAATATAGGATTTTTCGTATGAATATTTTTTACTTTTTATTATTAGCAGTTTCGTTTTTAGTGTTTTCTTGCGATGACGATGAAAATGAACCAACGAATTCCGATAATAATCTTACCGGAGATAAAAATAGGCTTTATGTAAAGTTTATTAACAACCCAGAATCTAAATACACTGTTACGACTTTGCAATACAAAAACGCTGGTCTTGTTACGTCAGGTTTGAACCCGATAGGGGAATGGAGTGATAATTTGCTTAAAACAAACCAAACTCTTAAACCCGGCGAGCATACATTTTTCTTTGTTAACATTCCGCGCCAATACTGGGCTATTTGTAGAATTGGTGTTTATGATTCTGTATCTAAACAAACTTTATTTATCAATGACCAACCTGGATTTGATGACTATTGGATTAAGCCTACAATTACTCACTGGGGTGGAGATAACCGAACTGTTAAAGTGACTCTTGAATTTAGAAGCGATGAAAATATGATTCTGCCTACTTTTTGGAGTGATTGGACAGGTATTGAAAATTAACTATCTGATTTTTGCCCAAATAGATAATGATATTAATATTACTCCCGATGCGACAAATGTCCAAACCATATCAAGATGCGACACAATTACACTACAACTTAAGTAACTAAGCAAAGCACCTAATAAATTTGCTGATGATGCAATTCCCATAATCCCACCTTTATTGCTTTCATCAGCGCGATAGCTCAATGCAGAATATAAACTCGGTGCAATTGCTGCAAAAAATACGCCTACAAGCGCTCTAATTGGAAACAACCATAGATAATGATTAGAAATTACGTGAAGCAATGATGCGCAACCAGCAATAAACACTGCAGGCGAAAATATCTTGCTATATGCAGTTGTGTCGTTTTTTCTTCCCCAGTATGGAGCAAAAATAATACTAAATATTCCAACGGTAGCTACTAATAGCCCCGTGATTGTTGATAATACACTTTGTGGTGCTCCAAGCCTTGCCACATAATAAGGAAATATCGGATTTGATAATAATATAGCCATTTGTGAGAATATAATTAACAAGATTATCTTCGACATTTCACTGTTATGAATAACTGTTATTAAATTATCTAAAACTTTGCTTCGAGTGTTTATTAATTCCACTCTTTGCTCTTTAACGCATCCGATAATTAATATTCCACTTATTACACATAATATTGCTACTATTATAAAAACACTTCTAACTCCACTTGCATCAGATAGTATTCCCCCGAAAAACGGTCCAATGATGATGCCAGCAGATGATGCGCTTTGTAATATTCCTATTGCATATCCATTTCGGTTCTTTGGCGTGTTCTTACTCACAAATGCCAGTGCTGCTGCAATAAATCCACTCGACGCTCCCTGGAAAACCCTTAAAGCAAATAATTGATATATATTTACCGAAAATCCCATCAAAAATACGGCTAATGCTAATCCGAAAATTGCACGAATTACCATTTTCTTCTGTCCGTATCTATCCCCTAGCATTCCCCACACTGGGACAGCAAAAATCGACAGAAAATACGGTCCCGCAAACACCATACTGCTCCAAAATTTTGCTTGTACAGGGTCGTTCACGCCTAATTCAAGCACAAATAACGGAAGAAACGGTACAAGCCCGTTCATTCCTACCATTGCAATAAACTGAGCCGTTGCAAGGATTATTAAATTACGCTTCCATAAGTTTTCGGTGCTTGGTCTGAATAAAATTTGTCGAATTTTTTTGAATTTATTGAATAAATCCATTATTTTAAATCCGAGTGAATTCGTTTGATTTTAAGAATTTCTGCAAACATTTTTACGCTATCCTTTATCGGGCTAACCGTTGTTCTCTCGTCATTATACCACTCTACCCCAACTTCTTTTATTTTATAATTCATTTTTTTTGCTAAATATAAAATTTCAACATCAAATGAAAAACCATTGATTTTTGCTCGATTAAAAATATCCAGTGCAGCTTGCTCACGAAAACATTTGAAACCACATTGAGTGTCTTTTATTCCTTTCACTACAAGCATCTGAACAATTTTATTGAATGTTTTGCCCATAAATTCTCTGTAAAATGGCTGGTGTTTCTTAATCAATTTATAATCTACTGCCCTTGAACCTATACAAACATCGTATCCATTTTTCAGAAATTTTTTGAGCTTCTCGATTTCGTATATTGGTGTCGATAAGTCTGCATCGGTAAACAACCTATATTCTCCATTTGCTGCAAGCATCCCACGCCGAACAGCGGCACCTTTCCCGTAATTTATTCCATCACTTATTACTTTTACATCTTCAAAACTCTTCGCTACATCAATAGTCCCATCTGTCGAACCATCGTCTGAAACGATAATTTCATAGGTTAAAGTAGTGTTTCTTAAATATTGTGTAATCAGACTTAATGTATTACCTAATCTTGCCTCTTCATTATATGCTGGTATTATTACTGATAATTCTGGTTTCATAATCATTTTTTGTTCTTGCTTAATTTACAAAAATAAGTTATTTTTCTTTGTTTATAAACTTTTTATACTTATTCGCTTTGAAAATAATTAAAATATCCGAAGCTGAAAGCTGTGCCGACGGTAATATCGGCTATGATATTTATTTTGACAAAAATACCGACCAAAATTTTATTGATTATCTTTCTAAATTAGGTAAAATCAAAATCGATAATACGTTCGATATCCCATATTTTAAGATTATTGTCAAAGGTTATTACACGCTGAAAGGTTCTCTTGGTCAGAACTTTCTCCGGATGATAGTTCCTGAAAGCATTTTCAAACAAATTTTTGATGAATTCGAAAAATATATTTCGAACTATCAAAATAAATAGTTATGATATTTTTTCTATTTTTAGCATTTGCCGTTGTATCGGATTTAGCATTTGCTCAAAGTAATCCACAAGCCTTCAAGTTGAGTGGCTCATCTTACAATTTCAATGAGTGGAAAGAAGATGCACCTGCAAAAACCTACCCAGTTTCTATGATTTTTCACACTTTAAAAAAATCCGATCCAAAAATCGAAGACGAAATGACCGGCGACTGGATTTCTCCTTACAACTTGAAATCAAAAGCAAGAATAAACGGACTTGGGCAATACGGCTTTTCTTTTCTATCAACATCACTATCGCAGGATGATGATGGCTATCCTGGTGCTGCTGTCCTCGCTCTTGATACCCGTAATTGTTCCGAAATTTATCTTCGTTGGACTGCTCGCACTTTTAACGTAGGGGAGAGAAACTACTTCATTCAATTGCAATACCGAACTGATGATAAATCAAAATTCGTCAACGTTCCCAACTCAACTTATTCCTCTTCTCAAACAAAAGGTGATTTCAGGGTTTTCGGCCCTACCAAATTGCCTGATATTTGTTCAAACAAAAGCTACATCCAACTTCGCTGGAAATATTGCTATGCCAATGATGGCTCTTCCGGCACTCGCCCTCAACTTGCAGTCGATGATATTCTTGTTTCAGACAACTTAAATAATTCAGTGTATGATGATATCGAAAATAGTGAATTTACTGTGGTCGATAAAATAATATATCTCAATTCGGACGATATTTCCTTTGTTGAAATTTATAATTTATTAGGCAAGATAGTCTATTCCTCTAATCTAATGGAAAACATTACCGTAATCGATATGAATTTTTTGCTAAATGGAGTATATTTTATAGTTTTGAAGAAAAATGAACAAATTATTTTAAAAAAATTACTTTTACATTGATAAAAATCTTTTATATATTGCTCTTTTTGATTTTAGTAGTATCTTGCACCAATCCTTTCGCTCCTGCTCTGCTCAAAGATGCAAGAGACGACTTTCAGCTCGGCGACCAACGAACCGTGGAAGGTGTGTTCAAAAATTTTAGCTACGCTTATAAATATAAAGATACTGTTCTATATGGCAAGATTCTACATCCTGATTTTACTTTCAACTACCGTAATTACGACAAGAATATCGACCCGACCTGGACACGCAGCGAAGATATGATTGCTACTGCTCGGCTTTTTGCAGCAGCTCAAGACTTAAACCTTGTTTGGAATGAAATTCTTTACATTCGAGGCGATTCTCTCTTTTTAGATGTTTCTCGAAGCTTCTCCCTTACAATTACTTTCGCACCCAACGATGTTTTAAATGTATTTGGAAAAGCTATTTTTTATCTGAAACGAGAAAATCCAAGCGATGAATGGAAAATAATATTATGGCGTGATGAATCAAACTTTTAACAATAGAGGTAATAAATGTTACAACTGAAACCAATAATTGGAATTATTATGGGAAGCGATTCCGATCTGCCAACAATGCAAGCTGCCGCTGATATTTGCGAAGGATTTGGCGTGCCTTACGAAATTAAAATTGTATCAGCTCATCGAACACCTGATGATATGGCTGAATACGGACGCAGTGCTCACAAACGTGGCATTAAAGTGATTATTGCTGGTGCCGGCGGCGCTGCTCATTTGCCCGGTATGATTGCTTCGCATACACCACTACCCGTAATTGGTGTTCCTGTACAGTCAAAGGCATTGAATGGACTTGATTCTCTTCTTTCTATTGTGCAAATGCCAGCTGGTGTCCCTGTGGCTACCGTCGCCATCGGAAATGCGAAAAATGCTGGCTTGCTCGCGATTAAAATGCTTGCTATTGCCGACCCAAAACTTTTGGAAAAAATGATAGAATACAAAAATAAAATGGCAGAGGAATCGCGTGCAAAAAACGATATTTTTGCTTGATAAATTTTAGATGAAGTATTTCTAATCTATAAGTTAAGGACTTGCAAATAGTGTGCAGGTAACTTCATTATTTGAACGTTCCCAAACTTGCCTTACAACTTTCCCTGAACCTCGCACTTGCACCTTTACCCCAGCCGAATGCAATATTGTAATCGCACGTCTTAATGGTAATCCAACTACTGAGGGCATCCTCTCACTATTTGCTTTTTCCTGCGATGTCTCAATTTTTATTACAGTTGAACGTAAAATCTTTCGCCCTGGCTCGGGAAATACTTGTTTGACGACACCCTCTCTCACTGTTGCTGAATATCGTAATCCTAATTCTTGTAATATTTTTTCTGCTTCCGAATATTCAAGTCCATTTATATTGGGAACAAAGACGGTATCGCTTGCATTATTCGCAATGTTTTTTACTTTTATCGATTGGTTCTTTATTGAAAGCCATCTGAGAGCAATATTCTTAAAAATAGGTGCTGCTGTTGAACCTCCATATATGCTTGTTTTAGGCTTATCTAAAAAAACAAGTATGCAAATTTCAGGATTGTTAGCAGGAAAATATCCTGCAAAAGAAGCATTGTAGTCAGATTTCGAATATGATCCATCAACAAGCTGCTGAGAAGTTCCTGTTTTCCCAGCAATTTCTACTCCTCCAATTTTTGCAGCAATCCCAGTACCTTTTTGAACTACTTCTTTTAAAACATTTGTCAATGTATTAGCTGTATTTTCAGATACTACACGTCTTATTTTTTCAGGGCTAAATTGCTTTACTAAATTTCCTTTCTCATCGTAGATCGCATTTATAACGTACGGTTTCATCATTATTCCGCCATTCGCGATTGTGGCAAATGCATTTGCCATTTGTAGTGGTGTTGCCAATATCCCATAACCAAATCCAATAAATCTTTTGGTGGATACATTCATTTGCTCCGCTCTTTGGATCTTTCCTGATACTTCTCCCGGCAAATCAATCCTTGTTGGAATACCGAATCCAAAATCTCTAATATATTTGTAAAATTTATAATCAGGTATCTTTGCTGCAACACTCGACAGAATAATATTACTCGAATACACAATACCTTCTCTAAAGGTCGTTATACCAAGCGGGTGAACGTCCTTAATTACAAAATTCGAAAAATGCAATTCGCCTTGAAAACCGTTGTATTTATCTTCAAGTTTTGTTATGTTCTCTTCTAAAGCTGCTGACGCTGTAACCACTTTGAAAGTTGAACCCGGTTCGTAAACATCAGTGATTGAACGATTTCGCATATTTGCATTAATGTATGTTGATGGGTCATTCGGATTAAAATTTGGATAAGTTGCCATTGCCAACACTTCACCTGTCGAGGGCTTTATTGCAACAACTGTTCCAGATTCAGCAAGCGAGTTCTTAACACCTTGCATTAATTCAAATTCTACAATCCTTTGTAAATCAATATCCAGTGTAAGCTGCAACGAATATCCGTTTGTAGGTCGTATTATTGGTAAATCTGCTGATGGTCGCAACCTGCCCAACCCATCACGAAACATAATCATATATCCGCTTCTACCTGTAAGTATGCTGTCATAACTTAACTCTATTCCCGTAAGCCCTCGATTATCTATATCAGTGCAACCAAGTATTTGTGATGCCAGCGAGCCATAATGATATTGCCGTCGTGGTTCTTCTATTAATATAAGTCCTCTATCTTTGATATAAAACAATTCTTTTACTTTTTCTGGTGTAACTCCTCTAACAAGCCACAGAAACGAACCTTTTGCAGATAGGATCTTTCTATTTAAACTCTCTGCCGCTATTCCAAGATTCTTTTCAATGATTTTTAGTATTTCTGATTTTTTCTGCAACAGGTTCGGATCTACTGCTATCGAATAACTTTTCACAGACGAAGCAAGTAAATTGCCATTCCTGTCGTAAATATTCCCTCTCTGGGAACTTAAATCTAATTTAGTTTCGTGTTGCCGCCGTGCTTTTTCTTTGTAATACGGTGCCTTTAATATCTGAAGCTGAAATAATCGACCAATTACAATTAATAGTCCTATATTAATCAATATCATTAATAGCCAAAATTTCCAGAACTTCTTCCTTCTTGTATATGTATTCTCTTCGCTACTCTTCATTTTTCAATTTAATTTTTTGAGGTACTTTCGATGGTTTCATCATACCTAAATTTTCTTCTGCTATTTTGGTTATTCTAGATACGCTTTCCAGTTCTATGATTTTTGTTATTAATACTTGATTTGATGTCCGAACCTCATCATACTGCTTTTCAAGATTCTGTATTTCCGATAACAAACTATTTACTTTAAATACATTATCAATATAAGTAATAGTCAAAATTGCTGCCAATACAACCAAACCAAATGTTTTCCATCTGTTAGATTTTATTTTATTGATTAGACTCATTTCCCTTTTCTGTTTCTTTGGAATAAATCCTGAACTCTTTATAAGTAAAATACATTAAAACTAATATAAATGAAATCACAAATGTAAGCAACAACATTAACTTTTTGTTAGGTGAAGATTGTTTGTCTGGAACAAATGCTTTGTCTAACACTTCAACAGTTGGGACGTCCCGGTTTTCTTGTATTGCTTCCTGATGTCGCTGCGTTTCGAGATACATAATAATTTGCTCAACGATTTTCTTATCCCTGTATAAATTAGCGTATTCACGAGCAAGACTCGGTATCTTATCAAAAGGTATAGAAAAACCATCTGAACCAGTTAGACCTCCACTTTGCACTGCATTATACTGTTTTCTCAGTTGGTTCACTATATTTTGCTGCTGGATTAAATATGGATTGTCCTTGCTTAATTCATTTTTCGCAATATTAAGTTCCATTTCAGCTTTTGCTAACTGCAAACCAACTTCTATCGCTTGTTTAACAAGAGCCTGTGTTTGATCGTCAATTTTAAGTACTCTATTAGTTCGCTGAAAGTTTTCAAGAATGTTATCTATTGAATCAGATTTTTCTCTGTATTTTGCTAATTCTTTCTCTATATACATTCTTGATTTTTTTGCAGCTGATGTGTTTTTCGACCGAACAATTAAATCTAATCCTTTTACTGCTTCGTCCGCAAACTTCTTTGCTAATTGTTTGGTTGCCTGTTTTTCCTGTGATGATGCAAAGAAACACGTTTTTGCAGATGTTTGAAAAACAATGAGTCCCGTTTTCTCTACATCGACTTTGAAATTTTCCTGCAAATATTCAATTAATTCATTGTTTGTCATTCCATCGTATTGTGGCAATTGCTTTAATTTAAGTTCTTTAATCAAATATTCTGCAATTGCCCTGCTTCTTAATATATCAGCCAAAACTAATGATTGATTATTAGAACTTCCAAGGCTTGGCAATCCAGAAGGTAGTCCACCAGCAAAATTCTGCAAAATTCCTGATAATCCTGTGTTCTCACCTTGCTTGGGGGGCATAACCGTTGTGTACGTTTTGTAGGTGTGTGGCATTATTAGCGAGAAAATAAACGTAACAACACAAGCAACAAATACAATTATCCATATTATTTTCGAGTGCTTTTTGTAAATCTCGAAAAATTTACTTATGCCAATGCTTTCTATTTTTGCTTCTGTTTCTTTCATTTATTTCTTATTAATGTTTGAAAATGCGAGTACAACACCAGCAATAGTAAGAATTTGTGTTGCTATTGTTAAACCTTTGGTAAATGCCTCCATAAATGTTAATTCTCTCTCAGGTGGCACTAATATTACATCGCCAGGTTCAATAACGTAATCTCGTTTCTTTGCTCGAAACAATCCTCCACTGTGTTTATTAATCATCGTCTCGCTTTCGTCAGCTCTATATCCAAATCCACCCGCTAACTCAATGTATTCCATATAATCAGCACCCGGGCGAAATGCAATCAAACCAGGCTTGGCTACTCGTCCTTGAACGTTCACAAATTTCTTAATTGATGGGACTACTATTGAATCTCTATGAGTTAAATAAAAATTATCCGGTGTATTAGGATTGTTCATAATTTTCCGAAAATCTATCGAGATTACACCCTTTCTTTCTGTCTTCCTTGATTGGAAATATCTGAATTCGCTTTCCGACATTTCTGAAGGCAGCACTCTGCTTAATCTTTCCATTTCTAAATCTGGTTTTTCAAGCTCATTTTGGCTTATGTATTCAACAAACTCTACTGCTGCTTCGTCTGTAAATCCACCTGCTCTCTTGATCAAATCAGTAACTCTATCTTTTTTTTCTTCAATGGCATAGTAACCAGGGAAATTTACCTCTCCTTTGATAACAACATAGTGTAATTTCCTCCATTTAGGTACACTGCGAACGAAAATCCTATCTCCCGAATGAAGCAAAAAATCATTTTGAATTGTTTCTGTACTTAAATTTTGACTCTTTAAATATGACAGATCAAGAAAGCTTACTTGAAAACCCGTTTTTTGAGCAGAGTAATATTCAACCGAATCGAGAAAAGCGGATTCTGTAAATCCAAGCCCAAACTTTAACAATGTCGATAAACTATCTCCCTCGCGGTATTCAAACAACCCACTATTGACAACATCACCATACAGCCCAATAATGGATTTTTCATTTATTTCCGGGACAATTATTTTATCTCCTCCGAGCACATAAGGATTTGCTTCCTCATCGCCCAGAAAGTAGAATTTCATTAAATCTACATTTTTTTGTTCGCCATTGTTTCTCAATAATATTATATTTCTCCAAGAGGCTTCTCGACGTAATCCACCTGCTTTATCGATTACCTCAGACACTCTATCAGCAGGTGTCGCCGGATAAATCCCATTCCGCACAACCTGCCCACTAACACTAACTTTAAACTGTCGTATCTTTTGCAAAGTGATATGTATTTCCGTTGGATTTAGCCTTTTTCGAATTAATTCCTCGATTAACGAAATTGCTTGTGATAATGCTTTGCCTTTTAATTCAATTTTTCCAATTCCAGGAATTAATAATGCCCCCTCGGGCGATATACTAATCTCGAAGTGCTTGGGCTTCGCAGAAATAATTGAAATTGCCAATTCATCGCCCTGTCCTAAAATATACTTATCTGGATCTATTTCTTTCTCCAATAGACCAGTTGCTGATTTAAGTGATGAAAAAGCCATTTCCTTTGCCAATGAATCGCTAAATTCATCTTTTGGCAATCTATATATGCTATAATCAATTTGTGCGGATGAAATATAGTAGGTGAATGCAAAACACAAATAGTATAAAATAATTGTGCAAATCGTTTTTTTCATACTGCACTGCATTATAATTAGATAATTTTACAAATTTATAAAAAAAGCAATAATAAATAAATATATTTAATTCATAATAATTTCAATCGGTCCCCCAATTATGAAAAATGATTTAATTTTTGTTCATTTATTGATACATTATAATTTTTTCACTCTACTTAATTTATTATTAATAAAAATTTGATAAATTTGTAAGTTATAAATTTGCGGGTATTCTATGTTCTCAAAATTTGTAAATTATAGCGTTCGAATTTTAATGATAATATTGGGTATTGCCTTTATAATTTATGGTATTTTATTCAAAAACGAACTTCACGACAGTACCTTGATAATCGTAATGGGAATTGTAGTAACTCTTTTTGGTATCTATCGTTTAATAATGTATAGGACACAACTTGAAAGATATAATTTCAATATTAATGAGGACGACAATGAGAATGAAAAATAATGCTATGATTGCAGCAGTACTGTTGCTTTTCTTCCTTGTCTCCTGTAATGAAAAATCCGATAAACAGGCAACTCAACGCGAGTCTATGACAAGTGGCGAACTTACTGCTTACTGCGATAATACTTTAACCCAATTGTTTGACACTCTATTTTCTTCATACCGTAAAGGATATCCAGATGTCAATCTTACTGTTAATTCCGTTTCAGCTCGCGAAGCAATGGCAAAACTTCTCGCAGGCGAAGCTCGCATTATCATCATCGCAAGAGACTATCTTCGCGACGAAGATTCTCTAATGAACGTTTACAAAGTAGCTAAACATAATTACGAAGAAATTGCCGACGATGCTCTATGCTTCTTTACTAAAATCAATTCTTCTCTGGATACCCTTAATTCTGAACAAATTTTCAATGTCCTTACTGATAGAAGCAAAACGCTTAAATCATATTTCCCATTTCTAAAAGATGAGCCAATTATTGCAACATTAGAACAAAATTCATCAGTTTTCGCAAATATTAATAAATTTGTTGTGCGTAACAAACCTATTCAAAGACGCTTACAACTGTTTTCAACTGTTGATTCCTTACTTAACTTTGTCAATACTAACTCTAATGCAATTGGAATTGCTTATTTATCACACATTCATAGAAATTTAGACTTTAAGCCAATCCCTATCGGATATACCGATACAACCGGTAAATACATCACCCCAAAACCTGTTCATCAAGCATACATTGTGCAAGGATTATATCCATATATCGTTACATACAAAGCACTTTTCTTAAATAATTTCAAAGATTTGCCTTTCTGGTTCGCTATGCATCTTTCTCGTGAGGCGTCATCAACAAAATATCTGAAAGATGCAGGAATAGTTCCGAAATATGCAAGATTTAATTTAATAAAAGAGGATTAATATGAAATTCAAATTATTTTTTGTGCTGCTTTTGTTCAGCTTTTCAGTTTCTTTTGCTCAACAAGCCAAGCAAAATTTCTTGTCAGCTTTGAATGAGAAAAATTATGAATTAGCCGAAAGTTTCATCCCAGCTGCTCTTGCCGAAAACCCCAAGGATTTAGATTTGCATCTGCTTTGTAATGATGTTTATCTCGAACTCGGTCGAAACGATAAAGCTCTTGAAGTTATACGCCAAGCTGAAAAAATTTCAAGCAAGCCTTTCGTTCTTAGAAAATTAGCCAATACTCTTTCAATAAATTCTTATCATTCAGAAGCTGTCAGAATTTTAAGAAAACTCGCACTCGACGAAAAAAAAGAAATCAGCAACTGGCTGTTGCTTGTTGATGTTTATTTGAGAGCAGATTCTTTAAGCCAGGCTGAACTGGCTGTTGCTCGTGTTTTAGATATGGATAAAAATAATGTTGATGCCAATATTAAACGTGGCGATATTTATTACCAACAAAGAGTATATGAGCTCTCAAAAGATAGCTACGAAGCTGCTCTTTCAATCAATCCCGATTTGAACGAAGCAAGAATGAAACTTGCTCAATCTTATTATTGGCTCGGTATCCGCGAAAACGAAGTTAATCCTGATTTAGCTAATCTCTATTTTACTCGTTCCTTGCAAGAATGGAACACTCTTACTCAAAAAGATCCTAAAAATGCTCGTGCTTGGTTCGAACAAGGCAAACTCTTCTTCTTCTCTAAGAATTATGTCCAAGCTGCCCAATCACTTAACAACTATATTCAGCTGCGTCCCAGTGGCTCGCTTGGTCGCTGGTATCTTGCGCAATCTTTATACGAACTCGGGCGATGCGATTCTGCTCGTTCACATCTTCGTATCGTTGCTACTGAAATTGATACAGCCGCCGCTCGCGCTAAATTGCTTCTTGCAAGATGCTACCTTTCCGAAGGTGATTATTTACAATCAAAAAAAACTTTTGAAGAATTAAGCGCTACCGAAACGCTTCAAATGGAAGATATTCGCCGATGGGGACAAGCTGCTTTGTTTGCCGGAGATACTAATATTGCTGTTGAAAAATGGAAACAATCTATTGAAATGAACTCTGCTGAGAATTGTCAACTTATGTATGTTCTCGGTACTTCACTCAATAAGATGAAACGCTATAAGGAATCTATCGAAATTTTAAATAAAAGATTAGCAACCAATGAGTGTAACGACGAAAACAACTATCTTATCCATTACTTTATCGGATTAAGCTACTTCTTCGATGGTAATTCTCAGCAAGCAATTGCACCGCTGCAAAAAGCAATCGAACTTAACTCTACCTTCCTTTGGTCTATGATTTATTTGGGCGACGTTTACGCAAACTTGAATGATAACATAAAAGCAGAAGAAATGTTTGCCCGTGCTATTTCTACTGGTACCTCTGACGTAGAAAAATACAAGTCCGAACTTAATCAAGCTTTCGCAAAGCTTGCTCAAATGAAACTCGAACAGAAAAAATATAAAGACCTCGAAAAAATTGGTCGCGATTGGCTTTCTGCTATGCCCGATAATGAATTCGCTGCTTTGTTTACTGCTGTTGCTTATCATGGCCAGGGCCAAAATGAAGCTGCTTGCAAAAATTATAAACTCGTTCTTAAAATTAATCCAAATAATAAAACTGCTCGCGACAACATTAAAGCTCTCGGATGCGAATGATTTTTTAGCCATTATTCAAAGGCTGTCTTGCAAAGGCAGCCTTTTTTTGAAAATTTTATTTGAGTATTTTTACTTATTGTATTTATAGTTTTTTTGTATAAATTTATAGCAATTCATTATTAATTTTTTAATTATTATGGATGTTTTTATTACTCTTGAAAATATTTTGAAGAGAATGCTCAATGCTTCTTGTCCTGAATGCAAAGAAATCGCAAGAGAAATTGAGCCGGACTTTGATAAAATTAAAAACTATCTCATCGATATTTCAATAAAAAATAACGAGTTAAATTTAATTAAGCACGAACTTGATGTTTCTCGTAATTGGTACAAATTCCTTTATGATAGTTCTCCTGTTCTTTTTTTTAATATTGATGCCGAAGGAAAAATTATTTCTGCTAATCAAAGCACTTCCACTGTTCTGGGATTACCTACACACGAGATTATTGGTAAGCATATCACTTCTTTTGTACTATCAGATTATATCGACACCTTCTTTAATTCTTGCAACGAAGCAATAGATTTTAATGAAATTATACCCTGCTACATAAGAATTAACGCTGCAAATAGCTCTGTTGTTAGCTTGTCAGGTGTGGTTAAAGCAATTATCAGAGAAAAACAAACCGAGTTTTATGCAGCTTTTATTGATATAACCGAAGTCGAACAAAACCAAAAGATTATTGAAGAACAGCAAAAACTCTATTCTTTTTTCTTTGAACAATCTGCTGATGCCTTTTATTTTCTCAACGGAGATACTTACACCGATTGCAACCAGCAAGCATTGAAAATTTTTGGACTGCAAAGCAAAAACGAGATTATTGGTAAGCATCCTTATGATTTTTCCCCACCTTATCAGCCCGACGGAATTAGCTCAGTTGAAAAAGCTAAACTAATGATAGATATTGCTTATTCTCAAGGTATTAATGTTTTTGAATGGGTGCATCTTAATACTGACAACCAATTGATTTATACAGAAGTATATCTCAAACCGGTTCAGAAAGATGGATATAATCTAATTTTTGTTACACTAAGGGACATTACTTATAAAAAAATTGCCGAAGAACAACAAAAATTAATTGAAGCAAATCTCTCAACCGCAATTAATTATTCTCACATTGGTGTTGCTCTCTTCGATGTAAATGAAAAAATTACTAAGTACAATCAAGTCTTTATTGATGCTGTTAAATTTATTTCTGGCAATGATGTTGATGATAAAAGTGATTTGCAAACACTATTTAGTAATGTCCCCGCTATTCTTGATAGGTTCGAACGTGTTTATCAAGGTGGTTCATCAAATTTTGTATATGAAGTTTTAATAAAAACTACCTGTATATATTACGAAATCTCACTTTATCCTGTTAAAATTGGCGAAGAAATTTCAGGTGCTTGTATTTTTATTAATGACATCACTCAATTCAAAGAAGCAGAAAAAATCTTGTCCAAAACAAATTTAGAATTAGAGCAAATAGTTTTAGAACGCACTCTGGAGATTAAAAAACAATCGGAATTGCTTTCCAAATTAATTGATAATGTACCAGATTTTATAGTGGTTAAAGATAGTTCTGGCAATTACATTAATTGTAACGAAGCTTATTCAAATTTTTTGAACCTTCCCAAAGAAGCGATAATTGGTAAAACCGATTACGAGCTTTTCTCAAAAGAAGAAGCCGACGCCTTCACAGATTTCGATAAAACCGTTTTTGAAACTAAAACCACTGTGCGTTCCGAACAGTTGTTGCGATTTTCTGATAATACTTTACATACTTTTGATAATATTAAAACTCCATTTTTCGATCCAGACGGAAATCCTATTGGGCTAATTAGTATTGCTCGAGATATTACCGAATTCAAAAAATTGGAAGACGATATCAAACGCATCAACCAGGAACTTGAAGCAATAATCGAAAAACGAACAATGAAACTCCAAATGGAGATTCAAGAAAGAATTCGTATCGAAGAAGAACTGAAACGCAGCCGTGAAATTTATCGTAACTTGTTTAATAATGTTCCTGTCGGAATATACCGTTCCACTCTTGACGGTAGAATTATTCTTGCTAATCCTACACTTGTTAAAATGCTTGGGTTTGACTCAATCAATGAGCTGAAGGAAAGAAATTTAAATTTTGAAGGTTTTATTAATTCATCTGAACGACAATCTTTTCTGAATTCTATACTTTCAAGCGACGAAATTCAGGTTTTCGAAAGTACTTGGATAAAAAAAGATGGTTCAGCTCTTAATGTTCTGGAAAAATCAAGAGTAGTAAGAGACGCAAACGGAAATGTCTTATATATCGAGGGTACTACCGAAGACATTACTCATCGTAAATTATCAGAGAAATTACAACAATCTGTTTATAGCATCTCTGAAGCTGCTTATAATATTGATAATTTCCATGACCTTTATAAATTTATTCATCATTCTATTTCTCAACTCATTTTTGCTCGTAATTTCTTTATTGCAATTTATGACCTCGAACGCGACGAAATCCAATTCCCTTATTATGTTGATGAAATTGATTCACCAAAGCCATCTTTCAGCGGACCTTACCCATTCGCAAATGGGTTAGTCGAATATGTTATCAAAACAGGGCATTTTCAGCTTCTCGATGAAAAAAAATTATTAGAATTAGCTTCGGATGGAACAATTGAAATCCAGGGATTAATTCCTAAATATTGGCTGGGTGTTCCTTTGAAAACAATTGGAAACCAGACAATTGGGGTAATTGCTGTTAAAAGCTACCATCAAGATATTATGTTCGATGAGCTTACAAAAGATATTCTTGTTTTTGTCTCAACTCAGACAGCAATGGTTATTTACAGGAAAAAAATCGAAGAAGCCCTAAACCTCGAACGCCGTTTGCTTGCTGAACGTGTGATGGAACGTACCGAAGAACTTAGCGCCCTCAATGCCGAACTCGAACGCGCCATTCGAACTAAAGATGAATTCCTGGCAAATATGAGCCACGAACTTCGGACACCTCTTAATGCTATTCTTGGGCTCTCGGAAATTCTTCTCAAACATCAGGAAATACAATCAAATGACCGTTTTCAGCGTGCTTTAACTACTATTCACGATAGTGGTCATCATCTTCTTAATTTAATTAACGATATTTTAGACATTTCTAAAATTGAAGCAGGAAAATTTGAAATTTATATGGAAGATTGCTCTGTCGAACAGATTGCTCAATCTTCAATTAATTTCATCAGACAGATGGCTAATAAAAAGGAAATTACAATACAGCTCGATATTCAAGACGGAACCCCAAAGGAAATTTATGCTGACCAAATCCGTACAAAGCAAATTTTGATTAACCTACTTAACAATGCTGTAAAATTTACTCAAAAAGGTGGTTCTGTTGGCTTATCTATCTCAGCAGAACTTGATAATAATCTTATCCGTTTCACTGTTTGGGATACAGGCATCGGTATCCGCACAGAAGATATGAACAAATTGTTCAAACCCTTTTCTCAAATTAGCAGCAATCTTTCGCGTGAATACGAAGGTACAGGATTAGGGCTTGCGTTAGTTGCTAAATTAACCGAAATGATGGGTGGTAGTGTCGCGGTTGAAAGCCAATTCGGCTTTGGCAGCAAATTTATTATCACACTCCCAATTAAAAGCCAAAAAGCTTATGATGCTTACTATGATGAGTTGCTTAATAAACAATTTTCCAATATAAAAACTGCTTTGATTATTTGTAGTTCAAAAGAAGATGCCGAACTAATTAGACAAGATCTCGAACGGTTTAGCATCGCGTCCGATTTTTATGATTTTGAGCAAAAAATTGAAGATATGCTTTATCAAAAAAAATATGATATAGTTATTCTTGATGTGCTGCTTTGGGACAAATCTGGTTGGGATTATTTAAAACATATAAAATTACACGAAGACCACAAATATATTCCAGTTGTAATCGTTTCAATATTAAAAGAAAAAACACGCGCAATTGCCAATGGTGCCGATGGCTATGTGCAAAAGCCATATAAACTTATTACCTTATATGAAACTTTAAATAAAGTTGATTTAAAGCTTGAAAAACAAAAGGCAAAATTACTTGTTGATTCGGAGATAAATGATATGACAAAAGACAAAATACTAATCCTCTTAGCTGAGGATAATGAAGCTAACCTTGAAACTATGGAAGCATTTTTAGAATATGCTGGTTATTCTGTACTTGTTGCCCGTAATGGTAAAGAAGCAATCGAGTCTGCTGTCGAATACAAGCCCGATATTATTTTGATGGATATTCAGATGCCAAAAATGGATGGGATCGAAGCTATTCGCATTTTGAAAAGTGACAACAATACTTCTCATATCCCTATTATTGCGCTTACTGCTCTCGCAATGCCTGGTGATCGTGATAGATGCTTTGCTGCCGGTGCTAATGATTATATTAGCAAACCTGTAAATTTCGATACACTTGTTTCAAGTATTAATGATTTAGTTGATAAAAAATAATGTATTATTATTAATTTGTAGTTAACAAATATATATATACTTTTTTGAGAAAATTATATGCAAGCGAATAATAATGTTAGCAATCAAAAAATTAAAGTTTTAATCGTTGATGATCAAGCTCTGGTGCTTGATATTCTAGCAAAGGGTTTAGCAAAAGATCCTATGATTGAAGTGGTTGGCACTGCTACTGACGGCTATATTGCTCTTAATCAAGTCAATAGATTAAAGCCTGATGTAATCATCCTTGATATGGAAATGCCTCGTATGAATGGCATCCAGTTCCTGCATAACCTGATGCCAGTCGATCCTATCCCAACAATAGTTCTCAGTGCTTTAACCGAAAAAGATTCGCAAATTACCAAGGAAGCTTTCGAAGCTGGTGCTGTCGATTTCCAGCCTAAGCCGGGTGCAGGTGCTCGTGCATTGCCTGAACTTTTCTCGCAGTTAATATATAAAATTAAACTTGCATATACTCAAGATGTAAGCCATCTCAAAAAAGTTAAAAAAGATTTCAAACTGCCCAGCAACCATCTCGATAGAACTGCCAAAACAAACCAGATTATTCTTGGTATGGGGGCTATGGATGTTTCCAGCGACCCGAATAAGGTTTTGAAAATTTTCGCGCTTGGTTCCTGCATAGGTCTGGGTTTATTCTGCCCATCTAAAAATACAGTTGGACTTGCTCACGTTGCCCTCCCACAATCTAACACGGACAAAGAAAAAGCTGAAAAACTTCCCGGATATTTCGCTGATACTGCTGTTGACGCTCTGTTGCAAAAAATGAATGAATTAGGCTGCCCTAAGGAAAAAATCTTTGCTAAAATCGCTGGTGGAGCAAAAACCAAAATTGAACTCGGTGAATATTTCAGTATTGGTCAACGCAATACTGTTGCCGTGAAAGCCGGTTTATTGAAACGCGGCATAAAAATTTTGAGTGAAGATACCGGCGATACTATTTCTCGCACTGTTTCCATTAAAGCCGGTGATACAAAAATGCAAATTTATTTCCCTGATAAAGGAACCTGGGAAATATAATGGCATAATTATTGATAATTCCCCTGTGATTATTTTATAATTTTTGGGGGGAATATGAAAATCTTATCAAACAACAAAACTGCTAACATTCTATTGCTGGTTTCTTTTGGCTTAATCGTTATCGTTATGCTTTCGTCTTTTATTAATCGAGTAATTATATCTCCACCTGTTCAGGCTGAAATTGAGAACGGAGCAAATACAAGCCAAAACGACATTGTTATTCAGGTGAATGTGCTGAATGCTTGTGGTGAGCCCGGACTTGCTGCTAAAGTTATGGAATTTTTACGCCTTCGCGGATTTGATGTTGTCGAAATTGGTAACTATCCAAAGAAAGAAGAAAAATCGTTTATTCTAGATAGGCTCGGAGATGTACGCAGTGCAAGGAAAGTAGCTTACGCCATTGGTATACCTGATTCATTAGTGGTTAGTACAATTGATTCTACTTTATTCGTTCGTTCCACCGTCGTTATTGGAAAAGATTTTCCATTGCTTAAGCCATTCAATTAAACTTAATCCAGCAATTCTTTAAGAATATCATCTAACTGTTGATAAATTGCTTCCCAAGAGTGCTTTTCTTCGATAAGCACTCTTGCATTATTTGCAAGCTTTGATGCAAATTCATCATCTTTTAATATCTTAACTGCATAACGTATCATCTCTTCTTTAGTGTTACATATTATCGCACTTTCTTCGTTTTTTGCATAAATACCTTGATTGCCAGTCGGTGTAGTAATTACAGGGCAACCACTTGCCATTGCCTCTAATAATTTATTCTGAATGCCAGACCCACCCGAATGTGGGTGCAAAAATAACCTTGCACTATGTAAATATGGCAACATATCTGGTACATCAATATGAAGATTAATGTTTTTCTTGGCCTTTAGCGACATTATACTGTGAGGTGGTTTGGCTCCTGCTATGTGAAACTCTACTTCTGGCAGTTTTGCCAATATTTCAGGTAGTATCTCATTGACAATTGTATTTATCATTATTTGATTTGCCCAAACATCGAGCTTCCCAGCGAACAGAATGCCTTCCCGGTTTCTTATGTCGTTGTTAAATATATACCTGTTCAAATCAACTCCATTCGAAAGTAATCTGTATTCAACTCCGCTGTTTAACTTTTGCATTTCTTTTATATCGTCGTTACTTACGAAAGTTACAATGTCGAAATAATTAACAATCTCAGGTTCGTATTTTTTTAACTTGTTGTACTCCCAACGCCTTACTAATTTTTGTAGCAAACTCTTTGATTCCCGAAATGAACGATATTGGTAAATTGTTCTGCAATCTTCTGCCATTAATATTTTAGGCACTCTTAAATCTTTAATGTATTCTGCTGTTCGCATAAAGAAAGCAATCGCAACATCAAAATTTCTTTCAGGTTGCAATTCTTCTACTGCTTTCTTGTAGTTATTTGAATAATAATAATCTATTTCCAGTGGACTTTTTGTCAGTAACTTCATTCCTGCTTTCAAACCTGCCGAAACAGGATCAAGCGGAATTATAATTAATTTGACCCCTAATTTTTCAATTTCGTTAATATAACTCTTAGGTAAATCAGTCCCTTGATGAAAGGTTACTAATGTTACATCACATTGCTTTCCCAGGTATTTCAAAATATAATATGGTTTTAATCTGTCTCCACCAATCAGTGGATATGGAAATCTCGCGGTTAAAAATAAAACTCGTAAACGTTTACTCATATTATTTTTCAATTGTTTAACAAAATTAATAATTTTCAGGCAACTCTCTTCCCGTTAATTTCATTATCGCAGCTGCAATCGAAGGAAAAGAATCTGAATAGCAATAAATTATATTTTTGCACTCTAACTCTCTTGCAAAATATGGATAACCGAATATAATTACATACTTTTTCCTTCCGTTCGATACCTTTTCTATAATTGTATTTAATTTTTCAGAAATTTCAATGTCCCCTTGATAGGCTCTGCCTTTCGAAAAAATCGCAAAAATCAAAAATTCTGCATTTTGAATGTTTTCTACTAATTTTTGAATATCATCATCTGAAATATTTGTATCTAAATATCCGTAGTCGCAGTCATTCTCTGTTGCCTGTGCCAACATTGTAAAAAATCTTGATGCTGCTTGCATATCATAATCGTTCTGGATAATTGAAAATGCAGCATATTGTTTGCTATTATCTATTGGCAACTCACTTTCAGCAATATTCGATTTGATCGTTTTTATCGCTGCTCTTAAAGCCAGATTTGTATGCTTCATCCAAGTATTCAGTTTTGTTTCATTTCTAGCAAAACTTGGAATTAGCCCGCAAAATCTTTTTAAAGAATGTATTTTCCGAACTGAATTGATAACTTGTTCCCGCAACTCTTCTGACTTCTCAATTGCCTGTGCGACAATGCTAATTGCAACTGATGGATTTTCGGGCATCAACAAAATATCGTTCCCCGCCGAAATCGCTTGCATTATTAATTCATTTGGTGAAAACTTATTAGAAACTGACTTCATATCCAATGCATCTGTTAGAACAATCCCATCATAGCCAAGCTTTTCTCGAATGTATAACTTTATGACCTTCTCAGATAGTGATGCTGGTTTGTTCTCGTCAATAGATTTTACAAGGAGATGTCCAACCATAATTGACTTTACGTTGCACTTAATTGCTGTTTGGAATGGAATTAATTCGTTTTCATATAATTCACTTAAACTGCAATCAATTATTGGCAATTCTATGTGAGAATCAATAGAAGTATTCCCATGTCCCGGAAAATGTTTTGCCGTTGCTGCAACTTTTTCTGATTGTGTCCCTCTGATATATGTCCTAATGTGTTGGACAACAATTTCGCTTGTTTGACCAAAAGAGCGAATATTTATTATTGGATTTTTTGGATTTGAGTTTATATCGCACACAGGTGCTAAATTCCAGTGCACACCAATGTCTTTTGCTTCTTTAGCAATTGCAATTGATATCTCTTCTGTTATTTTTGTGTCGTTGGCAATACCAATAGCCATTGCGTGGGGAAACGAAGTTCCATCGTCCAAACGCATAGGTAGTCCATTTTCAAAATCCGCTGCAAATATTAGCGGTATTTCTGCTATTGACTGCAAATAACTTGTAGTTTTCTCAACAAGTTCGCAATTCCCACCAAAAATACAAAATCCACCAATGCCCTTTTCCACGAGCTTTATTATCTCATTCTTGTATTCACTATCCTCAGAAAATTTCTCGATGTCCAATCTTGGGATAATGCATTGAGCTGCAAGTTCGTTTGCTGCCCAGTTCTCTATTTTCTTCATATTAACCCGAAATTTCTAAATTAACCTGTTCAAATTGCTTGATTTTTTCTCTTACTTCATCAGGAATTCTTTTTGATTTGAAAGTTCCTTTTTCAAGATGCACCATTACAGACCTTGCTATTGCACACACTTCATTACTTTCATTCGTTACAATATTTTCCATCGTCAGTGATGAATTCCCAATTGAAGCTGTTCGGCAATATACTCTATATTTGTCTGTGAAAAATAAAGGAGCAAGATAAGAAATGCTTGTGTTTACAACCATCAATGGTAATTTTTCTCTAATAGTATTTCTCCCTATTTTGATCCCAATTTTGTCCAGATATTCCAATCGTGAATTTTCCATCCAATATAGATATTGTATATTGTGAACGACCTCGAAAGAATCAACTTCGTTAAATTGAACTTTTCCCTCAACGTAAAATTTAAACTTGTCTAAATTTTTTGCTATTTCATCCATATTTTTCGGCAATATTTAACATATCCAAAAATAAAAAAAAATGTTTACAAATCAATCAACTAATCTTTGTTGTGGAATATTACCGAGGAACTCTTGCAGCGCATAGGGGAATCGAACCCCTATTTCAGCCTTGAGAGGGCTGCGTCCTAACCGTTAGACGAATGCGCCCTAATGAAACGATTTATCATTATTATCGTCAATTATTTCAAAATTAACACTATTTTTGTAATTATTACAAATACATTTTTTCGAGCATATGAAAAAGTTAGTTTATTTAATAGTACTCATAACAACGAGCATATTTTGTCTCGCTCAATCTGATTTTGAGGAAATTGAAAAAGTTCCAGGTGATACAGCTTGTTTCAAATATAAATTTCAGCAAGGTGACCTGCTAATTTATCGCGTCGAATCCCGCGATAGTATCGTTTTTGAGGACGATACCCCTTTGGTGAGGGACCGCTGGGAAAGATTTATTGTCAAATGTGATTCTGTTGATAAATTGGGCAGATTCCATCTAAATTTGTGTTTTACAGACTATACTGCCGCCGAATCAAAAGGTGAAATAAAAGATGTAATGAGAAAAACTTCACCCTGGGTCAATAGAAAATTCTTCTTAGTTATAGATTCTGTTTCAAAGAGAATTCGTTCGGTTGCCGGGGATGTTATTAATGCTGCTGTTTCGCCAGGAGGACCATTTCAACCGTATTTATTTTTTCCATTCAGTCAATCTTGCAAAGCAGTAAATGAATCCTGGTTGGTGAGCTCAATCGATACTCTTGTCGAAAATTCTTTCCCACCTGCTATTGTTGAACACTCAAATTTAATGCGTGCCGAAGATAAAATCGATACTCTTGGCTATTCCTGCATTAGATTTCGTTTTATCCGTACAGGCGAAGCCACTTATCAAGTGCAATCTGAACAGCAATCACTGCTAACAAGTGCAATTATTAATTCAGGTGGTAGATTGTTTATTTCCTCCGAATTTTCTGTCCCTGTCCACTTCTTTCAGACAATCGAGCAAAAATTGCGCGTATATTTTGACGAAGATAATTACCGTGTCGGCAAACATTTCACAAATTCTTACTTTACCTTGGAAGAATTTATTCGCAAAAACAATTGATTCTTTACAATATAATTTTATCTTTTAAGTCTCTAAAAATACTACTTTTATCCTTTTTTCGAGGTTAATATGGCTTACAAAGAATTGCTTCCGAACGAAGATTGGGCTATTTTGCAATCTTCAATTTTTGCGGTTTTTAAAATGATTGCCGGCGCTGATGGAAAAATCGACAAAAAAGAAAAAGACGCTATCGAAGTAATTATCAAAAATTCCCATAAGTTAAATAACTCCCTTGCAAAAGAAATTCTTCAAACTGTTCCTAATGGTGATGAACTCAGTAACATTTTCGATGCTCAAAAACAACCTGCAAAAGAAATTTTGCGCAAAACTGCATTTATCCTTGATAATAAAATTGAACCCAAAGACGCACTTTCTTTTAAAAAACACTTAATTGCTATTGGTGTGTTTATTGCCAATGCTTCTGGTTCTCTATTTGGTTACAAAATTAGCTACGACGAAATGGACGTTATTAACGAAGTCGGACATTGCTTGAACATTGCTGTTAAAGATTTAGAGCAAACAAATATCATAATGGATATTATAAATTCCATCGAAGAATAATTGTCAACTTTTTCGAAATATAGACTGTTCTATATCGATGGTTCAGCCCATTTTTGAGAGTTTTAAATTTGTTTCTTCTCTTTATTTTTTTGTTATAAAGCGACTAACTCAATCGTTATCAGAATAAAAATGAAACTTTTTATTCTTTTCTTTCGTATGTTTGTTGAGTTTTTTTCTTCAATTTATGTGAGCAATATAGATGGAAATACTCGAAGTAAAAAATGTTACTAAAAGATTTGGGAACTATGCCGCTGCTAATAATGTTTCTTTTACAGTCGAAAGCGGGCAAATTTTTGGTTTGCTCGGTCCCAATGGTGCTGGCAAAACAACCCTTATTCGAATGATTAACAATATTTTAATCCCTGACGAAGGTGAAATTTATATTTTTGACGAAAAACTTAATTCAAATTTGCAAAATAAAATCGGTTATTTGCCAGAAGAAAGAGGTCTTTACAAAAAACTTAAAGTAATGGAACAAATCGTTTATTTTGCCCGACTAAAAGGAATACCAAAATCAACCGCTATCGAATGTGCTCGCTTTTGGCTTAATAAGCTTGGTGCTTCTGGCTGGGAAAATAAAAAAATTCAAGAATTATCCAAAGGTATGCAGCAAAAAATTCAGTTTATTACAACTATTCTCCATTCTCCTGAACTTATTATTCTTGATGAGCCATTCTCTGGGTTCGACCCAATCAACACTGAACTTGTTAAAAATATTTTGCTTGAACTTAGAGATGAAGGTAAAACAATTATCCTTTCAACCCACGTTATGTCGCAAGTCGAAGAACTGTGCGACAGCATTTGTATGATTAACAAGGGCAAACTCGTCCTCGACGGTAAAGTTTCAGAAATCAAATCGAGATATGGTCGCAATCATTTAGTTGTCGAATTTGACGGAAGCGATGAATTTATCAAATTACTTGAGAATGTAGAAATTCTTAACCGTTCAAATTCACGTTTAGAATTAAAATTGCTTAATCAATCAATTAATACTAATGATATTTTCAAAACTGTTTCTGAATTTGCCACTGTAACAAGATTTGACCTTTCGCTCCCCACAATGCACGAAATTTTCATTGATACTGTTGCTAATCAACAAGGAGATAAAAATGAACAATAAAATTATCACAATTATTTCGCACGAATATTTTACTCGTATTAAATCAAAAGGTTTTATTATTGGCACTCTTTTAGGACCATTGTTCCTCATTTTGCTGATTGTTATTCCCGGTTTAGTGGCTTATTTATCTGCTGATTCAACTTCCAAAAAAATTGCTATCGTCGATAAAACAAATTTTGGGATTGGACAGAAATTGGTAAACCTCGATACTTCAAAATATTACTTATCTGATAAATCAGAAGATGAACTTCGTCGTCAAGTTCTTGCTGGCGAAAGTGATGGTTTCGTCGTTGTTGATGAAAATGTAATTAGCAGTGGCGAAGCACTTGTTTTCACCTCGGGTGGTGGCATTGGATTTATTACCAGCTTAGAAGGCAATCTTGGTGATATTATAAAGCAAAAACAACTTAAAGATGCGGGAGCAACTGATGATATTCTCAAATTAATAGACAAGCCTTTCAAAATAAAAACTCTAAAAGTTACTGAACGTGGCGAACAAAAAGATTACACAGAAGTTTATGCTGCAATTGGCTACTTTCTGGGCTTTGTGATTTATTTCCTGATGTTTGCTTATGGCTCGCTTGTTAGCCGGGGAGTAATCGAAGAAAAGGCAAATCGCATAATTGAAGTTGTTGCTTCTTCTGCAAAACCATTCGAAATTATGATGGGAAAGGTTATCGGAATTGGGCTGGTTGGGTTAACACAGGTCACTGTCTGGATTATTCTCGGTTTTGCTGCAATTACAATTGCAGGAACAATTTTCAGCGGTTCTATTTCTCCGGAGCAGATTGCTCAATTGCAAAATCAAACTGCAATGCCACAAAGCTCCGGAACCATGCTCAATATTGCTGGTCTTGAAATTCCAGCTATCTCTCCTTGGCTTATTATTGGCTTCATTTATTATTTCTTAATTGGTTATTTTATCTATGCAACTTTGTTTGCAGCTATTGGTTCGGCTGTCGACCAAGAACAAGATGCTGCACAATTACAAACTCCTGTTACTTTGCCAATAATCATTCCTATTTTGCTTGTTTTCAATGTGATTAGTAATCCTGATAGCATTCTTGCCATAATTTTGTCGCTTATTCCGTTTTTCACTCCTATATTGATGACAGTTCGAATCGCTGCAACACAAGTGCCACTCTGGCAAATATTAGCATCAATTGTTTTAACAGTCGGAACATTCTTTTTATGCCTGAAAATTGCCGCAAGGATTTATCGAGTTGGCATTCTTATGTATGGAAAGAAACCTACTTTTAAAGATTTGTTTAAATGGATGCGTATTGCTAAGTAGTAATTAGCTTTGCTTATTCTGGTTCGTATGCGGTTTTTATTTTGTGCAATTATTTTTTATATTTGCTAATATAGATAATTAGTTTCTGGTATTATATTATATGAAAAAGTTGTTTTTTTTAGTTTATTTTTTATCGAGTTGTGTGTTCCTATTCTCTCAAAACAATTTTGATGAAATTAAAATCGGCATTTATGCAAAAGACCATTCAAAAATATATAAAGGGCTATCCAATCACTTTGGGAACGACTTTTCAGCAATACATCCAAGCAAGTTCGTTGAATTTGCTGATTGGTTGCTTGAACTCGAAGATTATTCTTCTGCTTATCAGTTCTTTATGATTGCTAATAGTTCTGCTTTTCTAAGCGCAGAGATGAGCTTAGAGGAAAAGAACACCTTTATGCAAAACATTAATTCGAAATGTGATAGCATTTTGAAAAAAATCAACCAATTAGACAAAATTAATATTGAAAAAAGTAAATATTTCCTATTCCCTGGAAAAATTAATCTGTTGAATAATTTAGCTATGATGCTTAAAAATTCCGAGAGAATTAAGTTTGATACCAAATCCTCTAATAAAATTAGAACCCAGGAAGGTGTTGCCCATATTCAAATTGAAACTATTAACGGTGGTATCCAGTTAGCAGAAGAAAAACCTGAAATCGACGAAGCTCCTTATTACGACTATCGCGACATTACCGAAAACCTTATAATACCTCAAAGAGCTAAAGAACAAGGTAAAGAAGGGACTGTTACCATCGAAATTGTGCTTAACGAACTTGGTAATGTTATCGAAAAGAAAGTTGTCTCATCAGATAACGATTTATTTAATTCTTATGCTCTTAATGTGATAGACTATGTGAAATTTCGCCCTGCTAAACGTGGAGGTAAGCCAGTTCATTCAAAATTGACTATTCCAATTCACTTTATAAATCAATAATTAAAACGATATGTTAAACAAATTTTTTCTCTGTTTTGCGATAATATCAATTTTTCTAATAAGTTGCAGCAAAAATGACGATACTTTTCAAGAAAATCCTGACATTTCTCCAGATGTTGAGACTGAACAAACAAATACCGCTTATTATGAACCACCTTACATAAAGTACAATCTTGTAGAAATTAAGAATCGCGGCTTCCTTGATTCGATTTTTTCTTCTCTGCCAGATAGTATCGATAAATCAATTGCCAAAAAAATCATTATGACGTTAAATCGAAAAGAATTACGCTTTATCAAAAATGGTGAAAAAATTATTGTACCTGAAATTTTTACGAACAATATTCTTGATTATTCAATTTTCCCTCAATCGTACTCGTCTGCAAGCAATATTAAAAAAATCATATTGGCTTCCATTGATAAACAAGCCTATGGATGCTACGAAAATGGCAAATTAGTTCGATTTGCTGCTGTCAACTCTGGTAAAGAGCGAACCCCATCGTTTCCAGGTAGATATGCTCTTGTATGGAGAGAACGCCTCAGACGTTCGTCTCTCGATAGCACGTGGATCATGCCTTTTACTTTCAATTTCCATAGTGCAGCTGGCAGTGCCTTCCATCAATTTGAAATGCCCGGACGGCCTGTTTCCCATTCCTGCTTACGCCAGTTTATTGATGATGCTGAATGGCTTTACAATTGGGGTGAATCTGCAAAAAAAGATACCAGCGGCAAATTTATTCCTTTTAGTGGAACACCTGTGATTTTACTCGGACATTTTGGTTTCTCTCGCACTAAAGGTGGTCCCTGGCTCGATTTTACTTCAAACAAAGATGGCATTGTTCAATTACCCGATAATCCTCTCGAAGTCGAAGAAGCTCTTATCCCAATCATTCAAATTCCTAAGGAAGCTCGTTCGAGTTTACGGAATATTCAAAGATATTTATACGCTGAAGATACTCTTCGTGCTCGCGGTATCATTCGAAAACACGTAAAACTTACTCCATCAATAAACTTTAATCAACTAAGACGTCAAAATCAAGCAAAAAAACAAAATAACGCGAGTGAAAATAATAAAAATGATTTGCCTGTTTTAAATGATATCGAGAATAAAGATGGAGCATCTGATTGAAGCCTTTCTATGCTGAGCTTTCCCTTTTTTTAGTCACTTTTATCTGGGGCGGAACTTTCGTCTTTACAAAAATAGGATTGAAGTTCACATCTCCAAGTGTGTATATCCTATTGCGTTTTTGTATTGCCATTTTTCTGTGCGTTATTTTCTTTAACAAAAAATTATTTAAGATAAACAATAAAACTCTAATCAATGGGCTAATTTTAGGCTTATTCTTCGGTGGCGGGTTTTTGCTTCAAACAGTTGGCTTGAAATACACAACTGTTTCAAAATCAGCTTTTATTACTGGCATTACTGTTCCACTTACACCAATTGTATATTACATAGTCTGCCGTAAAAAGATTAGCAAATACTCTTTCTGGGGTGTTTTTGTTGCTATGATTGGACTGTGGATCTTCACTAACCCCGATTTCGACAATATAAACATTGGTGATGTTCTTACTCTCTTCTCTACAATGTTTTGGGCATTCTATATTACATATATGGATGTCTTTACAAAAAAAATAGAAAATCGCTCCATTACTGCTCAGTTAGTTTTTTTGCAATTTGTGGCATCGTCGATTATTGCTATTGTTTATTTTGTTACTTTCGAAGATGGTTCTTGGATTGTGAAATTCGATAATTTACTTCTAATTTCATTAGCATTCAATGCAGTATTAGCATCATTTTTAGTTACATTTATTCATACAAGTATTCAAAGATACACTACTCCTGTCAAAGCTGCTTTGATTTTCTCGCTCGAACCTATTGTTGCAAGTTCAGTCGCAGTTATCTTTCTTAGTGAAACTATGACGAATACTGAGATTTTCGGAGCTGCTCTACTATTCTCCGCTGTGATTATTTCAGAATTAGGAACTTTCTTAGAAAAACAATAAAAATAATAATATTGCTTTATTATATTTTATTTTTTACTTATTTTTAAAAATCAATAATTAGAGGTAGTTATGAAAAAATATTTGCTTTTATTCTTTTTGTTTGCTTCCGCAAATTTGCTTTATTCTCAAAATATCGATGAAATAATGAAAAATGCAATCAAAGCAATGAATAAAGAAGCATTAGATAAAATTGAAACTTTTGTCATACACGGCAGTCAGTTCATTGCTGAACAAGGCGAACAAATTCCTATCGTTTACAAAATCAAAAGACCCGACAAAGTCAGAATTGAAATCGAATATATGGGCAATACTATTATTCAGGCTTACGATGGCAAAAAAGCCTGGATGGTCAATCCTCTCACTGGCTCCAAAGAGAAGCGAAACTTGCCTGATGCCGCAAAAGATCAAATTTTACAAATTTTTGATTTCCTTAATTCACCTATAACTAAATACGGTGAAGAAGGATATTCATTCAAATATCTTGGCAAAGAAACAATTGATGATAAAAATTACATTACTGTAGAAATGAAGGACAAAGATAATGATATTTCCACTATCTACATTGATGAGATTACAAATTGGTTCTATAAATTAGCTACCGAAGTTAAAAAAGACGATGAAACTAATGCCATTGAATATGTTTTCGAAGAAAAAACAAAAGTCAGTGGTGCAATCGTTCCCTCTGTAATTGAGTTGAAAATTAACGGTAATACAGTAATGGTATTTAATTTTGATGAATATGAAATTGGTGGTGTATTAGAGGACAAAGTTTTCGAGAAACCTTAATTGATAATTATAGAACTTAAATAGGGAAGAGGCTGGCTACTTTGGGCAGCCTCTTTTTTGTTGCTTCTTGTTATTTGTCTAAAAGATATTATTATTTCATCGATTTTATTGACAAAAATTATTGTTATTTTTTTTTGAGTGCTTTTCTCCAATGCTTTTTTAATGAAAAATACACTTAATCATTAATAGAAAAAAAGGCGTATTTTTCAATACGCCCTTTTCTAATAATTATTTCCCTTTTTTCTTGTCTTTTTTCTTTTTCATTTTAACTTCATAATAGCCTGGGCGTTCTTTTACAACCCGTTTGAAAAATTCATCGCCATACCCGACACCTTTTGGATGACGCCCGTTATCAACATTTACATCATTAATATATCCGTCATTATATTTAGCAACCAACTGCTTCCAGAGAGCAAACCATTCATCGAACATTTTTTGAGATTCGTTCAGTGAATAATCGCTCAAAAATTGCATCGCAGAAGATCTATCTTTTTGATACAAATCAATTGCTGCCTTCTCGATTATTGGCTGAAACATTTCATACTTGCTTTCAAGACGCTTTTGCACTACTTGAATGTCTTTGATGATATATGAATATTTCGTATATGCAAGGTTTGCAACAAGATTAAAAATCCAAAAAGCAGAATTCAAGTCGAGTTCTTTAATACTACCCCCTTTGAAACATTTCGGGATGTCATTCATTGAACCTACATAAAGTGGCACATACACGGTTGAATAAGTATCATCTACTCCATACCAAAATACTCCTGCAATTTCCCTTGGCAAGAAACTTCTACTTTGAGAAACAAAAGAAAATGCAGTCTGCTGAGTTGAAATTGGTCGTTCCCAGGCATAAGTTGTTGTGTCGCCGGTAATTTTAAATACAAGTGGCTTCCATCTATATGGATTTCCAAATGGTTCTGCTGCTAAACCTTTTGTCATATCAAATTCTGTATCGTTGAAATGGTCCCTCATTAAGCTCATTACGTCTTGCGGAGTAAGCTTCTTATCAGGCTTTATGTATAAGGGATAAGGTTTTTCACCTTCATATGCACGCCAATAATCGCTCGATAAATTCAGCGATGGTGCTGCACGTCTGAATAGACTCCATACTCGTCCCTCGCAAAATAACAAGCTACTTGGGTCAAGTGGACAATAAGCATCAGCAAAACTAAATGGCCCTTGTTTAGGATTGTAGTATCCCCGAGCAATAGCGAAAGAAACCACATCCGGTGCAAACATACAATTTTCGGGATCGTTCATTGGGAATTGTCGGATTCGTGCTTGATTAGCGTGCGCTGCTACATATCCATCGGGAATACGAACTGCTACCCACACAGCACCTTTTTCATACGGACCTTTGCTTATCATCTCCAGAATCCATACTTCTTCGGGATCGCCAACAGAAAAAGATTCACCCGAGCTATAATACCCATATTCAGCGACAAGTTCAGTCATAACTCTTATTGCTTCTCTCGCTGTTTTTGCTCTTTGCAATGCTATATACATAAGCGAACCATAATCCAATATTGCAGCCGTATCTTTCAGCTCTTCTCGTCCTCCAAATGTTGTTTCTCCAATCACTACCTGATATTCATTCATATTCCCAATTACTTTATATGTTTCAGGAACTTGCTTTATTTTCCCAAGATGTTTGCCGCTATCCCACTCGTAGATATCAAGCCACGATCCTTCGGGGTGCTTCGCAGCTGGTGCATAGTAAAGTGGTTCCATAAATCCACCTGCATCTGCTGAATAGGAAATCATTGTCGAACCGTCTGCCGAAGCTCCTTTTGTTACCAGAAAGTTTGTGCAAGGATATGCTTCAAATGTAATAGCAAAAATTAGCAGTAATAAAACTAATCTTGATTTCATTATAAGTCCTTTGTATTAAACAAAATCATTTAAGCATCTACCTAATATAAAGAAAAAAACAAGATTTAACAAAAAAAAATATAAACGAATTATGAACATTTGATGAATTCTAATTGCAACTTTTTGATTTTTCTTCTGATGATTTACTAATTTATTTTTCATATTTTCGTTGTTGTTTCGTTACTATATTTTCATATTTGTTTTTGATAAAAAAAATACACGTTATGAATTCATACAATTTGATTATTTCTGGTTACTGGTGGCTGTTGATATTATTTGTAATAGCTGGATTTGCATTATCTTTTTGGGCATATAAAACTACTATCCCTCCAATTTCAGAAAAAAAGCGATATCTGCTTATTGCTCTTCGTGGATTTGCTCTTGCAATTTTGATTTTTGCTATTTTTGAACCAATATATTCAATCACTCGTGCATTTATCGAAAAACCCCAAATAGCAATTCTTCTCGATAATTCTATCTCTACCGGTACCACTGATGCAAAAGGCAATAGATCTGAAACTTTTAAAAATGCCCTGATTAATTCTAATATTGATAATCTGGACAATATCACTTTTCTCTTCGATAGTGATGTCAAACAATTAGATAAATTCAATATTGATAGTTTATCGTTTGATGGCAGAGCAACTGACATTTCAAAAGCAATTCGCAGGTTGGATAGATACCGCGACGAAGACAATATCCGTGCCATTGTGCTTTTCACTGATGGTGCATATAACGCTGGTGCAAATCCTATTTTCGATGCAGAACGCTTCACTACTCCATTTTACGTTGTCGGCATTGGCGATACAACCGAACCCATAGATATTGCAGTTTTATCAGTTGTTACTAACGAAATTGCTTACGTCGATAATAAAATTCAAATTATGGTTAATTTCAAAGCAAATGGCTTTTCAAATAAAACTGTGAAATTAAAATTATTCTTTAATGAAGAAAAAATTGCTGAACAAGATATTTTAATCGAACAAGGCAGAGAACGCTATTTTCATAATTTCGAATATATTCCTACTAAACCAGGTAACCACAAAATAACTGCGCAAATTGACCCGATAGATAATGAAATTACCCGCAAAAACAACTCAATTTCTGAATTTATCCGTGTTTTGGAAAACAAGCGAAATTTCGCAATTTTTGCAGGCTCTCCTTCCCCAGATTTATCGATGATTAAACAATCAATCTTACTCGAAAAAGGTGTTGAAATTAAAGAATTTATCCAGAAAAAAGGTGCCGAATTCTACGAAGCACCTAACTCGAAAGTTCTGCAATCTAGCGAACTTATTGTTTTTGTCGGCTTCCCTATTCAATCAACCCCGAAAAATGTTATCGATATGATAAAACTTGAATTAGAACGCGGGAAACCGCTTCTTTTCATTGCCTCGCAAACCACAGATTATAATAAACTTAAAGAATTTCAAAATTATTTACCTTTTATTGTGGTTTCTTCGCGTCCGCAGGAATTACTTGTTGTTCCTGATTTCAAAAGTTCTGCTCTTTCTTCTCCAATATTAAGAATTACCGGAAGCGAAGACGATCTAAAACTGTGGAATTCCCTTCCACCACTTTTTCGCACAGAAACATTTGTTCGTCCAAAAGCTGAAAGCGAAGTTTTAGCAACAATGAAAATCAACAACGCTCCTTTGAATGAACCTTTAATTATGTCCCGACATTTTCAAAATAGCAAATCTATCGCTCTGATGGGGTATGGTTTACACCGATGGAAGCTTTTTGGTTATGCTTCTGAACTTGCAAAAGGACGTCAAGCCGAAGACTTGTTGAACATATTTGTCAATAATAGCTTGCGATGGCTTTCCGTTGCCGAACAGGCCAAGCCAGTCAAAGTTCGTACTTCGCGCAAATTCTATAACGAAAATGAAGTAGTTGAACTTTTTGGCGAAGTTTACGATGCTTCCTATAATCCTATCGAAAAAGCAAATCTTAAAGCTAAAGTAATAGGAAAAGGTGAAACCCGCGAAATAACTCTTGTCCCAACAGGACAAGGTAACTACTACGCAACTATCGAGGGGCTGCCGTCGGGTGATTATTCCTTCTCAGCTGAAGCAACTCTCAACAACAACTTTCTCGGTACAGACGATGGTAGATTTTCCATCGGTGAAATTTCTATTGAATATTTGAGCTTGAAAATGAATGAACCACTTCTTAAAAAAATTGCTGAAATCAGTGGTGGGAAATTCTATTATCCGGATAATGTTTCATCTATTGTAGATGATATTCGAAGCAATAGATTTTTTACTGAACGTAGCATAAAAAAACGCGACGATATAATTATCTGGAATCTACCTTATTTGCTTATTCTTGTTGTTCTGCTTCTTTCAGCAGAATGGTTTATTCGTAAGCGAAGCGGTATGTTATAGAGATGCAAAGCTTAACATAAATAGAGACGCAATGTTCTGCGTCTCTATGTTGAATTATGTTGAATATTACATTAAATTAATTTAAAAAAATCATTCAAATTCAACCAACAGTTCATTCTTCGCAACGGATTTACCCGTCGAAACAGCAACGTAGCGAATTTTCCCATTCATTGGTGATGTTATCGTATTTCTCATTTTCATTGCTTCAAGCACTAGTAATTTATCGCCTACTTTTACGTTATCACCAATTTTTACGTACACTTCACGTATTACACCTGGAATAAATGCTGTAATCTTTTTCGGATCTTTCGGAACATATTTTTTCCGTAAGGTAAATTTTTTTGTCAGTTGCGTTTCGTAAACTGTATCATCAAGAATTAATTTCCCAAGATTTTCGTTATTCATTTCTACTCCATTAGAATGGTGGAACACCGTGTTTTTTCTTTGGCGGAACATCTTCTTTGTTTTGCGAAACCCACAAAGCGTGGATGATGAAATCGCGTGTTTCTTCCGGTGTGATTACTGCATCGATATATCCATTTGCAGCTGCTTTATATGGATTAGCGAATTTTTCGATATATTCTGTAACCTTTTGTTTACGCATCTCTTCTGGATTTGGTGCATTAGCAATTTCATTTTTGAAAATAATATTTGCAGCACCCTCCGGACCCATTACAGCAATTTCTGCAGTAGGCCAGGCAAACACAAAATCAGCTCCTAAATGGCGGCTACACATTGCAATATATCCACCACCGTAAGCTTTGCGTAATATCACAGTCGTTTTCAATACTGTTGCCTCGCTATATGCATAAAGCACTTTTGCCCCATGACGAATTACACCTGCGTGTTCCTGGTCAACACCTGGCAAATATCCAGGCAAATCAACAAGTGTTAGCAAAGGAATATTAAATGCATCGCAAAATCGAATAAAACGTGCTGCTTTATCCGACGAATCTACATCAAGCACTCCAGCAAGTACCAGAGGCTGATTACCAACTATTCCAACTGTTTCTCCATTGATTCTTGCAAATCCAATCACTATATTTTTTGCCCAATGTTCTTGAACTTCAAGAAAATCAGAATTATCAACCAGTGCCTTAATCACGTCGCGAATGTCATAAGGTTCATTTGGCTCTTTGGGCAATATTTCTGCAATTGGCTTGTCAAAAATTGGCGGTTTAGGTTGGAATTTGTCCGCTTTCTTGCGATTGTTCCACGGAATAAAAGTAACAAGGCGTTTTATCTGCTCAAAACATTCTTGCTCGCTTTCTGCATAGAAATGTGCATTCCCAGAAATTTCCGCATGAACACGGGCGCCACCAAGCTCTTCCATCGAAATTTCTTCACCAAGCACTGTTTTAATTACTTCTGGTCCCGTGATGAACATCTTAGAAATTTTATCCACTACGAATACAAAGTCTGTCAGTGCAGGCGAATACACTGCCCCACCAGCACAAGGGCCTAATATTACCGATATTTGTGGAATAACTCCCGAAGCTCGTGTATTACGGAAAAATATTTCTCCATAGCCTGCTAATGAATTAACACCTTCCTGGATACGAGCGCCACCAGAATCATTTATCCCAATAAGTGGCATACCCATTCTCATTGCGTGATCCATCATCTTTGTGATTTTCTTTGCGTGAGCCAGTCCCAAAGAACCACCTGCAACAGTGAAATCTTGTGCATAAATACAAACGGGATGCCCCAGAATATTTCCTGTACCAGTTATCACACCATCGCCCGGCAGAAACTTCTTGTCCATTCCGAAGTCTTCTGCTTTATGCTCGACAAACATATCATATTCGTGGAACGTCCCTGGATCAAGCAAATACTGAATGCGTTCGCGTGCAGTGAGCTTCCCCATCTTTTTCTGTTTTTCAATTGCTTGCTCGCCACCGCCGATTTCAACTGTTTTCTTTCTTTGGAAAAAATCTCGTACCCTATCCAGAAATGACATACTATTTTTCCTTAAAAATTTCACAACATTATTTTCTTCACAAATATAAAATTAATTAATCAATATTTAAATAAAAATTTACATAAGTTTTTGCAATACAATTAATTATAATTAATCAATTGGTTGTTTGTCCCAAAATTGAACCAAAAAAGTTAATTTTTTTACATTTTTCTTATTAAATTATCTTATATTATTTAAAAAAATTCATAATTCTATAATATGCTCAATGGTATCAATTTATTAAAATCACTTTTCAGCACTGACGGAAAATGGCAACTTAAAACTTTGCTCACCCTTATTGCATTCTCTATTGTTATCGCTGTTGTCATCTTTACTCAAGTACTTGTCAATGAACTAATTCAACACGAACAGCGAATTATAAGATTATATTCCAATACATACAAACATTATTCGGACCCCAAAAAAAATTTAGAGTATCTTATTTTCTTTTTGGACGAAATTACACCAACTATTACTTTTCCCGTTATTATGACAGACGCAAACGATGAACCACTCGAAGATTTTGCCTCTTACACCCTCAATATTAATCTCAGTAAAATGATGACTATCGAAGAACAGCGAGCCTTTCTCAAACGTTATATTCAAAAAATGAAAGAAAATTATGAACCGATAATTATTGAGGACGAAAACGGTGTCGTTGTCCAAAAAATTTATTATACTCATTCTGAATTAATTGACAGATTACGCCTTTTCCCATTTGTCTCTTTAATTATTATTTCAGCTTTTGTAGCTATCGGATATGTTGCTTTCAGCAGTGTGCGAAAAAACGAACAATCCAAAGTCTGGGTTGGTATGGCTCGCGAAGCTGCTCACCAGCTCGGAACACCATTGTCGAGTTTATTAGCCTGGCTCGAAATTTTGCGATATTCCAAAGACGACCCCAAAGCAGTCGAAGATACAGTTAATGAGATGAGTAACGATATTAATCGCTTGCAAATTATCACAACTCGCTTCTCAAAAATTGGTTCTATGCCAGAAAAAGAACATATTGAGCTAAATACACTGATTGATGAAGTATGTAGATATTTCGAAAAACGCTTGCCCCACCTTGGACGCAAAGTCGAGATTGTCCGGGAATTCAGCGAAAATATTACAGTCGAAGCTAACCAGGATTTGCTTGCCTGGGTTTTTGAAAACTTGCTTAAAAATGCTGCCGAAGCAATCGAACACAAAGAAGGTAAAATTATTATTCGCACTACAAAAGTTTCTCACAAATACGCACTTATTTACATCGAAGATAATGGTAAAGGGCTCACAAGCAAAGTTCGCCGTAATTTATTCTATCCCGGCTTTACGACAAAAAAACGTGGTTGGGGGCTTGGTCTCAGCCTTGCAAAGCGTATTATCGAAGATTATCACAACGGTAAAATTTTTGTCAAAGAAACTCAATTAGGAAAAGGCACAACTTTTGCTATTGAAATTCCATTAAATAATTAGTTAGTTATATGTATCTGGAAAACTATTTTTACATATTCTCTGTTGCTTTAGTATTTTATGTTTTTTTGTGGTTGCGAAAAATTTTTCGTAAAGAATGGATTGTTTCATCTGCATTTTTATGGACGTTAAAAATTTCAATACTTGTCCCTTTTTGGGCAGCTTATTTCTACGTTATTATTCCGTTTGTTTTCCCTTATGTCGAAAACTATATTAATCCACCTGATAATATTCAACAAATAATAATTGAAAATACAGAAAATACCGAACAAAAATTCCTACTCATCGGCAGAAAATTCAAATCAGATATTTGGGAACCAGTCTATGATAAATCACCTATTAGTTTGAATAAAATGCCAATATTTTCTGTAAAAAAAAATGATGCATACCAAATCAATACTCGAAGTGGGTTAAAAGATTACGATATTATCGGTGTTGTCAAATTATTGGGATTTAGCTATAAATCGGATCCCTTTATAGGTTACGCATTCGCTGTCCCATCTATTCCAATAAAAATATATTCACACGAATTTTGGCATAAAACAAAATTCGAAAAGGTTAAAGTTGACATCAAAAAAGAAATCTTGCTCTTTATTTTGTCTCTAACTGCTACTCTTGGAATACTATTTCACTTAATTTCAACAAAAGGAAAACTAATCCTTCGAATTATTCTTTATATTGTATTTTCCTTAATCCTTGCTCTTTCAGCATATTTAACCATTCAAACTGCTTCTACTCTTGTGTATTTTCTTCGTTAGTATCTCTGTCCTCAAATAATGCATCAACAAATTCTTTTGGGTCGAATGGTTGCAAATCATCAATCTTTTCGCCAACCCCGATATATCTAACAGGAATATTCAATTCATTAGCAATTGGTATAACAACTCCACCTTTTGCAGTTCCATCTAATTTAGTGAGAACTATGCCCGTTATATTTGCAACTTTTGAAAACTCTTTTGCTTGCTGAATTGCATTTTGTCCTGTAGTAGCATCTAATATCAAATAAACATCATTCGGTGCATCGGGCTTTAATTTTTTCACAACTCTTGTGATTTTTTCGAGTTCAGCCATCAAATGCCCTTTATTATGCAGTCGTCCTGCTGTGTCAATAATTACAACATCCTTTTTCTTTGAAATTGCAGATTTAAGCGTATCATACGCTACTGCGGCGGGGTCGGCTCCCTGCTGTTGCTGAATAATCTCGACTCCTGCTCGTTCAGCCCATATTTCTAATTGTTCGTTTGCAGCAGCTCGAAAAGTATCAGCTGCTCCAATCACGACGTTTTTGCCAACTGACTTATAATTGTACGCCAGTTTCCCGATTGTTGTTGTCTTCCCAACACCATTGACGCCAACAACAATAATTACCCACGGAGTATTCTCTTCAGGAATTTCATATATTGCGTCATTTTTTGCTGATGGGGATTCAACAAGTAGATTTAGTATTTCTTGTTTCAGTAGGAAATACAAATCTTCTGCATTTTCGTACCCTTCTCGCTTAACTCTTCTCCGCAGTGTTTCTATTATCCTTTCAGTTGTTGCTACTCCAATATCCGATAAAATTAGAATTTCCTCTATTTCATCTATCAAAGCGTCGTCAATCTTTCGTCCGCCTCCGAGTAATGCCTTTAAATTATCTACTAATGAATTACGTGTTTTCGATAGTCCTTGCTTAATTTTATCAAAACCAAGTGCCGTAGTTGCTTGCTTAACTGCTTCGGTAAATTGCGTGGTTGCTTTTTCAACTTGTTCGGTTACTTTATCTTTGATTTTCTTAAAAAAATTCATTTCTACTCCATTGTTTTAAACTCAAAATTAATTAAAAAAAACACAAGAAAAAAATTAAGTGTTCATTAATTAAACTACTTAATTTAATTTTATATCTTATAAAAATAAAAAAATACATATATTTGCAATTTAATATAAATGGATAGTGTTATGAATATATCAGACGCTCATTGCGATACTTTGACCGCATTTAGAAATAACATTTTTTTTTGTGAAAACGCCCATTGGAATTTGCCGAAATTTCAATCTGTTGGTGGGCGACTCCAATATTTTGCTCTTTTTACTGAACCCGAGCTTGTAGGCGATACTGCTTTAAGTTTTGCTGTCAATTGCATTGGGCGCCTTCTTAAACAAATGCCCGGTGATGTCAGATTGCTCACAAAATCAAGCAATTACGATGAAAGTAAAGTAAATATTTTACTCTCCATCGAAGGTGCAGCTCCAATAATTAACGATATAAACAATCTTTATGCTTTCTATTCTCTTGGTGTGCGCGCAATAACTTTGACTTGGAACCATAGGAATTTCCTTGCCGATGGCATCGATGAACCTTTCGGGCTTACTTCTTTCGGCAAAGAAGTTATCATCGAAATGGAAAAACTCAAAATGATTGTTGATGTTTCTCATTTAAATATTGCTGGCTTCGATGATGTTGTCAACACAATTTCTTCTCCTTTTATTGCTTCACATTCTAATGCTCGCTCAGTTTTCGACCATCCAAGAAATCTTTACGACGAACAAATTCAGGAAATTATCAAAAGAAAAGGTTTCATTGGCATTAACCTTTATTCTAATTTCTTGGGTGACGAAAAAAACAATCTGAAAAATAAAATGCTTGAACATATTGAACATATATTAAAACTCGGTGGCGAAAAAGTTTTAGGTTTTGGCGCTGATTTCGATGGCATTACTCATTGTCCATTCTCTGGTGTGGAAAGCTATCCCGAAATCTATGAAATGCTTAAAATTGCTCTTACTGATGATGATTTAGTCGATAAAATAATGTTTAGAAATTTGAAAGATTTTACTCTAAACTATATTCAATAAGATATGAAACACTATCATTTTGGTGAAATTTCTTCCACAAATGATTACATTGGACATCTTCTTCAAATCGAAGATGAAGTGGTAGTTACCGCTGAATTCCAAGCAAAAGGACGTGGTAGAAACGAAAAAAATTGGTTCGGAGGATATCGAAGCAATCTGTACTATTCTTATGGGAAAAAACACAAAACGGAAGTTAATTACGAAGAACTTGTTTCTTATCAATTTGTTGGTTGCCTTGCCGTATTGGAGTTGCTTGAAGCAATTGCTCCAAACATTTCCTTTCGCCTTAAATATCCAAACGATGTTTATGCCAAAACTCCAAACGGGTGGAAAAAAATTAGCGGTGTGCTTGTTGAACATTCTTTTTCCGGCGATCGTTGCGAAAGCTCTGTGATTGGTATTGGAATAAATGTGAACCAGAGAGAATTCCCAATTGCTGAAGGAATTAATCCTACCTCTCTGTCTCTTTTGGGTATCGAAACAGAACCTGAAAGATTGATCGAACCACTTTCTGGTAATATTAAGAAATACTTAGAACTTTCTCCCAGTCAAATATTCGAGAAATGGTCTAATAAGTTGAATATTATTAGCAAAATTGTTACTGTTTCAAACAAAGATGGTTTATGGCAAGCATCAAAACTTTATCCTACTGGTCAATTGGAACTATTGTCATTGGATACAGGTAATTATATTTTTGTTGATAATTCTGATTCAATAAGGTATGAACTGGATTAAGAAAAAAGCACTTGCTATTGATATTGGGAACAGTAGAATAAAACTGCTCGACGATGATATTTTTTCTGTTTATGAACTTCAATATGATAATTGGCTCAAAAAACTTGAAAAATATATTTTGAAGGATAATGATTATAAATTCATAGTTATTTCGAGCGTAAATCAAGAGGCTTATTCATATTTAACTAAATTATTAAAGGAAAAAAGTATCCTATTCTCTAATGCATCTGATATTTTAGAAAAATCTCAAATTGTAAATTTTTCACGTGTTGAAGGTATGGGAATAGATAGACGTCTTGGGCTAATTGCTGCTGTTGGTGAGTTTTCTCCACCGCTGGTTACAGTTGATTGCGGAACAGCCATCACCATTAATGTGCTCATAGAGCCAAATATCGCTTTGGGTGGTGCTATTTTCCCTGGTTTGCGAACCCAAGCTAAGTCATTAGAAAAATTCACTTCATTGCTTCCATTTGTTGAACCTGTCAAACCAACCTCATTTTATGGTACAAATACTATCGAAGCTATACAGATAGGGATCTTCAGTTCAGTAATTGGTGGGATTAAAGAAGTGATTACTAACTTATCTCGCAAAAAATTCAAAAGGCAAAAACCTACCGTTGTTGTTACTGGTGGCGATGGACCGCTTATTGCAGACAATTTAAGTGGTTTTGACGTTCATTTCGATCCAAATCTTGTTCTGAAAGGACTTCAAAAATTAGCAAAATCAGTTAAAATTTTCTAATTTTTTTGTTAATTTGTATTGTAGTTTTTAGTCTAATATCTAATAAAGGAAAACAACTATGAAAAAAACATTCTTTTGGTTTGTCGCATTAATTTTCGCTCTTGTTTCTTGCAAACAAGCTGAAAAGCCAGCCGAAGTTGTTGAGAAATTAACACTTGCGAAAGTCCTGTCTGATAATTTTGAATACAAAGGTGGACAAGTCGAACTTGAAGGTATGGTTCTGCACGTTTGTGCTCACAGTGGTAAAAAAATGTTTATTGGCAATCCTGATGATCCTGAGCAAAAAATTCAGATTTTCACAAGCGATAAAATTTCCTCTTTCCCAAAAGATTTGGAAGGAACAAAAGTGTCCGTCGTTGGTACTCTTGAAGAAGAAAAATTAGATATTGAGTACGCTAATAAATTAGAAGAAGAAATAAAAGCCGAAGAGAAAGAAAACTCCGACCATTCATGCGAATTCGAAGAAAGTATGAAAAAAGTTGAAAACCTAAAGCAAAGAATTCAAAATAGTCCTAAAGGGTATATTTCTAAATACACTATGACAGCTATTTCTTTTAAAAAATTATAAACAGAAATGTTGCTCAATTTGTATCGAGACGCCTCACCGAGCGTCTCGATATTTTTATATATATGTTCAACTAACCACATTTAATTATGAATTTATACAAGCTTAATCGTACTCTTCATCGAGATTTGGGCTATTTCTTTATTGGCATGACACTGATTTATGCCGTTTCTGGAATTGCTATCAATCATATCAAAGATTGGAATCCGAATTATATTATTAGAAAAGAAGCATTTCAGATAGATGAGAACTTATCTCGCGATAGAATTGACAGAGATAAAATTTCCCAAATACTTAATTCTATCAATGTTGATTCATACAAAAGCCATTACTTTCCCAAAAATAATATTTTGAAAATTTTTATTGATGGTGGTAGCGTTACTTGCGAGTTAAATACTGGTTATTGCGAAGTTGAAACTATTAAACGGCGTCCAATTTTTTTTCATCTCAACAAATTGCATTATAATCCTGGAAAAATCTGGACATATTTCTCAGATTTTTACTGTGTAGCACTGGCATTTCTTGCTATTTCCGGGCTTTTCATCATCAAAGGTAAAAATGGATTAAAATGGAGAGGAACTATTTTGGGAGTTGTTGGTATCATTATCCCAATCCTGATATTATTGTTGTATTTATAAAATATTTGTTGCTTTTTAATTTTTTTTTAACTATAATAAAATGAAAAAATTCTACCACTATTAAAAAGAATATCGGAGGCGAAATGAATACCGAAACAAGCTCTCAAAATCCCTCGATTACTTATTTTTCAATCGAGGCTGCTTTAAAAGATCCCCTTAGTGTTACTCGCTTAGACCTACATTTCAAAGATTTAAACAAATTTCCAGAACAAATTTTCGAATTCCCTAACTTAGAAGAACTTTTGCTATGGAATAATCAAATAGAAGAAATTCCAGAAGAGATTTCTCAACTTACTTCACTTAAAAAATTAGACCTCAGCGGTAACAAAATTAAAAGCGTTCCAAAAGCCATTACTGAGTTACGAAATCTCAATGTACTTGTACTTAGTTGGAACGAACTCGAAAAATTACCTGAAAGTATTGGCGAGCTCATTAACTTAAAACGTTTAGGATTGAATAACAACAAAATCAAACGGCTTCCCGATAGTATTGGTAACTTGACAAATTTACAGGAACTTGTTCTTAGCGAAAATGAAATTTCAGAGCTGCCAGAAACAATCGGAAAATTAGAAAATTTAGTAAAATTGCGTGCTCCAGGAAATTTTCTCGCAAAATTACCTAACTTTATTTGCAACTTGAAAAAATTAGAAAAACTTGAAGTTCACGAGAATAATTTAGCTGAACTTCCTGAAAATTTTGGCGAACTGGAAAACTTACAAAAATTCCGAGCTTATAAAAACTTATTGACGCATTTGCCTTCATCTATCTGCAATTTGACAAAATTAAGAAAACTATTCCTCTACGAGAACGAACTTCAAGAATTGCCAGATAATTTCGGGAATTTAGTTGAATTACAAGAACTCGATTTAAGCTTCAACGAGATTTCTTCTCTTCCACAAAGTATAGTCAATTGTAAAAATTTGAAGAGTGTCATTCTTACTAAAAATAGTTTTAGCGACGAAGAGAAACGAAAGATAAATGAAATGCTCAAAGACGTTAGTATAATTTGGTCATAATTCTATTTAAAATAAATATAAATTGAAAAAGGCTGTCCCTTTTGTTAGCGACAGCCTTCTTAATTTAAGAATAACTGAAAATCCTATTACTTTTTCTTTCCTTTATTTTGTCCCATTCTAGCAATTTTTTCAGCTTCTGGGAATAGATTTTTAGCTACTTGCAACTGTTTGTCTATATCGCTGAATACCAAAGCTTGCTTGGAACGGTCAAATACTATATTGGCAAGCAGAGCCTTAATTACAGTCTTAATATAGTCCTTGTCGGTTTCAGAATCTTTTTCGTCCCAGGTTATTTCCTTGCTTTCAACAAACTTTCTGAATGCTTTTAAATCATCATTAGATACATTAAATTCTTTGTAAAAAGTGCTAAAATTATTTTCGTATTTAGCTCTTAACTCTTTTCCATTGTTATATCGAGTGTTAATAAACTCGTTGTAGAGATTTTTGCTGCGAATTTGCGCCGATAATTTAGTTATTGTATCGCTTTTGACAATATAGTCAGGTGTTATTCCTCCACCTCCTAAAACAGTTCTACCTGCACGTGTCTTGAATAGTGGGATGGAATCAAGCTCAATTTTATCTTTTCCTTTTTCTGCCTTCATTTTTTCAATAGTATGGTCAAGATTTAATCCTTCTTCGAGTTCAAAACGTTCCATAAAACGCTTAAAATACTTATCTTTATCTTTATATGGTCTTTGAATTGATCGCCCTGATGGAGTATAGTATCGTGCAATTGTTAATCTGAATGCTGAACCATCCTGTAACGGATATTGTCTTTGAACGAGTCCCTTTCCGAAGGAAGTAGTTCCAACAATGAGTCCACGATCTAAATCTTGAATCGCTCCTGAGACAATTTCGCTTGCTGAAGCAGAACCATAATCTATAAGTACAATTAATGGTATATCTTCAAGTTGATTACCACGACGCGAACGATATACTTCATTAGCGTCTTCCATTCGTCCAAGGGTATAGACAATCGTATCGCCTTGCCCTGGAAGAAATTCATCAGCCATTAAAAATGCTTGGTTAAGATAGCCACCTGGATTACCACGCAAGTCAAGAATAAGTCTTTTCATTCCTTGACTGCGTAATTCATTCGCTGCATTGAGCAATTCTTCGTGAGTGGTAGCAGAGAAACGATTAATTGAAATTACCCCAATATCAGTTCCTTCCAAAATGTAAGATGCAGTAACGCTATACAGGGGAATTTTGTCTCTAATAATAGTGAAATTCATTGTTCCTTTTTGTCCTGGACGATAGATTTCTAATTCAACTTTAGTGCCTTTTGGCCCGCGTAATTTTTTTGGTACGTCTTCTTGTCTCATTCCAATTGCAGATACACCGTCGATTTTTACAATTTTATCGCCAGCAAGAATTCCAACTGCTTCGCTTGGACCTCCAGCAATAGGAGAAATAACAGTAATTGTATCGCTAATTATGTCAAACTGAACCCCAATTCCCTCGAAAGAACCTCGCATATCTTCATCAACGCGTTGCATTTCCTCAGCATTAATGTAGGTAGAGTGCGGGTCAAGGTCGCTAAGCATTCCCTTGATTGCTGATTCAGTGAGTGTGTTTGGAGAAACTTCGTCTACATAATTTTTGAATGCTGTGTTAAATACTGTTTTGTATTTTTCAAGCTGGTCGAAAATATTGTCGCCTGAAATCAAAGGACTTAAGAACACACCAGCAACTATTCCTAATCCAAGAAGTGATAGATAGAGCGAAATTTTTCTGTACATTATTGTTCCCTACTGTAAAACTTAATAATCAAATATAGCAATTTTAAAAATATTATTAATATATAAACGTAAAAACTATAAATAAAGTTTCTATCAAAATTGAATTTTTCTCTTAGTTTTGATTAAATTAATTAATTATGATTGTTAGTTATCACAGGGTTAATAAAAATATAAAAAAAGTATAAAAAAAATGTTTTGAATTTTCAAATTATTTATTAGATTTGTTGAAAAACATTGAAAATATTGAAGTAAATAAATATTTCTAATAATAAGAAAGAAGTCAGGTATTGCAAAATAATTCAGGTATAGATTTTTATTTGTTTCACTTATAGGAGCTTTATATGAAGCAAATTTCTGTTTTATGTTTAATCCTTTTACTCATTGTAGGAGTAGCTGAAAATTCAGTTGCTCAAACTTATGGTCCACCGACTTCTTCGTGGACTGTTACACCTAACCCAGGTGAGTACGGGACTATCCTGTTCAAACCTGTACAATATGGTGGTGTTTTTATGATTAATGGTCGTCCAATGGCAGCAGGTGATGCTATTGGTGTGTTCTTCTATGATGGCACTGTCCGCAAATGCGGTGGTTACATTGTTTGGCAGGGCACAACCAACGATATGAACTATGCTTTAAATGTTTGGGAAAACGACACTCTTACTCCAAACATTAAAGAAGGTTTCTATCCTGGCGAAACTCTCAACTTTTTGATGTGGGACGCTCAATTGCAAATGGAAGTTCCTGTAACTAATCTCGTTTGCAATACTAATGGTATCCCTGCAATTAATTATCCGTATCTCGGTCCGTGCCAAACAACTTATTCCGGCAGTATGTTGTTTATGTATGATGCTATTTATGGTGATGCTCTTGTTCCACCAACATTGTTATCGCCTCAAAACTTGTCTACTAATATTGCTTTAGATCCTACTCTATCTTGGCAAGCAGTTCCTACTGCTACAGGATATATGGTTGAAGTTTCCACTTCAAATACTTTTGCTACTACAGTTTATAGTGGAACAGTTGCAAATACGTCCATTCAACTTACCGGATTGTTGAACAACACAACTTATTACTGGCGTGTTAAGGCACTTCGTAATACAACTGAAACTAATTGGTCAAATGTTTGGTCATTTACTACTTTACCAGGTGCTACTGGTTACACAGTTTCAGGGTATATAAAATACAAAAACAGTGCTCAAACCGCAATGAATAACTGTACAGTTACACTAAAAGACTCCCAGGGAATAACTATTGCCACTACAACCACAAACACTCAAGGCTTCTATGAATTTACTAATGTTGCAGATGGCAACTATACATTGCAAATCACTACTGCTAAAGCCTGGGGTGGATTAGCAAATATTGACGTTCTTAGAACAAGGCAGCATTTAGCAGGTGTTCAAGGAACGATTACTCCATTATCAGGTGTTAGACTTTCAGCTGCTGATGTGCATATTCTTGGAGTAGTTAATGCTGTAGACGTTTTGCAAATGAGACGAAGATTAGCACAACAAAGTTACAGCTGGACAGCTCCTGATTATATCTTTTATCCGTTAAATATAACTATAAACGGAGCTAATGGAACTCTTAATATTGAGTCACTATGCTCTGGAGATGTTGATGGTAGCTTTACTCCACCATCCAATTAAATTATTATGATGTCCGTATTAAATTTTCGGATTAATATTGATTTTTTTGAATTCGTTTCTTTGAATAACTTGTTGATTGAAAAAATTAATGTTTAACAATATTAAAGCAATAGTATGAAAAAAATATTTTATATAGCGGTTTTCTTCTTTCTCTCATTAAATTTATTTTCTCAAAGTAATACAGTCATAACATTAGAATTGGGTACAGTAACAGCGGTACCGGGACAACTAGTGTCAGTTCCGGTAAAGATATATGGGGCGAATGGGCCTAATGCAATTGTGTTAGCAGAATTATATATAAGTCATGGGACTGGTATAACAAAGACGGGCACAGGTACAGGATTTGCTGATTATCATCCATTGTGTCCCGCGGCAGACTGGGTAGGTAATATGAGCTATTCACCAACGATGATAATGAATGGGTGGATAGCAGGTGATTTATTTAATAAGAGTTTTCCTGACGGTTCCGTAATGTTTAATATTAACGTTATATATAATGGACCAGGAGCAGTACCATTTACATGGGGAGTATCGAATTATGGGCAGGTGTCGTTTGTAGAGAACGAGAATGTAGATTTATTGGTAGAGAACGGTGGAACTGTAACTATATCTTATGTCAACGGTGGAATAATTCCGGCAGGGCCGACGCTTGCAGCACCGACATTATCATTACCGGTGAACAATGCGACAAATGTATCGATAAATCCGACACTTGAATGGAATGCAGTAAGTGGAGCTACAGGCTATGTATTGCAGGTATCGACAAGCAGTACATTTGCAACAACAGTATTAAATCAGAGTGTAACAGGGACGACATATAATGTAAGTGGGTTGAACTACAATACAACATACTACTGGCGAGTAAAAGCTACTGCTGGAACAACTGAAAGTGATTGGTCATCAGTATGGTC